>Ga0315339_1003501_pt1 | contig 10976 bp, 8 predicted proteins | sample ASW17metaG_FD_204514 | JGI IMG/M metagenome (GOLD analysis project Ga0315339, IMG submission 204514) | Ammonia-oxidizing marine archaeal communities from Pacific Ocean, United States - ASW #17 | ecosystem: Environmental > Aquatic > Marine > Oceanic | place: USA: California | collected 2016-12-05
GTTGTCATGAACGCGCTTTCGGCGTCCATCGGCTACCGGCGGCTGGGCTGGCAGGACACGCGCACGGGCGGCGTGCTCGTCGCCGCAGCGGTGCCGGCGGCCATTGCGGGTGCGTTTCTCACGCGCAACATCGAGCGCGGTTCATTCGAGATCGCATTCGGTGTTGCGCTGGTACTTGGCGGGCTATACCTCGCCTGGCGCGGCAGGTCTCTGCCCACGTTCACCGCGCCGTCGCTGCGTGGCACGCCCCGACGCATCACCGACCGCCGCCTCGAGACCTACGAATACCGCGTGCGAGAGTGGCCCGCCGCCGCCATCGCACTGGTCGCGGGGTTCGTGGCTGCCTTCTTCGGCATTGGCGGCGGCATCATCAACGTACCTGTGATGATGCTGGTGCTCAAGATGCCCTCCCGCATGGCCATCGCCACGTCACAGCTTGAGCTGATGGTGGCCTCGGCCGCGGCCCTGCTGGTGCACCTAACAGTAACTTTCGGCGAGTGGGATCCGTGGATTCGCGGACTGATCCTGGGCGTCGGCACCCTCACGGGTGCCCAAATCGGCGTACGCGTGGCCGGCATGGCCTCCGGACGCGTCGTCCTGTTGATCATCGCCACGGTGCTGTTCTTGTCAGGCGCTCGCCAAATCATCGCTAGCGCCTAAAGCGCAATGCCGCCCACTACCAGCGTCCAGGTCCCCTTGCGCCCGCCTACCTCGGCAGCAGGTCTAGCTCGGATTCGTCTGGCATGACCGCTTGTGTGTAACCGAATACGCGACCCCTCTCCCACGGCCACCGAACACCGTGTGGATCGACCGGTTCTCGCCGATGATGTGGTTCACCTACATTCGCAAATTCCACTCGTAGCAAGGCGTCGTGTTGTGCCATTGCTCAAGCTTGATCGCGCTGACCATGCTCGCGGCGAATTCCACCGCCCGCACGTATCGTTCGGGTGACTCAGCGAAGGCTGTATTCATCGTGCTAGCCATCGTCATTACATCCCCGCCGCAAACTGCGCCGCGCGCAAGGTGTTGGTCAGCAACATGGCGATGGTCATCGGACCAACGCCGCCCGGCACCGGCGTGATCGCCGACGCCTTCTCAAGCAAACCCTCGTAGTCTGCATCGCCCACCAGCCGGTACCCCGACTTCCGTGTCGCGTCCTCGACACGGTTGATCCCCACGTCGATCACCACCGCCCCGCCCCTAATCATGTCCGCGGTCAGCGCCTGCGGCTTGCCCACGGCCGCCACCACAATGTCTGCCTGGCGGGTCATCTCGGCGATGTCAGGCGTCCCCGTATGGCATACCGTCACGGTCGCGTTCGCGCCTGGGTTCTTCTGCATGAGCAGCGCCGCCAGCGGCTTGCCCACGATATTGCTTCGGCCCACGATGACGACGTGCTTGCCCGCCGGGTCGTTGCCCGTGCGCACCAGCATCTGCTGGACCCCCGCAGGCGTCGCTGGCAGGAATCGCGGATTGCCCTCCAGCAGCAGGCCCGTGCTGAACGGATGCATGCCGTCTACGTCCTTGTCCGGATTGATGGACTGGATCACTGTTCGCTCGTCGATATGTTTTGGCAGCGGTAACTGCACCAAGATGCCGTGGAAGCGGTCGTCCGTGTTGAGCCTGGCCACCAGTGCCAGCAGCTCTTCTTGGGTCTCCTCCGCGGGCAAGGTGATCGTCTCGTTGAACATCCCGGCTTCGTCGCACGCGATGCCCTTGTTGCGCACGTACACAGCAGACGCGGGATCGTCGCCCACGAGCACCGCCACCAGCCCCGGCGTCATGCCCGTCGCCGCCTTGAGCGCAGCGACGCCCTCCCCGACCTCACCCCGAATCTCCGCCGCCATTGCCTTGCCGTCGATACGGATCGCCGTCACCGTCTCACCTCGTTCCAAAATTCGCTTACGCGGCGGCAGGATGATAGCAGCGCGCAACCCCGTATCCTTCCCCTCAAATGCGACCTTTCATCCTCTATACTCAACGGCGCCCGAATTGCTCCTGGTTCAACTCTCATGCCGATCTCGGCGAGGCGACGTTTGCAAGACATCTCCGTTGGCGTCGACATCATCGAGATCGGCCGCGTCGCCAAGACGCTGAAGCGGTTCGGCGACCGGTTCCTGCAACGCGTGTTCACCGAAGGCGAGATCGCCTACAGCCGGGGGCGCGCGCCCCAGCTCGCTGCCCGCTTCGCTGCCAAGGAGGCCGTCATGAAAGCGCTGGGCACCGGCACCCGTGGCATCGGCTGGCGCGAGGTGGAAGTCACGCGCAAACGCACCGGCGAGCCCGGCATCGCGTTGCATGGACGCGCCGTGGTCCGCGCGGAAAAGCTCGGCATCGACCGCCTCGCGCTCAGCATCTCTCACTCCCGCGACTACGCGGTGGCATCCGTCGTCAGCAGGGTGTCCTAACGCCATGAAAATGGTCACCGTTGCCCAGATGCGCGAGCTCGAACGGCGCGCTATCGAACAGGGCATCAGTGAAGACTCCCTCATGGAGACCGCTGGCCTGTCCGTCGCCCGGCGTATCGCCCAGCTCATCGACGGTATCCGAGGCAAACGCATCGTCGTCCTCGTCGGCCCCGGTAACAACGGAGGCGACGGTATGGTCGCCGCACGTTACCTCGCCGACTGGGGCGGGCTGGTCACGCTCTACATGACTACGGGGCGCCGGCGCGAGGACAAGTTCGAGGAGTGCCGCACTCGCCGCGTCCGTGTGGTCGAGGCGCTAGATGACATCGGCCATCTGGAGATCGCCAGCTACGTGTCGCTCGCGGACGCGGTGGTCGACGCCGTTCTAGGCATTGGCAGCGATCGCCCGTTGGACGACGCATTACGTCATGTGTTCGAGCAACTCCAGCGCATGAAGCGGGAGCAACCGCACCTGAAATACGTAGCCCTGGATGTCCCCAGCGGACTCGACGCCGATTCGGGCTCTTGCGACAACGCTTGTTTCGACGCCACCCTCACCCTGACTATGGGCGCGCCCAAGGTCGGCCTCTACGCCTTCCCCGGCGCTGAGCACGTGGGCAGCGTCGAGGTCCTCAACATTGGGCTCCCGAGCGGCATCGACGACGATCTTGAGCTTGAGTTAGGCGACGCCGCCATGGCCGCGCCGTTGGTCCCCGATCGGCCCTCCGCGGGTCATAAGGGGTCGTTCGGTGGGTTGCTGGTCGTCGCGGGCTCGCGTCGGTTCATCGGCGCGCCCACACTCGCCACCACCGCTGCGTATCGGGCGGGTGCCGGGCTGGTCACGCTGGCCGCGCCCGAAACGGCGTCGCGGCTCGCGGGCCCCTTGCTCGCCGAACAGGTCCACCTGCCGTTGCCGGAAACGCCCGACGGATACGCGGCGAAAGAAGGGGCGAGCGCCATCCGCGACGCGGCCGCGGATTCGACGGCGCTGGTCATCGGGCCTGGCCTTGGTAGCGCGGGCAGCGTGCGATCATTGCTGCAGGCGTTGCTGCTCACTGAACCCGCGCTCGACGTGCCGGCGGTGATCGACGCCGACGGCCTCAACGGGCTTGCCCAAAACTATCATTGGTGGGAATCGCTACGCTTACCCGCCGTGCTCACTCCGCACCCTGGCGAGATGAGTCGTCTGTTGGGCCGGAACGTCTCCAGCATCCAGAACGATCGCGTGAATACCGCTCGCAGCGCGGCGGCGCAATGGGACCAGGTCGTCGTACTCAAGGGGGCTCACACGGTGGTCTCGGCGCCCGATGGCCGGATGACCATCAGCCGGTTCGCCAACCCCGCGCTTGCCTCAGCAGGTACGGGCGACGTGCTGGCGGGCATCATTGGCGGGCTGCTGGCCCAGGGGCTCACGACCTACGACGCTGCCCGCCTCGGCGTCTACGTGCATGCCGCCGCGGGCGATCGCGTCAGCGAATGGGCTGGCGTTAGCGGGCTGCTGGCCAGCGACCTGCACGGCGAGATCCCGCGCGTGGTTGAGGCGCTTCGTCGCCTTCGCGCTTAGTCGTTTCGATGGCGCATCCCTGCGTTCGAACGGATCTGGTCAATCCCATCCATGCGGCAAATGCCGCTACTAACGCACCAGGAATCAGTATTGCGAATACCATCCCACATCTCCACCTCAGCCAAGTCCCTTACACTAATCTGATGCACCGCGGTTGCCCGCAGCTATTGTCGGTTCGTGCCAGTAACGCAAGGAACCTGCATCGCGTCAGGGCCTCCTGTCACCGCCAAGATATACTGACCCCGTCATGCTGCTTGCCCTCGACATAGGCAACACCAACGTCACCGTCGGCGTCTTCGCGGACGCATCCATCGTCGCGACCTGGCGCCTGGCCACCGACGCCCACCGCCAACCGGACGAGTACGCCCTGCAACTGAAGGAGTTGCTGCCCATGAAGAACGTCACCACGGACGCGATCGACGGTATCGCTCTGTGCAGTGTCGTTCCGCCCCTGACTGGCGTGTTCATCGACGCCTGCGAGGCGTTGTTTGGCCTCACACCGTTGGTGGTCGGCACTGGCACCAAGACTGGCGTGCGCATCCGCTATGACAACCCACGCGACGTGGGCGCCGACCGGGTAGCCGACGCAGCGGCGGCCTTCGCGATATACGGCGGGCCCTGCATCGTGGTGGACATGGGCACCGCGACGGTGTTCGACGCGATCTCCGCCGACGGCGAGTATTTGGGCGGCGCGATCGCGCTCGGGCTGGGCGTGGCAGCCGAGTCACTCTACGCGGCGACCTCGCAGCTGCGCCGGGTCGAACTCAGCCCGCCCGCCACCGCCATCGGCAGGAACACTGCCCATTCCATCCAATCCGGTCTCATCTTCGGCTACGCCGGGTTGATCGCTGAGATGGTGCAACGTTTCAAGCACGAGATGGGCGCGCCAGAGGCCACTGTGATCGCTACGGGCGGCCTCGCACCCGTCATGGCTGAGCAGACCAGCGTTTTGGATGTCGTCAACGAAGAACTCACTCTTCAGGGATTGCGTCTTATCCATGCGTTAAACGCCGAGTCGTCGGCTGCCGACGCATCCAACGGACGCACCCCGTGAGCGGGCCATTCGAGGGCAAACGCGTGCTCTTGGGTGTCAGCGGCAGCATCGCCGCGTACAAGTCCATCGATCTCGCCAGCAAACTCACTCAGGCAGGCGCGACGGTTAACGTCCTCATGTCCCCTTCAGCCACGCGCTTCGTCACGCCGCTGACATTTCACGCCATCACGCATGAGCCCGTCCTGACAGACCTGTTTGACCCCACTTCGCGCCAGGCAATCGCCCACGTAGCGCTGGCGACGGACGCGGACGTCTTCGTCGTCGCGCCGGCCACCGCCCACACTATAGCCAAGCTTGCCATGGGCCTAGCAGACGATCCCATCACCGTCATTGCGCTCGCCACTACCGCGCCGCTGATCGTCGCGCCCGCCATGGATGCCAACATGTGGCAACACGCTGCCGTCAAGGCCAACGTGGACACACTGACGGGCCGTGGCGCGGCCATCGTCGGCCCCGACCCTGGCCGTCTCGCATCCGGCCTCTGGGGTTGGGGGCGCCTGGCCGAAACGCCCGAGCTCCTAGCCGCTGTCGCGACGGCCCTCGGCATCCACGGCGATCTCGCTGGGCACACCATCGTCGTCAGTGCCGGCGGCACGCAAGAGGCAATCGACCCCGTCCGCGTCATCACCAATCGGTCGTCGGGCAAGATGGGTTATGCCATTGCGGAAGCCGCCCGCGACCGGGGCGCCAGCGTCGTCCTCGTAACCGCGCCAACCGCGCTGCATGACCCCAGCGGCGTCGACGTCCGTCACGTCGAATCGGCGAGCGACATGCGAGATGTCGTCCTCGGCGCATGCGCCGGCGCCGACGCAATTATCATGGCCGCAGCCGTCGCCGACTACACGCCCGCCGACCCAGCGCCGCAGAAGCTAAAAAAGGGCCAGTCCGATCAGCTGACAATTGATCTAGTGAAGACGCAGGACATCCTCAACGAGGCCCCCCGCAACCTCGTGCGCGTGGGGTTCGCCGCCGAAAGCATCAACGTTATCGAGCACGCCCGCGCCAAGCTTGACGCCAAAACCCTGGACTTCATTGTCGCCAACGACATTACGCTGCCCGATTCGGGATTTGGCGCCGACACCAACAAAGTCATGATCATCGACGCCAAGGGCATCGACGATCTGCCACTGCTGCCGAAGTACGGTGTCGCGACGAAGATTCTCGACCGCGTTGTGGCGCTCCTCACCTAGGCCAGCGTCACTCCCGCTCGCCCGCTGCCCGAGCCACGGCCACGGTCTTGCTGCTGATGAGCACGATGGCAATAACCAGCACGATCGCGAACAGTCCAACATTCACCAAGAACACGCTGCGCAGCCCAAACGCCACCACCGCTGCACCGCCCGCCAGCGGCCCTATCGCGGTGCCCATGGCGTGCGCCATCTGGCTCGCGCCGAACGCCGCACCGTGCTGCCCGGGCGGTGTGCGCATGGCGATCATCCCCTGCAGCAACCCGCCAAGCCCGCCTTGGAACAGGCTCACAACGGCCACCAAAAACACCAGCGCCCAGTAGCCTTCGGCGAAGAATGGCCCCAGCGACGTCACAGACGCCAGCGCCGCCGCGCCAATGAACACGCGCCGGATTCCCACACGGCCCGCCAGCCAACCCATGAATACAGCCGAAATCGCGCCCGCGATGCCCATCGACGCGAACACGATCCCCGTCGCCGTCGCCGTCGCCGAACCGCCTTCCGCCGTCTCGACCAGCCCCGCGATTGCCGGCGTAATCATCAACACGCCAGCGTGGAGCAACATCACCATCAACAGCACGGGCAGGAACGCCGAGTTGCCGACAAGCCTCCAAAGGCTCTGGAACGGCTCGAATGGGCTCTTCAGCGACGGTGGCCGGACGAACTCCTCGCGGGCGAGCAGAATCACCATACCTGCCGCGAATAACAGCGCCAAACCCGTCGCCCAAAACGCGGCGCGCATCCCAAGGCTGTCAAAAATAAGCCCGCCAAACAGTGGCCCAATCGCCGTCCCCAGCAGCAGCGCGGACATGGTCGCGCCACTGGCCAGCGAGATGCGGTGGTGGGGCGTATGCGCGGCGACCAATGCCATGATGGTTGGAACGACCCCGCTCGTCGCTCCGATCAAGAACCGACTCAGCACCAATTGGGAGGGATTCTGCGCGTAGCCCGACAGCACCAGGAACGCGCCTCCCAGGGTCAAGGCGCGAATGATGTTAAGCCGCCTCCCGAACCGGTCGCCTACGATGCCCCAGATCGGTGCGAACAGCCCCATGCCGAATCCCAACAGGCCGCCGGACAGCCCCGCGAGCCACGCCTGGCGATCGATGTCCGCCACGCCCAGCTCCCCGAAGAAGATGGGGTAGAACGGGAACGTGAACGAAAATCCGAGGGTGGTGACGACCTGCGCGAACCAAAGGACGATCAGATTCCGCTTCCAGGGAAACGGTTCGCCGCGCACTGTCTCAGGTGAGGCCATTCACGTCCTTTGAGGAATCCACTCTTCACTATAGCAGCCGACCTTCGTTGACCGAGCACGCGACGGCCCATAAACTCGATCTGTTGACCCCTTGAAGAGTGAGCTCATGACCAACCGTCGCAACCCCGTTTCCCTTCCCAAGGCCTACGAGGCGGCGGATATCGAAGAGCGGCTCTACCAGTGGTGGGAGTCTTCTGGGTACTTCCAGGCGAAGCCCAACCCCGACAAGAAGCCATTCACGATCATCATGCCGCCGCCCAACGTCACGGGTGAGCTGCACCTCGGCCATGCGGTCACGGCCACCATCGAGGACGCCCTCACCCGCTACCACCGCATGCAGGGCGACGAAGCGCTCTGGCTGCCCGGCAAGGACCACGCCGGCATCGCCACCCAGATGGTCGTCGAGCGGGCCCTCGCCGAAGAGGGTCTCGACCGCCACCAGCTTGGTCGCGAGCGGTTTGTCGAGCGGGTTTGGGAGTGGGTCACCAAGTACGGCGGCATCATCGACAACCAGCACCGCCGCCTGGGCGCATCCTGCGATTGGACCCGGCTGGCGTTCACGCTGGATCCCGGCCCGAACCTCGCCGTGCGCACCACGTTCAAGAACCTCTACGAAAAGGGCCTGATCTACCGCGGCGAGCGCATGATCAACTGGTGCGTTGGATGTCGTACCGCGTTGTCTGACTTGGAGGTCGACCACGCGGACGAGGACGGTGCGCTGTACCACATCCGCTATGCGCTCGAGTCCGGCGACGGCCATCTCACGGTTGCCACGACCCGGCCCGAAACGCTACTGGGCGACACCGCCGTCGCCGTCAACCCGGATGACCCCCGTTACGCTGGTTTAATGGGCAAGCGCGTCTTGTTGCCGATCCTCGGGCGGGCTATCCCCATCATCGAGGACAAGGTCGTTTCGCTGGGATTCGGCACCGGCGCGCTCAAAATAACACCAGGCCACGACCCCAACGATTTCGAGACCGGCGAGCGCCACGGCCTGCCGGTCATTAATATCCTGAACCTGGATGGCACACTCAACGACAAAGCAGGCCCGTACACGGGCTACGACCGCTTCGATGCCCGCAAGGCAATCGTCGAGCAGCTCGACCGCGAAGGGCTGCTGGAGCTCGTCGAGCTGCACGTGCACTCCGTTGGTCACTGCCAACGCAGCGGCGATATCGTAGAGCCCATCGTCTCGAAGCAATGGTTCGTGGACGTCGAACCCCTGGCCAAGCGGGCGCTGGAGGCTGTGCGCGACGGGTCAATCACCGTCGTTCCCGAGCGGTTCGCCCACGAGTACGCCCACTGGATGGAGAACATCCACGACTGGTGCATCTCGCGCCAACTCTGGTGGGGCCATCGCATCCCCGTCTGGTATTGTGCCGGCTGCGGGCACGTCACCGTCGCCATCGAAGACCCCACCCAGTGCGAACAGTGTGGCTCGGCGCACATCGAGCAAGACGAAGATGTCCTCGATACCTGGTTCTCTTCCGGCCTCTGGCCCCACTCCACCCTGGGCTGGCCCGAGCAGACGGCGGACCTAGACTACTTCTACCCCACCGCGGTCCTCGAGACGGGTTACGACATCCTGTTCTTCTGGATCGCCCGCATGGTCATGATGGGTATGGAGAATATGGGCGACGTGCCCTTCACGACCATCTACCTACATGGCCTCATCCGCGACGAGCACGGCGCCAAGATGAGCAAGACCAAGGGTAACGTCATCGACCCCCTTGTGGCCGCCGCTGAATACGGGACGGATGCTCTGCGCTTCGCGCTGACCACAGGCACCACACCCGGCAACGACAGCCGTCTCAGCCCGGGCAAACTGCAGGCCGCGCGCAACTTCGCCAACAAGCTGTGGAACGTCTCGCGCTACGTGTTCAATGCGCTGGATGCGGACGCCGACCTCAGCGGCTGGAACGGGAACAAGCTGCCCCGCGAACACGTCGAGGATCAGTGGATCCTCAGCCGAGCTCAGCAAACGGCGATGCAGGTGAACGAGTTGTTCGACCAGTGGCAGCTCGGCGAGGCCGAGCGCGTCATCCACGACTTCATCTGGAACGACTTCGCCGACTGGTACATCGAACTTGCCAAGGTCCGCCTGCGCGCGGGCGACGAAGCGCCTCGTAAGGTGCTCGGCCACGTGCTGGAGCGCTCGCTGCGGCTGCTCCACCCATTCATGCCGTTCATCACCGAGGAGCTCTGGCAACACCTCATGGGGATCTTGCCCGACGAGGCAAACCTGCCCGAGAGCATCATGATTGCGCCCTACCCAGATCCCGCCAAACGCATGTCCGCCAACGACCTGCAAGCCCGTCTCGACGCTGGAGCCGCAGCCGTCGAAAGCGTCCAACTGCTCATCGACGTGGTGCGCTCCATCCGCAACGTTCGCGCTGAGTTTACGATCGAGCCCAGCCAGCTCATGGACGCGTCCATCGCCCTCGCCCAAGGCAGCCCGGCCTTGGCCGACGAAGCCGCCGCCATCAAACAACTGGCGCGGCTGCGCAATCTGACCTTTGGAACCGAGGAACCCGGCGCCGATTCGGTTAGGCTAGTGGTAGGCGCCGCCACCATCACGCTATCCATGGGCGGCGCCATCGACCTCGCCGCAGAACGCACGCGGCTGCACGCCGAAGCGACAGAGACCGAAACGTACGTGAAAGACGTGGCCGCGAGGCTTTCCAACGACCAGTTCATCTCCAAGGCGCCCGCTGAGGTCGTCAAGCGTGAACGCGACCGCCTCGCCGACGCCCAGGCGCGCGTCGAACGCATCCGCGAGCTGCTGGCGGACATAGCCTAGCGCGCGGTCGCCTCGCTCCCGTTCCGCCCGAACCCCAACGCCACGAAAGGGATGCTAGATGGCCCAAGGGCCCACAACGACCGCGCCAAGCGGCACTGACCCCCGCCTGCGACCCGAGCTCATCCTCATCGTGGGCGGGCTGATCGCATCCGGCCATGCCGCCGTCATGATCACCATCGCCGCCCTGCCCGTGTTCATGAAAGAACTCGGTGGCGTCCTGTTCATTGGCGTTGGTATGTCAGTCGGCATCGCCCTGGCCTCGTCCAGCTTTGGGCGAGTCATCACCAACATCCCCGCAGGGTTGCTGTCCGAGCGCATAGGCCGCAAGCCCGTCATCATCACCGGGGCCCTGATCGTCGCCGCCTTCGGCACACTCAGCGGGTTCTCCATGGACGCACCCACGTTCTGGATCATCCGCCTCGTCATGGGCATCGGTAGCGCCATGACGATCACCATCGCCAACGTCGTCGCCACCGACCTCAGCAACGTCGACAATCGAGGGCGCGTGCTCGGGCTCATGCACGGCGTACAACTGGTCGTTGGTATCTTCACGCCCGCGCTGGGTGGGTTCCTGGCTCATTTCGTCGATATTCGGGCGCCGTTCTACCTGTCCGGCGTCGCCATCGCGCTGTTCGCGGTCTGGGCGATGGCCCGCCTCCCTGAGACGCGCCCGCAGATCGCCCGCGCGGTCGGCGACGGCACTGG
>Ga0315339_1003502_pt1 | contig 10975 bp, 9 predicted proteins | sample ASW17metaG_FD_204514 | JGI IMG/M metagenome (GOLD analysis project Ga0315339, IMG submission 204514) | Ammonia-oxidizing marine archaeal communities from Pacific Ocean, United States - ASW #17 | ecosystem: Environmental > Aquatic > Marine > Oceanic | place: USA: California | collected 2016-12-05
AGTCGGTGTTGCGCGTGCTTCCGCGGCTCCACGAAGACATCAATGAAGAATGGATTTCGGACAAAACGCGATTCGCGAATGATGGGCTTTGGCGCCAGCGCCTGGATCGCCCTTATGTCCGGCGAGGCGGGCGCTTGCAGCCAGCGACCTGGGATGATGCATTTTCTGCAGTAGCTGACCGGCTCAAGGCGACCAGCGGAGATCGAATTGCCGCTATCGCCGGTGACCAGGCTTGCGCCGAATCGATGATGGCCTTGAAGGACCTGATGGCGGCGCTTGAGTCTCCTCACGTCGATTGCCGTCAGGACGGCGCGAAATTGGACGCCACCGTTCGGGCTTCGTATCTATTCAATACGACGATCGCCGGCATTGAAGATGCGGATGCATGTCTATTGATTGGCAGCAACCCGCGCTGGGAGGCGGCGCTCGTCAACGCGAGATTGCGCAAGCGATACCTTGCCGGAGGGTTCCGGGTCTTCGGGATCGGGCCAGAAGTGGATCTAACATTCCCGGTTGAAAGCCTCGGGGCCGGGGCTGATGTATTGGCGTCCGTCGCAAATGGATCACATGAAGCGCTTGCTGCCCTGACAGCGGCCGAGCGGCCGATGCTTATCCTGGGGCAAGGCTCGTTGGCACGCTCAGATGGCGCCGCCGTCTTGGGGACGGCCAGGAAAATCGCCGAACAATGCAACATGGCACGAGCTGATTGGAATGGCTTCAATGTGCTCCACACCGCGGCGGCAAGGGTTGCGGGCCTCGATTTAGGGTTGGTTCCCGGTGATGGCGGCCGCGATGTGCCGGGTATCTTGGATGCCACAGCGACGAACGATATTGATGTCGTCATCCTTCTGGGTGCCGATGAGGTCGATATGAATAAATTGGGCAACGCGTTCGTCATTTACCTTGGTCATCACGGTGATGCCGGTGCAAGCCGGGCAGATGTCGTGCTGCCGGGTGCGGCGTACGTCGAGAAGAACGCAACCTGGGTGAATACCGAAGGCCGGGTCCAATTGGGTCAGCGAGCGGTATTCCCGCCCGGTGACGCTCGCGAGGACTGGGCAATTATCCGGGCGCTGTCAGACGTTATTGGTCATACGCTGCCGTATGATGATTTGGCTGCCGTGAGAGCACGGATGGTGGAAGTTTCCGCTTCATTTGGTGCGCCCGATATAATCGAGGCGGCGCCGTGGGGGGAGTTCGGCGCCGTGGCGGCACTGGATACCGAACCGTTCGCAAGCCCCATTACAAACTTTTATATGACGGACGCGATTTGCAGGGCGTCCGAAACCATGGCTGCTTGCAGCGCCGAAATCCTTCACCGTGTGCCCGAGGCAACCGGCACTCATGGCTGACTTCATCACTGCTTACGTTATTCCACTGGCGATCATCGTCGGGCAGATATTGGCCATTGTCGTGCCGCTGCTGGTGTTGGTCGCTATGTTGACGTGGTTCGAGCGCAAGGTGATGGCGGCGATGCAGTTGCGATTGGGACCGAACGTCGTCGGCCCCTTTGGACTGCTGCAGCCGTTTGCGGACGGCTTGAAGCTGTTTCTCAAAGAGACCGTCATCCCGTCAGGGGCGAACAAAGTGGTATTCGTCGCCGCGCCCATGGTGACATTTGTGCTCAGCCTTATCGCCTGGGCCGTGATTCCCTTCGGGGAAGGGCTGGTGCTGTCAAATATCAACGTCGGCATCATGTACATATTTGCTGTGTCGTCCCTGGGCGTTTACGGCATCGTCATGGCCGGGTGGGCTTCGAACTCAAGATATGCCTTCTTGGGCGCGCTGCGGTCTGCGGCTCAGATGGTGTCATACGAAGTTTCGATGGGATTCATCATCATTACGGTTTTGCTCTGTGTCGGCTCCCTGAACCTGAGTGAGATCGTTGAGGCGCAGAAGGACATCTGGTTTGTGATCCCGCTGCTGCCCATGGCGGTGATATTTTTCGTGTCAGCCTTGGCCGAGACGAATCGCCATCCTTTCGACTTGCCGGAGGCTGAAGCGGAGCTCGTTGCAGGCTATCAGGTTGAGTATTCATCCATGACGTTCGCGCTGTTTTTTATGGGCGAATACGCGAACATGATTTTGATGAGTGCTCTCACCGCCATCCTTTTTCTCGGCGGATGGCTGCCACCTTTCGACATCGCGCCGTTTACCTGGATCCCGGGCCCGATCTGGTTTGGACTCAAGATCGCGCTGCTGTTGTTCGTCTTTGTCTGGATCCGTGCAACGTTCCCGCGTTACCGCTATGACCAGTTGATGCGACTTGGCTGGAAAGTGTTTCTTCCCCTCTCCGTGTTCTGGGTAGCACTGACGGCCGGCGTGTTGGTGGCCTTCGACATGCTGCCGTAGGAGCGCTCATAAATGGCTTTTATAGATCGCGCCGCACGTTCCATTTTCCTGACGGAGTTGCTGTCGGGAATGGCCCTGACCTTCATGGCTATGTTCAAGCGGCGCGCGACACTCAATTATCCTTACGAGAAGGGTTACCTCAGCCCCAGGTTTCGAGGCGAGCACGCCTTGAGGAGATATGCAAACGGGGAAGAGCGCTGCATTGCTTGCAAACTTTGCGAGGCAGTTTGCCCGGCGCAGGCAATCACGATCGAGGCTGAACCGCGGGACGATGGGAGCCGGCGAACCACGCGCTACGACATCGATATGACCAAGTGTATCTATTGTGGCTATTGCGAGGAAGCGTGCCCGGTCGATGCCATTGTCGAAGGACCGAATTTTGAATTCGCCACTGAAACGCGGGAAGAGCTCATGTACAACAAGGACAAATTGCTTGCCAACGGTGACCGTTGGGAACGGGAGATAGCGGCCAATCTCGCTGCGGATGCTCCTTACCGCTAGTCGTGTCTCGACGTTTCGACAACTGGATTTGCAAGTAATTTGGATCGAGATCGCAACCCGAATGATCGTTCAAGCACTCACATTTTACCTCTTGGCCGCCGTTACACTCGCGTCGGGGGTCATGGTGATCTCGGCACGAAATCCGGTGCATTCAGTACTGTTTTTGATTCTGGCGTTCTTCAATTCCGCGGGATTGTTCGTGTTAATGGGTGCCGAGTTTTTGGCGATGATCATGGTCATTGTCTACGTGGGAGCGGTCGCAGTGCTGTTCCTGTTTGTTGTGATGATGCTGGATATCAACTTTGCCGAACTCCGGCAGGGGTTTCTGCAATACCTGCCGGTGGGTGGGTTGGTTGGAATTATCATGCTAGTCGAATTGCTCCTGATTTTGAGCGGCTGGGCGATTCAGCCACAGACCATTGCAGTGGTGGCGGCGTCAACTCCTGCGCCCGCAAGTGTGTCAAACACGGAAGCTCTCGGTTCATTGCTCTACACGCGCTATCTCTACCTGTTCCAGTCTGCGGGCATCGTCCTCCTCACTGCCATGATCGGTGCCATTGTGCTCACGCTTCGTTCCCGGACTGGCGTGCGCAAGCAATCCATTTCGCAACAGGTATCGCGGCGGAGGGATGAGGCTGTTGAAATCAAAAAAGTGGCGCCGGGGAGTGGTATCTGATGGAAGTCACGCTCGGTCACTACCTCACAGTTGCGGCAATCCTCTTTACCTTGGGGATTTTCGGAATTTTTCTGAATCGCAAAAATGTCATCATCATTCTGATGTCGGTTGAGCTGATGCTGCTCGCCGTGAACATCAATCTCGTCGCTTTCTCGACCCATCTGAATGATTTGGTCGGACAGGTCTTTGCGATGTTCGTACTGACCGTTGCGGCCGCGGAAGCCGCGATTGGCCTTGCGATATTGGTCGTCTATTTCCGAAACCGCGGCACCATCGCGGTTGAAGACATCAACATGATGAAGGGCTGAGCGAGATGCTGTACGCAGCATTGGTTTTCGCCCCGCTCCTGGGAGCCATCATCGCGGGTTTATTCGGCCGTTTTATCGGTGACAATGCGTCGCGCTTGATCTCATGCGGCGCGATGACTGTTTCGGCGCTGATCTCGATTTTCGTCTTTTATCAAGTCGCCATAGAACACCACACGGTTGTTATCGAGTTGATGACCTGGATAGATTCCGGTGGGTTCGAAGCTGCCTGGGCGTTGCGCTTCGACGAACTCACGGCGGTCATGACCCTCGTAGTGGCCGTCGTGTCGTGTCTCATACATTGGTACTCGATCGGGTACATGGCACACGATCCGCACATTCCAAGGTTCTTCGCCTATCTGTCGTTGTTTACCTTCGCGATGCTGATGTTGGTAACGGCAGATAACTTTTTGCAGATGTTCTTTGGCTGGGAAGGTGTCGGGCTGTGCTCGTATCTGCTGATCGGATTTTGGTTCGACCGGCCGTCAGCTAATGCCGCAGCCATCAAGGCTTTCGTCGTCAATCGGGTCGGCGATTTCGGTTTTGCGCTCGGCATCATGGCGATTTTTCTCATATTTGAATCCGTGGACTTCACGACCGTGTTCAAGGCCGCGCCTGGGGTCGCAGAAAGTTCAATCGTATTCCTCGGATCGGAGTTCGATACGCTTACAGTTATCACCATGTTGTTGTTCGTCGGCGCGATGGGAAAGTCTGCTCAATTGGGCCTGCACACTTGGCTTCCCGACGCGATGGAAGGTCCGACGCCGGTATCAGCTCTGATCCATGCGGCGACCATGGTCACCGCGGGTGTCTTCATGGTCGCGCGTTGTTCGCCATTGTTTGAGTACGCGCCGGATACTTTATTGCTAGTGGCTGTTGTGGGCGCCTCAACTGCCTTTTTTGCTGCAACGGTGGGCCTCGTTCAAAACGATATTAAGCGCGTGATTGCCTATTCGACCTGTAGCCAGCTTGGCTACATGTTTTTTGCGATAGGTGTTTCCGCATATTCCGCTGCCGTGTTCCATCTTATGACCCATGCGTTTTTCAAGGCCTTGCTGTTCTTAGGTGCGGGCTCGGTGATCCACGCAATGGGCGATGAACAAGACATGCGGAAGATGGGGGGAATTTATACATTGTTGCCGTTGACCTACACGATTATGTGGATCGGGTCACTGGCTCTGGCAGGGATCCCATTTTTCGCTGGATTCTATTCAAAGGATATCATTCTTGAAGCCGCGTTCGCGGACGGGACGGGTTTTGGCAATTATGCCTTCACCATGGGTGTGATCGCGGCATTTCTGACTGCTTTCTACTCCTGGCGCCTGCTGTTTATGACCTTCCACGGAAAGGCGCGCGCGGAGGAAAGCGTTATGGCTCACGTTCACGAAGCGCCGAAGGTCATGATGATCCCTCTCATCCTCTTGGCGTTGGGTGCCGTGTTTGCCGGATTTGTGGCGCATGGCGCGATGGTCGGAGAGGGCAGCGGCTTCTGGGGTAACTCCCTTTTCGTTCTCGCCGAAAACGATACGGTCGCGGCAGCCCACCACGTTCCATTCTGGGTGAAGGCGTTGCCGACAGTGCTCGCGGTGGCAGGCATCGCAATCGCGTGGTGGCTGTACGTCGTCAAGCCTGACATTCCCGGCGCGATCGCTACGATGCATCGTCCGATCTACGCCTTCCTGTTGAACAAGTGGTATTTCGACGAGCTTTACGACATCGTCTTCGTCCGTCCTGCCAAACTCATTGGATACACGCTGTGGCGCGGTGGTGATGGCCGCGTGATCGATGGACTCGGGCCAGATGGAGTCTCGGCAACGGTCATCCGCCTTGCCCGACGTGCTGCGCAACTACAGACTGGTTACGTTTATCACTACGCCTTCGCCATGCTGGTCGGCGTCGTGGGATTTGTGTCCTGGTACTTTTATGTGATCGGGGGTTAGAGCGTGGTCGACTTCCCCCTTCTTTCCCTGGTGATATTCCTGCCGACCGTCGGCGCGGTCTTCATCTTGTTGATCCGCGGTGACGAGGAGGTCGTCGCCCGCAACGCACGTCATGTCGCGCTCTATACGACGTTGATGACTTTTGCCCTCTCGCTCTTGTTGTGGGGGGGCTTCAACACCGCGACCGCTGAGTTCCAGTTCATCGAACAGAGGGCGTGGATCGGTAGCGGTATCAATTATCACATGGGCGTCGACGGCATTTCGATGCTCTTTGTTCTCCTCACCACATTGCTGACCCCGCTCTGCATCTACGCGAGCTGGGAATCGATCTCGACCCGCGTCAAAGAGTACATGATCGCGTTCTTGATCATGGAAACCATGATGATCGGCGTCTTTTGCGCCCTCGACTTTGTAGTCTTCTACTTGTTCTTCGAGGGTGGTTTGATCCCGATGTTCCTCATCATCGGGATCTGGGGCGGCGAGCGACGTATCTATGCAACGTTCAAATTTTTCCTCTACACGTTGCTGGGATCCGTGCTGATGCTGCTGGCAATCCTGGCCATGTATCTGCAGGCCGGGACAACGGATATTCCGACCCTGATGGCCACCGGGTTCGATCCAGTTTGGCAGCGATGGCTATGGTTGGCGTTCTTCGCATCATTTGCGGTGAAGATCCCGATGTGGCCGGTACATACATGGCTGCCGGACGCACACGTCGAAGCGCCGACCGCGGGATCGGTTATTCTGGCCGGTGTGTTGCTGAAGATAGGAGGGTATGGATTTCTCAGATTTTCTATTCCTATGCTCCCCGAAGCTACAGAATACTTTACACCTCTCGTATTCGCGCTATCAGTGATTGCGATCGTCTATACGTCCCTCGTTGCGCTCATGCAGGAGGACATGAAGAAGCTGATCGCATATTCCTCTGTTGCGCACATGGGGTTCGTAACGATCGGCATATTCACTTTTACGAAGCAGGGTATCGAAGGCGGCATCATGGTGATGCTCAGTCATGGTCTCGTCTCTGCCGCTCTGTTCCTAGTTGTCGGCGTCATTTACGACCGGGTGCATAGCCGTGAGATCGCGCGGTATGGCGGCCTCGTCCACCGAATGCCGATGTATGCGGCGGTGTTCATGGTAATTGCGCTCGCCAACGTTGGATTGCCAGGGACGAGCGGATTTGTCGGAGAATTTCTGGTACTCGTGGGCATTTTCCAAGTTGATACCTGGGTTGCCTTTCTCGCTACAACAGGGATCGTTTTGAGCGTTGCCTACACGCTTTGGCTTTACCGTCGAGTGGTCTACGGGCAGTTGGTAAAGACCGAACTCAAAGAAATCCTCGATCTCAATCGACGCGAGATAGCGATTTTTACCCCTCTCGTTGTTCTGGTCCTGTATTTCGGAATATACCCCGAGCCTCTATTGGAGGTTATGCATGTGTCCGTCGCCAATCTGATTCAGAGTCATGAAATAGCGATGAACGGCGGGAATGCCGTTGCGTTGGCGAACAGGTGAGTGAGGGCTGACACGATGCCAATGGTACACATCGTTCCTGACTTGATGCCGGCATTGCCCGAAATGATCTTGGCCGTCGCGGCCATGATGTTATTGATGCTGGGCGTTTTTCGCGGCAATGACTCGACGCGAATGGTTTCCTGGCTTGCCGTTGTGGCGATGGGTGTGGCCGGATTTTTCGTCGTCGTGGGCCCTTCCGACGGGACTGTGACGTTTTCCGGAATGTTCATTATGGATCAGTTCGCGGTCTTCATGAAGGTGCTCGTGCTCATCGGCTCCGCATTGGCCATTGTGATGTCGTTGAGCTACATCCGTGATGAAGGGATGGAGCAATTCGAGTTTCCCGTTCTCATGGTTCTCGCCACACTCGGCATGCTCATGATGATCTCGGCGAATGATCTCATGTCGCTCTACATGGGCCTCGAATTGCAAAGCCTGGCGCTGTATGTCGTGGCTGCCTTTAAGCGTGAGTCGCTCCGTTCCACGGAAGCGGGGCTAAAATATTTCGTTCTCGGAGCCCTTTCGTCCGGCATGCTTCTCTATGGTTGTTCGCTGATTTACGGCATGACCGGAACCACGAACTTCTCCGCACTCGCTGCCGCCCTGGGCGGTGGGAATGACGTTCCGGTTGGCTTGGTTATAGGTCTCGTATTCCTGATTTCAGGGTTGGCCTTCAAGGTCTCGGCGGTGCCATTTCATATGTGGACCCCCGATGTATACGAAGGTGCGCCCACGCCCATTACGGCCTTCTTTGCCGTTGCTCCCAAAGTTGCGGCGATCGCGCTCTTTCTCAGAGTGATGATGTCGCCGTTTGGGGATTTGGTGTCGGAGTGGCAACAAGTGATCATCGTGATTTCGATTGCCTCAATGGTGCTTGGCGCATTTGCTGCAATTTGGCAGGACAATATCAAGCGCCTGATGGCGTACAGTTCAATCGGCCATATGGGATATGCCCTCGTCGGCCTCGCGGCGGGAACGGAAGAGGGCATGCGTGGGACGATCATCTACATGACGATCTACCTCGTCATGAACATCGGAACTTTCGCTGTGATCCTCAACATGAAACGCGCAGGTAAGATGGTAGAGAGGATCCATGATCTTGCCGGGCTTGCCCGGGCAAGACCGATGATGGCTTTGGCTATGGGAATTTTCATGTTCTCGCTTGCGGGCATTCCGCCGCTGGCCGGATTTTTTGCCAAGCTCTATGTATTCCTGGCGGCCATCAACGCCGAACTCTATACCCTTGCTGTTATCGGCGTGCTGGCAAGTGTTGTCGGGGCGTTCTATTACCTCCGCATCATCAAGATCATGTACTTCGATGCGCCCTCCGAAGAACTTGATAGCGGAATGGCACCGGAAATGCGGCTCATACTGGCGGTTTCAGCGGTCATCACCTTGTTCTTTTTCGTTTATCCGTCCCCATTTCTCGCTGGCGTCCAAGCTGCGGCCCAAGCGCTTATCCAGTGACGGTCCGTTCTAGCGCGTGAGACCATGAACGCACAGGGCTCCAGTGCTTTGCCGAGCCTCCCCAATTTCTTCTCGTTGATCGAACTTGAGTCAGTTGGTAGTACGAACGACGAGGCTCGTTTGCGTGCGGAGAACGGGGCGTCCGCTGGAACGATCGTATGGGCAAAGCAACAAGTCTCCGGCCGGGGACGCCGCGGCCGTGCGTGGAAATCTCCGGCGGGGAATCTGTATTGTTCCGTGGTTCTTAGACCTGAAGTCAGTCCCGCTGTGGCGGCGCAGCTATCATTTGTTACGGCGTTGGCAATTGGAGAGGGATTGCACGGGTTTCTTCCTGCCCAAGCAAAGCTACAGTACAAGTGGCCAAACGACGTGCTTATCGACGGTCAAAAGCTCTCGGGTATTCTTTTAGAGTCTCAAGTCGGCGAGCAAGGTAAGCTAGATTGGCTATTGATCGGCACGGGCGTAAACATTGCGAGTTCTCCCGAGGATATGGATCGGCCAGCGACGAATTTGAACCGGGTCGGAATAGAACTCTCGGTTACGGATGTCCTTACCGCCTATATTCACGCTCTATCGACGTGGCTCGTCAGATGGGAGACAGCGGGATTTGAACCGGTGTGTGAAGCCTGGCTCAACCGGGCGATTGGGTTGGGCAAAGCGATTGAAGTGCGTCTCCCAAACGAAACCTTGAGCGGAACATTTGAGGCTCTCGACACATCGGGTTCCCTGGTTCTAACTACACTGCAGGGCAGGAAACTTATTTCCGCCGGCGAGGTATTTGTTCAAGATTAAGTTTGCAATGTACACCAGGTGAATATTCGTGTTGCTAGCAATTGATGCCGGAAATACTAACACTGTCTTTGCCGTAATTGACGGTGATAATCTGCGGTGCCAGTGGCGTACCGCGACGAGCGTCTCGCGTACGGCGGACGAATACGTGGTGTGGCTGACCCAATTGATGGGCCTGGAAAGCATTCAATCCACCGAAGTTGATGAAGCCATCATTTCGACCGTCGTACCGCAAGCACTCTTCGATTTGCGCAAGTTGTGCCGCAACTACTTTAAATGTGAACCGCTCGTGGTCGGAGAAGATGTTGACCTGGGCATCAACATTCTTCTCGAACGTTCTGCTGAAGTTGGCGCGGACCGCCTCGTAAACGCAGTCGCCGCTGGTACCAAGTATGGAGGTCCGCTGATTGCAATCGATTTTGGAACGGCTACGACTTTCGACGTGGTGGATTCGAATGGCGATTATCGTGGTGGTGTGATTGCTCCGGGCGTCAATCTCAGCCTCGAAGCTCTACATGTGGCGGCCGCCAAGCTTCCGCACATTGCAGTTGAGCGTCCGCCGCATGTCGTCGGAGACGGCACATTGGAAGCCATGCAGTCCGGCGTTTATTGGGGTTACATCAGTTTAATCGAAGGCCTCGTCGATCGGATTCGCGAAGAATTTACGGCAATCGATTCATCGAAGATGAAAGTCGTCGCGACTGGCGGACTCGCGCCATTGTTCGCGGGCGGGACAAACGTGATCGAGAACGTTGACTCCGACTTGACCATTCGAGGTCTCAAGTTGCTTCACGATCGCAACAGGCAGCGGCTAGCGTGACGCGACAAAACACCCCTTTACGAGACGAGTTGCTTTTCATGCCCCTCGGTGGGGCGGGGGAAATTGGCATGAACCTCAATCTGTACGGGTTCGGCGGCAAATGGATCATGGTCGACTGTGGAATTACCTTCGCCGACGACTCAATGCCGGGCATCGACATAATTCTCCCGGATCCGCAATTTATCGAGGAACGGTCCAAGGATCTGTTGGGATTGCTCCTGACACACGCACATGAAGATCATATCGGCGCTGTGGCTCATTTGTGGCCGCGATTCAAATGCCCGGTCTACGCCACACCGTTTACATCAGCTTTGGTAGGGGCAAAGTTGGAGGAAGCTGGGTTACTGGGTGACGTACCCTTGAACATCGTTCCGCTGTCAGGATCCGTGACGCTCGGAGATTTCGAAGTTCGCTATATCCCGATTACCCATTCAATCCCAGAGGCGCATTCACTGAGTGTCAAAACGCCGGCAGGAACCGTTTTGCACACGGGAGACTGGAAACTTGATCCCATGCCAGTGGACGGGGATGCCACGGACCCTGAGCCCTTCCGTGCTCTTGGGGATGAAGGCGTGCTTGCCATGGTGGGGGACTCGACGAATGTATTCAG
>Ga0315339_1003503_pt1 | contig 10974 bp, 12 predicted proteins | sample ASW17metaG_FD_204514 | JGI IMG/M metagenome (GOLD analysis project Ga0315339, IMG submission 204514) | Ammonia-oxidizing marine archaeal communities from Pacific Ocean, United States - ASW #17 | ecosystem: Environmental > Aquatic > Marine > Oceanic | place: USA: California | collected 2016-12-05
CCCTGATCGCGTGGATCTCGCCCTTGGGGACCTCGAGGTCGACACCGTTGAGGATCGGGAGATCTTCATCGTCAACCTTGGCCTCGAGGCCCTCTATCTTCAGAATGGAAGCGTCGTTCATTCGTTCCTCAGCCAAAGCGTGGAGCCCATTGGCTTGGTTATCAAGAATGATTCTCTATCTCATGTCGAGAAAGCTAGACGGGACAAATAAAGGGGTCAAGTGGGTGTAGACGGCGCCGATTCGCCTCGTCATACGGTTGATTTCGGCGGTATACAGGAGCTCGGGGACGGTGCCTGGTTGGTTCTCGGTGGCGGTCGCCTGAAGGGGCTCGCGCACGTCGGTGCGTGGCGAGCGCTAACAGAGGCTGGGGTGCGCCCCGCTGGCATCGTCGGCACCAGCATAGGGGCATTGGTGGGGGCGCTGGCGCCCAGCGGCATGACCTGGAAGGAGATGCGGGCAGTCTCTGGTTGCTCGGGCTTCTCGCAGCGGGCTTGGTCGGGACCGCGCTTGTCGCGACGCTCGCGTCCGCGATGCGCGCTGCGAACACAGACCCGCGGGATACGGCTCCGACAGGAGTGAAGCCGGCTCCAGCGTAGGACCTGGGGCGAGGGTGGTGTAGAACACCCTCGCTCCGGTCCTCCCTGCCCTTGCCAGCGGCGGAGGTATCTGACCGTTTGTTGTGTCACGACGCGCGCGAAATCCGTCCCATTCCATGCGCGTATGTGAACCGCATCCAGACCTCCTCAAAAGTGCGCACTGCATGAGACGCCGCCGTCTAGTCCCTGCCTTCTGTCTGGCGCTCGCATTCTCCGGCTGCGCGGACGCGATTCCGGGCCCCGGAACGATGACTGTGACGCTCGAGGGTCCGTATGTGACCGAGGGCGCGGCGCTCATCTCGCTCTTCGGTGACGGCATCATGGGCGTGACCGAGATCAACGGTCGAGTGTTCGGAGAGCACGACGCCGATTCGTTCATCGTGGTCATCGTGGCGGAGCCTTCCGCGAAGCTCACGTTCGGGCTCCAGGTGATCGATACGCTCGCCGCGTTCGAAGCCCATGTGCTTCAGGTGGCGGCTCCGCACGACGCGCTCCGCACGATTCTCGCGGACTACGAAGTGGACATCCGGCGATGAGGCGAGCGTGGAGTTGGCGACCTCTCGCCATGGCCGGGATCTCGTTCGCGGTCGTTGGAGTTGTGCCTCAGTGGGGCGGTATTCGATTGGAAGCTCAGGACATCGAAGCCATCGCTGAACTGCGTGGCCTCGAGCTCCCGCAAGGCTACTACGATCGCGTCGCCCGGGATGCGAAAGCCTTTCAACTGCCGAATGGCCTCTTCCGCGTAGACGGTCAGGGCCTGGTCGAGGCCGTGCGCCCCGTAAGTGGGACCCACCGCCTGCTGGTGCTACCGGCTCTGTTCTCCGACTCGGAAGAACCGCACATCACCCGCGAGATGATCCAGGCTTCTCTCTTCGATGGACCCGCACCGTACGGGACCATTACCGAAGCATATATGGAGATGTCGCGCGGCCAGTTGACCCTGATCGGTGAGGTGCTGCCGTGGGTGCGAACGTCGCGCCCCATGGCGGCGGTGGTGGGCACCGAGAACGGCCTCGGTGACGACGCCGATCTTGCGCCGTACTTCATCGAGGCGCTCGAACTCTCCGACGAGACAATCGACTTCGGCCTGTACGACAACGATGGCCCCGACAACGTACCCAACAGCGGCGATGACGACGGCTTCGTCGATGCGATGACGTTCGAGTTCCTCGAGATCGGCGGCTCGTGCGGCGGCCCGTCGATCTGGCCGCATCGGTACGGGATCTCGCCGAGCAACGGCGGGGAGCCCTTTACGTCCGACGATGCTCGGGCTGGTGGCGGCTTCGTAAGAGTCAACGCCTACATCGTTCAGGGAGCGACCGATTGCGAGGGCGAGGAGGTCCAGATCGCCAACACCATCTCCCATGAGTACGGACACGTATTGGGGCTCCCGGATTTCTATCACCCCACAGCCAGCGGTGGAGCAGAAGGGCGGCGTTGGGTGCTCGGCTGCTGGGCCCTCATGGCCGCGGGCTCATGGGGATGCGGGCCGGTCGTGGAGGACCGGGTTCCGTACGGACCGTCGCACATGAGCCCCCGCAACAAGAACGTGCTGGGCTGGCTTGATTTCACCGAGGTCGGCCTCGATCCGGTGAGTAATCAGGAGTACGTGCTGGATCCCGTGCAGACCTCGGGCGACGCTCTGCGCATTCACCTGGACTCCGAGGGTCGCGAGTACCTGTTGGTGGAGTATCGAGCTCAGGTCGGGTTCGACTCCAACATTCCGGCGGACGGGGTTCTCGTCTATCACCAGGACCTGGAAGCGGCGACCAGACCGAATCCCGCCAGCGGTCTCCCGTATTTCCTCGCCCTATTGGAGCAAGACGACAACGACGGCCTGATCAGAAACACCTTCGAGGGCGGCAACCGGGGGGAGGCCGGCGACGCGTGGGGAGTCGGCGGTGTGGCAGACGAATTGAGCGGCGTCACCTCTCCGAGCACCCGACTCAACGACGGCGGCGTCACTCCGGTGGCGCTGCATTCCATCGTCGTCGAGAACGGACAGGCGCGTATCACGCTGTCGACGCAGCTCGTAGTCGGGTATGAGCGAATCGTGCAGTTCTTTCTGGAGCCGAACTCCGCACCGCTGACCGCACTCGAACTCAGCTACGTGGATAGCGAGGGTAACCGAAACGGTCAGCTCGACGTGGGGGACCTACGCAGCTGGCTCCGGGAGCACGGGAACTAGCTGGGCTGCCCGTGACGAGACGGATCGGCGTTTGAGCGACTGGCGAGCCCCGGGCCTCCATGCAACATTGGGGCTACCGATGGTTTGCATGCCAAGGAGGCGATTGTGAGGCTCTCTCGTACGGATGTGCTCCCTTTGCTGGTCGTGATCGGCGGGGGAGCAGTAGCTGTGCTCGCTTCCGGCTCTCTCGCGCTTTCCAGCTCCGACCCTTCGACGGATCCGTTCGTCGAGGTCTCTACCAGCGCGGAGGCTCCTACGCGCGTCGAGGGGACCTCTTGGGGGCCGCTCTGGAGCGAAGCTTCCGTCGCGTCCTTCCATGCCATCGAGCATCTCGAAACCATTCAAGGCCAGCATCGAGACGTTCTAGGCCTTGTGCGTGCGCTACCGATGGAGCGGGGAGGAGAGCGCACGCGAGCGATCGAGTCGATCCGGGCGCAGAAGGATCAGATGCACGACGCTGTTCAGCACCTCGAGCGTGACTTGCGCCGCGCGACGGGGGGCATGCCTGCTGCCGATCCCGAAGCGACCCTCGCCCTTCTGAATGCCGCGAACATGATCAGGAACTCGAAGCTCGAGGAGAAACTCCTCTACTCCCGCGGCACGGTCGAGCAGTGGGACCCACAGTCCGCGTTGACCCTGGAACTGAACATCGAGGGCGATCTGCGCTCGATTCGAGGCCAGATCGAGACGCCTACCCACATCTACGTCGACGGCGAGCCAATGCGGAGCGCGCCAGCGGACCTGAACACGAACGACGTGCGTAGTATCGAAGTCATCAAGGGAGAGGCAGCGATCACTCTGTACGGTGAGCAGGCTTCTGGTGGCGTGATTCTGATCACGCTCAAAGAGTCGGGCAGATCGACAGGGAACTAAGACAAATGAGCCCCGCCCAGCCATGGCTGGACGGGGACTCGCACCGGGCCCACTGGTGAGGTGCGCGTGAGATTAGCGGGACCCGGTGTCTCCTGTGTCCGAAGGGCCGCCTCGGCCCTGCATTCCTCCGCGGCGCATCTGCCCGCGCATTCCTTGGCCCCCTCGGCTGGAAGAGGCTCGGCCCCGCCGCCTGAGTTGGTTGAGCGACCCTCGCTGCTCTTCGTTCAGGATCGACTTGAGTGCCTCGCGTCGACGCTCACCCTGGCCTTTCGTTGCCTCTCGTCGAGCCTCCATGCCGGCCATCACGTCGCTGCGCTGAATGAGACCCGCAGCATAGCGCGACTGTAGCTCGGTGGTCTCCGCCGCCTCGGCGTTGCGCCGTTGCACGTTCTCGCGTCGGATTACGTCGAGTTGCTCGAATTGCTCATCCGTGAGTTCCAGGCGGTCGCGAAGGCTCATGATCGTCTCGACACCGACCTGTTGCCCCTGCCGACCCTGCATTCCCCTCATCGAATCACCACCTCGGCCTCGCTGGGCCGATAGGTCCGCCGCCCCGGTCGCAAACACGGTTGCTAGGACCAAAACACCACCCGTCATCCTCATCATTCTATGCTCCTTCTCTGCTCGCCCACTCTGGGAGTGGGCGCTCTATGCGCCCCTCTGAATGGATAGAGGCAGCCGCGAAGGATTTCGTTAAGACGGCGCTATGTGGCCCCGGGGACAATACCGGGAATCGGCTAGGCGGGATTCGCGGCGAGGGCGTCTCGCAGTGTGCGCGACCACTCGGCGATCGACACGCGCAAGTAACGCGCGGCCTCTGATTCGCTGCGGCTGATCGGGCCCTCGGTACCCGGTTCGACCCGCACATACACCAGAGTCGGGCCCGGAGCTTCAGGGGACCTCTCGAGAATGCCCGGCACCGCCTCGACGTACTCCCGGGCATCGTCGAAACGGAAGACGCGTGGGAAGCCCGCGGCCATGGCCATCGCCGCGTAGTCGATCGACCCCGAGGCGGCCACCGGCTGGTTGCCTGTGATCTCGTAAACCCCGTTGTCCACGACGATCAACACGAAGTTCTCGGCACGGGCGCCGACGGCCGTGGCCAGAGTCCCCAGGGCCATGAGCATGCTGCCGTCTCCGTTCAAGCAGACGACCGTACGGTCCGGGCGCGCCAACGCGATGCCGAGCGCCAGGTCCGCCGCGTGTCCCATCGCGCTGTCCGTGGAGGCGAAGTCGAGGTCGTGATCGGAGAGTCGACCCCACGGCCGAGTGACGCTCATGGTCGTCACGACGACCTCGTTCGTGCGATGACGCGCGAGTGGCCCGAGCAATTGGGCGCGCGTCAACACGGCGGGCCCCCGAACATCAGTCGAGCGCGCGCGCTACGATGACGGCGCTCGGCCGCTGGTGGGAACGAGCCGACTCGATCGTTCGCGCGAGTACCTCCGCCGGACTTTGCTCTCCCTCGCACCGCTCGAAGGGGATGCCCCAGGCGGCGAGCGTAGGTTCGGTCAGCAGCGCGGCGGAGTCTACGTCCGCTCGGGTCAGCAACTCACTGGTGCGCGGCTCGTCCGGCGTCACGCCGGCTCGGACCATCTTCCGGTAGCCGCGGCCGGTGACCAGAATCGGAATGGGCGCGGCCATGCGAACGGCTGTGCCGCGAAGGCTGTCGCCCGACTCGAGCAAGCCAGTGTTCTGGATCACCACGAGCGGTCTCGCGCCCCCGAGCCACAGTCCAGAGGCGATTGCGAAGGCCTCGCCCTCTCGAGTGACGGTGACGAGTCGCACTGACGGGTGTCGAGTGAGGGTGCGGAAGAGCGGCGCGGACGTCGAGTCGGGCAGTCCAACGACGTGTGTGATGTGGGCCGCGGCGAGTGTGCGCAGCGTCTCGTTCAGTCCACCCAAGGCTGATCTGTCGATGCGCTTCCCGTGGAATCAGTCGTAGCAGAACCGGAAGTCTTGCGAGTCGTGATCCATCCCGCCAGCAGAATCACGGCAATCACCGCGCCGGCGCCGGCGGCTAGCCGCCACTGCGTCCAAATGATGATCCCAATGATCCCGAGGTACAGCGCGACCGTCACGGCCGGTAGGGCCGGGTGGCCCGGCATGGTGAAGGGTCTCGCGAGATCGGGCCGCGAGATGCGCAGCTTGAAGTACCCCATGAGGACCATCGTATCCACGGTGATCGCGACGGTCATCATGAAGCGAACCAGAAGTTCGAAGGCCCCCGAGAGCGCTAGCAACCCGATCCACGCCGAGATGAGATAAAGTGCGTTCCTTGGCGTACCCCGTTGGTCCACCTCGGAGAACGCCCTGGGTGCCAGACCGTGTTGCGACAGCCCGAAAGCCACCCTCGGGAGCCCTAGAAAGTTGACGTTCAGGCTGCTGATGAGAATGAGGAGACTCGCGACAACCACCATCGTCCCCGCGGTATCGCCGAATACAGCCGCGATCGCGTCTTGCGCGACCAGTTCGGACCCGGCCATAGCCTCGGGCGTGAGCGCGGAGAGAAACGCCACGTTCAGCAACAAGTAGAGCACCATTACCGCGAGCGAGCCGCCGACCAGGATCTTGGGTAGGGCGGTACCCGGGTCCTGGACCTCAGCGGCCATCTTCGCCGCGTCTTCCCATCCGTAGTACGCGAACGAGATGGACTGATACGCGAGCGCGAAGCCCAGCAGCCCGGCGGTCGGCCCCGACGCATCGGTGACCGCTGGTTGGAAGCCGATGAGGTCACCCGCCCAGAGGCCGGTGCATGCGATCGCGATCACGATGAGGACCTTGATCGCGGTCGTGACGTTCTGAAATGTGGTGCTCGCCTCGAGCCCCCGGGTGTGCAGGAAGAAAAAGGCCACGCAGACGGCGAGCGCGAGAAGCCCGACGGAACCGCGGCCTCCCGTGAGGATCCGGATGTATTCTGCGATCGCGACCGCCTTTACCGCGCCCGAAAAACCCCTGCTCACGAGTAGCTCGGACCACCCGGCCAGGAAGCCCATCGTGTCGCCCCAAGCGTGGCGCGCGTACACGTACTTGCCGCCGGCTTCGGGCAGCGCGGCGGCCATTTCGGCGAGAACCAGAGTCGAGAGCGCCACGACGACGCCCCCGAAGAACCAGGCGCCAAGGATGAGCCAAGCGTTTCCGAGATGCCCGGCGATCAGGCCGGGCGTGCGCAGAATGCCGGCTCCGATCACGATGCCGACGGTGACGGCCATGCCGTCTCGCACTCGTAAGATCCGGCGCAGTTGGTAGCGTCCGGAGTCGGTCATCCGCGCTTCGTCATCATTCAGCGCCCCTCGATCTTCACGCGAATTAGGCGATCCAGCTCGGGAAACTCCGCGTCCAGATACGCGTTTCCTTCGGTCACGATTCGGCTTTGATCGCCTCGACGCACGCCGCCACCCGATTCCTCGCCATAGCCCGAATAGATGGAGTCGACCACGCTCTCCATCCCCTCCACAACGCGAGCGAAGGGTGAGAAGCCCTGCCCATCGAGGCGCGAGTTGTCGACCATGCTGATGTAGACCTGCGTCGAGCGTGTCCCAGGCTCGGTGAACGCGAACGCCAACGTACCGCGCACGTTACTCGCCACTGCGGGGTCGTCCGCCATGCCGTGGTCGTACCATACAGCGTTTACTTCCGGGTCGCCGGAGACGCCCCATTGGGTGATGAAGCCGGGCACGGACCTGTGGAAACGCACGTCGTCGTAGTATCCGTGACGGATCAGGTTGTAGAAGCGGTCGGCACCCAGCGGTGCCCACGCGCGTACGACCTCGAGCACAAACGTGCCGCGTGTGGTCTCGAGGTGGGCGCGGAACGTGTCGGGCGCGGGCTCGGACCAAGCGGGATGGCTGGTGTCGAGCAGGATCACTCGCGAGTCGAGCGCCGCGACCTGTTCCAGGGCCGCACGCTCGGAGGGCTCGCTCATGCAGGAGGAGGCCACCAGCGCGAGTAACACCGCCACGCCGAGATGTCGGTGCCTGTGCCTCACTCGTCTCCTCCAATCAAAACCGCCACCAGTCGTCCCGGTCCGTGCACTCCCTTTACCAGGATCTGCCCGATATCCGCGGACTTCGACGGACCCGAGTGCAATCCAATGGCGGAGGGAAGGTCGTCGGCCATGTCCAGGAGCGCCTCTCGTAACGTCGCATAGACGTGCTCGACGCGAAGGAACACCACGTGTGTCGGCACCAATAGTTGGGCCCGACGTCCGTCTCGGGCGTCCATGATCAGCGAGCCGGTTTCGGCGACGGCGCCCCGCGCCACGGACACTCCGAGCGGAGCGATGTCCGGCGATGCCGTTGGAATGGGAGGCCGAAGCGCCGCCGGCACCGACTCACCCACCGCGCTGCTGTCGAAGCCGCCGCAAAACGTCGCGAGCCAACTCGTCGCCGCGTCCAAGTTCGGCTGGTGTACGACCTCGCCTCCGGCGGCATCGAGCAGGTGAACCAGCCCGTCCACGGGGCTGCGTGGGGTCCTGGGCCGCCATCCCTCGAACGCGCCCGGGTGCTCCACGGGGTCTCTTTCGCGCAGCGCTTCGCGCACCCTCCCGAGAATCCGCTCACGGGCGGTCACTCGATGCCCTCCTTCCACATTTGCAGGAAGCTCTTCGGGCTCGACTTGGGAGCCGATCGCTCCTGCATCCACCCGCCGAGCACGGGCAGCGCGCGACCCCCGAGTCCGAGCGGGACGTGTCGCAGAACCGCGCCAGCCGCGCTGAACAGCCCCGGCCGTTGGGCCATCTTCGTATACGCCTTGAGACCCACGGTTTCGACTTTCGGCGTGAGGCCCTGCTCGACAGCCTTCTCCCTCCAGTGCACGAGTAGCTCGGGGATCGGGATGCGCACCGGGCAGACGTCGACGCACGCGCCGCATAGGCTCGAGGCGTGGGGCAGCGGCAACGCTTCTTCCAGGCCGAGCATGCCCGGAGCGATGATCGCGCCGATGGGACCGGAATACGTCCAGCCGTATGGATGCCCGCCGGTCTGCCGGTAGACCGGACAGATGTTGAGACACGCGCCACAGCGCACACACCGGAGCGCCTCCCAGGCGGCCTCGTCGGCGAGCAGCCTGGTACGTCCGTTGTCCACCAGCACGACGTGCACCTCTTCCGGACCGTCGACCTCGTCACTCCGTCGTGGCCCTTGAATGAGCGAGACGAAGTTGCCGATCGGCTGACCCGTGGCGGCGCGCGAGGTGAGCTGCAGGAATGCGGACACGTCCTCGAGCCTGGGGACAAGCTTTTCGATGCCCACGAACGCCACATGGACGCGCGGCAGCGAAGTCGAGAGACGGATATTCCCTTCGTTTTCGATGAGGGCGATCGTGCCGCTGTCCGCAGCCAGGAAGTTTCCCCCGGAGATCCCGAGGTCCGCGGCCAGGAATTCAGCGCGAAGCGCGTCCCGGGCTGCGTCGGCGAGTTCGTCGGGATCCGCGTCGAGAGGGGTGCCCAATCGTTCGTGGAAGAGCTTTCGGCAGTCGTCGACACTGCGGTGAATCGCCGGCCCGACGATGTGGCTCGGCGGCTCGTCCAGCAGCTGGATGATGTACTCGCCGAGGTCGGTCTCTCTCACGTGCACGCCCAGGCCTTCGAGGTGTCGGTTCACGCCCAACTCCTCACTCAACATGCTCTTGGCCTTTACGGCGCTCTCCACGCCGTCCTCGCGCACAATTTCGCCGAGTATGGTGAGTGCATCGTCCGCGCTTTCCGCCCAGTGAACGCGCGTTCCGTTCGACGTCAGCTGTCGCTCGGCCTGCTCCAGGTATTGGTCCAGGTGCGTGAGCACGTGCGTCTTCACGTCCCGGGCCCAATCCCGCCACCGATCCGCGTCGATCTGTCCCCATGCGTGGACGCGGTGGGCGTCGAAGGTGCGCGTGGCCGCGGTTACCGAGTCACGCACTTCGGGTTTGTCGCGAATCGCCTTCGCGGACTCACGCCGATAGTTCGTGGGTCCCGAGAAACTCATTCTGCGACTCCCCGCCACAGCGCGCTTGCGAGGTGTACGAATGCCGTGCCTGTACCGCGCTTTTGCGCGCGTCCTGTGAGTTGCAGAAGGCAGCCCCCGTCTGCGGAGGTCACGAAATCGACGTCGGGGAGGGTATCGATCTTCCGGTCCGCCATGGCGGCGGACGCCTCCGGGAGCTTGGCGCTGAAGAGGCCGCCGAACCCGCAGCACTCTTCGTCCGCCTCCCAAGGCACGACTTCGGCCCCGCAACCCGCCAGCAGCGCGACCGGTTCGTCCTTCACACCGAGCTCGCGTAGCGCGTGGCAACCATGGTGATACGCGACGCGGCGCCCCTGCAGGCCCGAGCCTAGCGAATCGACCTCCAGTACGGTACGTAGGAACTGAGATAGTTCGTACGTACGCTCGACGAGTGATGCAACCCTGAGGTCGGACCCCACGAGACCCGGATAGAAGCATCGCATCATGCCTGCACAACTCCCGGAAGGAAGCACCACGTACTCGGCATCAGCGAAGACCTTGAGCGTGTGTTCGGCCATGCTCTGGGCTTCTTCCGGCTGGCCGGAGTTGTAAGCGGGCTGACCACAGCATGTTTGCCCCTCGGGCACTTCGACATCGATGCCGAGGTGGCGGAGGAGGCGCACCATATCCGCGCAGGCGTCCGCATAGAATTGATTGCAAAGGCAGGTAGCGAAGACGGAGACTCGCACTAGCGACCGGACTCTCGGGTCATCGACCTCAACACCTCGAAAACGGACTCGTGCTCCGTTGCCATGGCGAGCGCGAATCTCGGGTCGCCGCTCAGGTAGGCCGTCAGCCGAGGGTTGCGGTCGGGCTCGACGACGACCCACCGCGCGGCGAAGTGATCGCGAAGCGCTTCGTAGGTATCGGTCGAGAGGGCACCCATGCACGAGAGGGCGTCGCACGTTCGTTCGACGTTGATGTCCGCTGACAAGTACAGATACTCCCAGTAGAACCTCGGCTCGTGCACAAACTGGAAGATCGGGTCCATGCCACCGATGTAGAGATTTTTCCGATTCTGTGCGAAGAGTGGCCCAAAATTGTCCCAATGCGCGTGAAACGCCACCTCTCCGGGTTCGCTGTTGGCTTCGAGAAAGGCCGCTGGACCGGTCATGGTATCGGGGCGAAATGCAGCGCGGTCGACGTTGACGACGTGCCGGTATCCTCCCCACCCCGCTAGCACCACGAACAAGAAAACGGCCAAGCGACGCACGCTACGTCTGTGGTACACGTAGACCACGTGCGTCCAGAAGAGCGGTAGCGCCAAGAATCCGAACGCGACCCATTGCTCCATCGCTCCCCGTGCCGTGGCGAGCGTGAGCGCAAAGAAAGACA
>Ga0315339_1003504_pt1 | contig 10971 bp, 9 predicted proteins | sample ASW17metaG_FD_204514 | JGI IMG/M metagenome (GOLD analysis project Ga0315339, IMG submission 204514) | Ammonia-oxidizing marine archaeal communities from Pacific Ocean, United States - ASW #17 | ecosystem: Environmental > Aquatic > Marine > Oceanic | place: USA: California | collected 2016-12-05
AAAACGGCGCCGCGCCGGCGACTACGCTTCATGGATCCGTTCACGCGCCGATATCATCCGCCACGTTTCCAGCATCGTCTACAAGGGCATCACACGTCACCACGATTTTGGGAACGAGCTCTAGGCTCGTGGTGAAATTTTAACTATTTGAGCCATATTGCGATAGCGGCGATTTTAACGAAGCCGAGGAAGTTCTGCAGAAGCTTGTCATACCTGGTGGCGATGCGCCTGAATTCCTTGAGTTTTCCGAAGAACCGCTTGATTTGGTTTTGCTCTTTGTACAAAACCTTGTCGTAATGATGTTGAAACCTTCGGTGACGCCTCGGCGGCTCACCGGTTCGGCACCGGCTTCCAGGATAGTGTCCATGAGGCTATTATCGGCATCATAGGCCCTGTCGGCCATGACATAGTCGGTTTGGCATAGCGCGGGAGACGGTGAGGAAGATGCTGCGGCATCGGAACCACCAGGATATCGGCGACGCGAGCCACCGAAGCGCCCGAAGCTGGCCCCTTTCACGGATATCATCGACCTTATTCTGGAAGAGGACCTAACGGTACACCGCAAACAGCGGCATACGTCGAAGCGTATCTTTGAGCGGCTTCGCGACGAACATGGTTTTACGGGTAAGCAGACGATCGGCGCCCTGGACCAGGCCGCGCCGCTGGCCGGCTGGGAACTGCTCATGACTAATTTAAAATTAATTGTTGAGGCCACTTTACCTCAACGGTATCAATTTGTCCCAAAGGCGCTGACGACAGAAAATAACAATTGCTTAGTAGAGGAAAAAAATAGACAGTTTGAATTCAAATTGGATCAGGTATGAAAATGAAATATTGGGCTTTTAAATTCGCGATTATTTCAGGGATAATTTGGGTTGTACTGCCGGGTAGCCATGATGCGCGGGCATTTAACTTAAATAAAATGATGGAGAAAATGCAGCAATCGGCCCCATCGCCTGAAAAACCCAGAAGCGGCTCTTCGGGCGGACTCGGAGGTCTTCTCTCAGGTGGCGGCGGAATGTTTGGCGCGCCTAGTTCAGGTGGCAGCACCATCACGAAAGGTGGGGGGAAAGATTATACCCAAGGCAGTATAGTTTCGATGCTTTGTGAGGTCACTAAAGACCCCAAAGAATTGTATGCCGATGTTGGTGAAGAGGAACTAAATTCGTGGGCAAAACGGGTAGCCAATGATTTTGGGAAAAAGAGCCACCCTGAAGTACAGATAATTTTTCAAAACCTACCATCTCCTGGTGGTCTCGGATGGGCAAGAGGTTTGAAGTTTTACCTCGCCACAGAAAAGCCAACTGATGGTGCCTTCTCCAGCACCAAAATTAATAACCTTTTGGAAAGTTTTACTGACAAGTCTGAGATGAGGAGTGTTATTGCCGGAAAGATAAAGAGGGCAATATCTGACGAGGGCCTTGAGGATGAGGAGAGGTCAGATGCAAAATTCGCATATGCACTTATCATGGGTCATTACAATAAACATCATAAGAAACAGGGCTACGCCGAAAGTCTTTTAAAAGCCTCAGAAGAGGCCGAAAATTTGGGGGCTTTGTATGTTTTGGGTCGCAGAATGTATCGTGGTGAGGGCGTACCTAAAGATGTGAATGAAGCTTCTCTGTTAATACAACATGCGACCGGAAGGGTGCTCGAACTCCTTGAGGAAAATGACGAAATGCCTGGCGATCGTTGGCAAGAACCGGACAAATTATGGAATATTTTTGCTACAGACCCGGAATATGAAGACCATAAAATGTGGGATGGTTTGAGGGGTGCTGCTGCTAATATTAAGGCGGATCTGGAAAAAGAAATGGAGAGGAATTCTGGTAGCCAGGCCCGAAAAGAAATAGATAAACTTGAGAGAATTCGAAAAAATTCTGAGAAGATGCTGCAAGACGCGTTCGACATAGCCGGGAATATAGCAGCGCGTACGACGGAACTGCGAGATCTTCAGAATCAGGCGAAATCTGAGAGCATGGTAGTCAAAAAAACAATCTCTATCTCAGATGAGGCGTCAAAAACTACAGCTGATCTTATAAAAACAATAGACAAAGACCTTGATCCCAGTGGCATGAAAAAAGTTGATCTGGCTCATCAAAATGTTCGCTACGTCGTCGCACAGTCAGGCAAAGCTCTTGCCTCTTGGATGTCTTCTGGCATTTCGGGAGGTTTATCCGACATGTTCGCAGCTTCAGCTTCGATTGGTAAAAGCTTGAAGCTTTCATGCGGCCTCAATAATGCTCTCGTCACATACAAAAAGAGGAAGAAGCTGGCATTGCCAGCTGGCCCTTTGAAGAGCAAAAAGGACGACTTCAAAGATATGTGAAGGGCAAAAGAGAGATTTTTCAACTATGAGCGTTTAATGCCCTTGTCCCACCCCATAAAAAAACAGCAAGAATTACCACATTACACATTGAAGTTAAGAGGCATAGACTGATTAGAATATTTGAACACAATCGGACTTAAACTTAGCCCGGCTGAGTTACTAATGCCGCTCTCAGGGCTCGCGCTTCACTCTCAAATTTTGGGTAGTCATCGGTTAAAACTCGGATAACGAACTCCCTGGCTTCAAACCTGTCGCGTTGCCCGCTCGACATTTTCGGGTAAGAGTTACCCTTCTTTAGTTCGTGGAAAAACCAGTCGAATAATCTTTTATGGAGATCAAGAATCCAGTACCAGTCGTTTGAATATACACCGGTAGTTTTTTCGCGAGAAAGTGCTGTCAATTTTTGCTTAAATATAAGCTCTTTTAATTTTTCGTCTTTGACAACCAATTTCTGATCTCCATGATAAGTCCTTTCCCATCTGCCAACTTGTATTTCAACCATCATACTAACTCTGTTGGTAAATACGGTTTTGCTACCGGGCTCGTACGTTTTATTTATCTTTATTCCCCTTGATAGCAAACGGATTTCAAGGTCTATCGGACCAGTATTCAATATTTTATTTACTAAACTGGTATCCCTGCGCTCTCCACTCGAACCCATGAATGTTAATGTGAGTTGTGTTAAGGCTGCTCCCGGTGCATATGGTTGGATCCCGATATTAAACTTTTCTGAAACCGCGGTGGTCATCGCGTTGCCCAGAATACCTTCAAAATCAGTTATTTTTTGCCTTTGTCCAGTTACCCAATCTTGTGTCATTTTTCTCGACTTGACAGCCGTGACACGGAGATTGACCGTTTTCTGAGTTGTGAAATCAATTTCCTGAAGTTTTTGTTGCAAGATTGTTGGGATGGTAATGGTGCCTTTGGGAGCAGAGCCGCCTCCTAGGGTTTGCCACATCAGTTTTTGAAGGCTGTCTGTCGATTTTCTTCCTACTATTGCCTCATATGACCAAATACGAATGGGATACGATTGAATGATTTCAAATTTCTCTATATCAAAAATAGTTAAGTATGTTTGAAGTTCATATACGAGAAAGTCTTTATTAACTTTTTTGTAATATCGATGAGCAATGTCTCTATCAGAGGAAATTCCCAACATAATACCCAGATCGGTGTCCTTGGCGATATCAAGATTGTTGTCGTTGTTCGCCCAGACCAACTGATAGTCTTTAGACCTGCCAACCGGCGCCCCCCATTTTCCGGGCAATTTATTGTACAAAAATGCGGATTTTGTGGCATTTTTTAAAATTGGATATGTGTTGGGAAAATATTTTTCAATTGATGTGAGTTTTTCATCGCCAGCAGCCTGCATGAAGTTAATTCCCGCCCAGAGCAGTTTGCGCTGACGACCGGCAAACAGGTCTGAGGTGGGCAGGAAGGAAAAGACGCCTGTCGAAGTGATTGCTGTCGAGATAAATTTCCTGCGTTTCATTTCGTTCTTCCGATTGTTGCGCGAACATTGAGTTTTAATTTTAAAGTAGTTTTGCTCAACTAAAATTTAGGCCTTTCGGACGGGTTTGCAAACTGTCAAACCAGCTCTCAGCAAATCCGTCAGGGCATCGGAAATTGCATCTCGACCTGCAAATTATAAAACGTTATCATTAGTCATAGTGGCGTATCTCCTTTGGTTGGGTTTTATATCTCGCAACAACGACTCAACCTAATACGCCGCTTCAATTCAAATGTTCAAACACCAGGTCCGACGATAACTTAATTTAACGTCAGTCAAAATCGATTTATTCTAACCAAATTAAAGAGGAAAACATGCCCTCCATAAAGCACCTTTCGTTAACGCTAGCTATCGGACTTTGTTTTTCCCTGATCGGGATTTCACTCGTGCATGCGGGATGCGGTAGTGTCGGGTTAAAAGTTTATGACGTTGAGGAGGGCGATGAGCCTGAAGACGAGGACGTATTAAAAGCCAAAAAAATGGCGATGGACAAGGCGTGGTCAGCTTATGTCAAGACGTTGGATGCCAAGTATCTCAAAGCTTACACGAAAGACGAATCAAAAATTCTCAGTGAGCTGGCGTTCTATGTAAAAAAACAGGAAGCCAAATGGGAATATGATTCGGATGAGACCGAAATCCGGATGAAGAACTGCATCACTGTTGATGTTGGGCGCCTCAAGACCGCTCTTAAAGTTGAGGAGACGCCGCCTGCAATTAAATCCGGCGAGGGTAGCCTCTTCGTTACCCTTTTTGTCGCGAGACAGGCAGCTACAGCCGAAACGTTCAAGAAAAGTGAAGAGCAGAGTGCTCAATCAACCACCGGATCGTCAACCGCATCCAAATCAAAGGCAAAATCAAAGTCGGCGGCCATGGAGAAGGCGAGGGCTTCTGGGGGGAAGGCGGTTTCTATTTCAAAACAAAAGTCCCGCTCAAAGTCTAAAACAAAAACCTCTAAAACTGATTTCGCGAGTTCGCGCAGCAGCGGAAGTACAAAACGACGTTCCGATGTGATTGCATACAAGATTATCAGCGCAAAGGCCGCTGATGGGGCAATGTCGAATGAGCTCACAAATGCTGGATACGAATCAGCCGTTTACGTAGATGTCGCTGCAGAATGCGAGGGAATCAACATGGCAAAGCTTGCAAAGACATTTGAAACGGCCGAGGAATTAACAGGGCGACAACGGAGAAGCGCCTTCCGGGCGGCACGAGAATGTGAAGCTCGTTATTTTGCGCTGGGCACAATGACGGCAGATGTTGCGCGGACCCATCCGAGTGGCATGAAAATGGTGACGGTGAGGATTCAGGGGGCGGTCTACGATATCAAAAGGCGAGTGCCAAGACGCGTCGCCGTTATTCCTTCCTATCAGTCTATGTCACTGGGAACCAGTGAAGATTCTGCACGCACACAAGCCCTAAAAGTGGCTGGCAAAGAGGCTGGTATGCACATCACTGCAATGATGCAGAAAAAAGGCTTGAGGTAGCCGAAAAACGGGTCACATAAAGCAAGGCGTTTGTATGCAACTTAATCGGATAAAAAACATGTTCCTGCGAGCCGATTTTGCGTTAGCTCTTTTATTGGGCATTACAGGATACGCCAGTGCCGGTGTTGAATATCGGACTTTCGAGGCGTCTGGAAACACCTAACGACTGACCTGCTATTGCCCTACCCATTTTGAGTGGTCCAGTTTGAATGTTAGTGCCTGACCAGGCTTCAGTACATGTGAACGCTGGCTTCCGGAACCGGTGATCGGTATCCCAATGCACTGTGCGGCCTCTTCGTGTTGTAATACCTCCTCCCTTGTTCGATGATTATTTGCGCCTCTTTTTGGTGGACAAAGCCATAGGACCAGACGTGATCACGGTACTCTGGTCGCAACCTCACCCATGATCCATCATTCAACCAGAGACGTCCCTTTTTAGGTTGTTTCATTGGTGCTTTCAGCCCCTCACGTCGCCACAAGCGCCCAAATGATCCTTTGCAAGATGCGCCAATGTCGTGGCATTTATGCCACCTGTATTGAGAGCCTGGGTATGGGCACTCAGTGCACTTTGGGGAAAACTTAAAGCGCGTAATACAGCGCCCATTTTGTTCCACGTATTCCAGTCAACGGGAAGCTGAGAAAGATAGCCCGTAAGCAGTTTTAGGATTTGCCTGGGGTTTTTTGCAGCCTCAAACAATTTAAAGCCCCTGTCCCGATCAACCATCGCGACACCTTGATCACCGTACGATACGTTTTCTGCAAATCGCAGCATGCCATAGCTTCGAATTGACGCCTCTATCAATCCGCGCGCATCCTCCGGCTTGACCGGGGCATACCATTGGGCGAGTTCCTTTTTCAGAATTTCGGGTTTTCGACCATCCCAATCGAGCAGTTGATTTTCGAAGGAACAGGCGGGCGCCTTTGCAAGTTCCAGATTAGGTCGATTTACACCTCCCGCTTCCAGAGCCAGATACGAAAGCGCGGGGCAATCAGCATCGATCCGGCGAATGCGCCTGACTGCCTGATCCCGTCCGGTTACGGGCTTCTCGGATCTTGTCAAAATTACGGAGTGAATGCGGTTGATTGCCGGAAAATTGTATGACGGAATGTTTTGATGGGATAAATTATTAAGCCCATGAACTGCTGACAACGCTGGCATTCCCTCTTGCTGGTAGAACTCGGCTAGCTTTTTAAGTTTATTCTGGCGTAGATACTCTTTGAATAGATCTGTGCGCTGTTTCTCTAAATCATGCAACGGAAGTTGGGCAAATTTTCTCAGACCCAAAAAAGCTGATTTTTCAATAGCTTCAACCCGCCGATAGCGACACGGAGATCGTTTAATTTTCGTCGCTTCGACTAACAGGCTCTTAAACTTTGTCTTCGCAGTGAACTTGTACTGACGACGGATCAATTCAGCTCTTAGACTGGGCAATTTCTTCAAAGAATTCCGCAGTCTTTTCTGGCGTTCCCGGGCTATCATCAGCAACAATTCCCCCTTACCCTGTGCTTCCCCCTTTTATTTGAAAAACGTTTTGCGTTACCACACTTCACTTCGGCTATGATAATAAAAGAATTGTGTGTCTTATAAATACCAGATGTTTTGTCGATCAGCCGTTCCAGATAATAACGTTTTTGTTCGGACAGAGACCAAGCACCTGCGATGGTAGAAAAGGTAACGCACGCCAAGCCTGCGAATAATGAAATCCGCAGGGTTTCGGAAATAGTTTTTGATAATTTAACGTGTGTCAGACACTTGATTCCTACCATTTTTCTTTGTCGTCTTTCTCCTCTTTCTCAAATTCATTATCAAACTCTTTCTCTAATTTTTTCATGCTTTCAGAGCTGGAAGAGGAGACCGGCCTGGTACGTCGAGGTCGGACAATAAAATCTCCATTCGATAATGATGACCTGCTTATTGTAAGTTTTAATATTACCGCCGTAGACATTTTGGCCTGTGTGTCCGTAATTTTGACAGATCCGACGGTGGTTTCTTTGCGTCCCAGACCTTCTTTCGTATACGGGTCTATCATCCTCTTGCCGAGCCTAACGAGTGAATAAACACCGCCCTTACCTACAGTTTTTCCCCCTTGTCCCAAAGTCAGAAAATTTCCGTCAACCGACAGGACATAGACGGGAAATATGGCGTTAACGATTTTTTGTCCGACAGATTTCGACAGGCTGTCGGCAGCACTATCAAGTGATCCAGATTCTCTGTGGATCTTGCTTGTATCAGCGAATTTCACCTGGGTGCTGGCAACATCAAGAATACGATAGGTGACCTTGCCACCCACCTGAGGTGTTTTTATAACCAGCCCGGTAGTACGCATGGTCGTTTTCTTAGAGTAGGAATACGCCTTTTCAACGACACCGGTCACAAGGTAATCCGTTCCAATGCGGTTTCCTAGACGAGCCAACTCTTCAGTCGAGAAATCTCCCCCACGCAGAAGTGATTGTTCTTTATCCTGTTCGCGGAGAAAACTTCTGTCGAGGATTGCAAACCGGCGTGACTGCGTCAGGTAATTCTCAACCCCGCGGCGGAATAATTTCTCGAACGTTTGAGCTTTGGATGACCGTTTGCGCCCTCCCTCAATCCTGAAGGGGCCAACGACTATACGTAAGCGCTTAGTCTGCACTGAGAGTTCAAATTTGGCTATCGTAGCCGCGACCATTACCTGAATGTCACCATCCTCATTTTTTAAGGATCGGATAATGGAAAACGCTTTAACCACCCCTTTAGTTGCGGCCGAAACGTCTTGGCGAAATTTTTCAGTTGATTTGAAGTTGCTATCATCATCTGTCGACACGGTAATGGAATCAAGTGAGGCGGACTCCCGAGCCGACATAACAGTTCCGTTGACCTGACTGAGCGCCATCTTCAATGCGTCATATATAGCTGCTTTCAGGTTTGCGCCCGAACCTTGCACCTTTACATCGACATACTGGATCCCCGCGAGGCTAGGGGTTGCGACAAAAAAGCACAGGAATACCAGTATTAAAAATTTAGGAACTATTTTCTCTGTCATATGGAAATCCCTCCTTTCCGTTCACAAGGTCTGCGGTGGAATCCAAACACCGATCTCGACCGGTGCGACCATGACAACGCCCCCGGAGCGGCGCTGGCGGAGGCGTCTTGCACGGAGGGTGGATGTAGGTTCATGGACCATGTAAATGGCTGTTATTATAACATAAAAAAAATATTCAGGGCAATCTAGGTTGGGACAATTCTTTTGGTGGAGATACGGGCAATCGCCGTTCGCGCACAACCGTAAAGATCCCACAAAAATGGCTTCGCAAAACGCTTCGTCACTCAGCTACCCGATCTGCTTCCATTCTTGAAATCTGGTCACGAATTAAATTAGAAGCGTATTTTATTCTCACAGCTCCAGTGTGGCTAAAAAATTACTTAATATAATAAAATCATTATGTTATGATTCGTGAACCGTCTGTAATTGTTACCAGCGGACGTAGTTATGGTCATAATTAAGAAATTGCCAAATACCTTAAGCATTTGTATTTCCTTGGAAGTTTATGAAAAGTTTAATAAAAATTACAATATGTACGATGTTTTTGTTCGGGTGCACGAGCAACTACACTTTCTATACTGTTCCGTCACCGATTTCGGAATTGCCAAGCCAATGCCAGGCTGAAAAACGGGAACTAGATGACCTTTTGAGTCGAACTACGTTATCATCAGAAGATTTCGTGCGCCGAGAAATTCTATCCCTAAAATTGGGCTATACAATTCGACAAAAACAAACAAAAAATCCTATCTTTAAAAATTTCGTAGTACCCGATAGATACGAAACAGTCCCCAATCCAAACTTCAACCCTAGCACTGTGTGTGGGGGCATTGTCAGAGAAAATTAGCTTGAGCCGGGAAGGGGAGTTCCATAGTCTCCGGCGATGCAAAATCCATTCCGCAATTTCAACAATTCACCTGAGATCATTCGCCTCACAGTGATGATGTACATCCGCTATCCGCTCTCGCTGCGTCAGGTCGAAGATTTGTTGTTCGAGCGTGGAATCGATATTTGCCATGAGACGGTGCGTTTTTGGTGGAACCGGTTCGGTCCAATGTTTGCCGCTGAGATCCGCCAGCGGCGCGTTCATAATCGTTCATAATCGTAATAGCGTTGGCATTTTGATGAGGTGTTTGTCCGCATCAATACGCTCCATCCCTTGCCCGACAACCACTTCAACCTGGCGTAGTTTTGTGACGATCTCTTCCCGACGATGTCTCTTGATCATCATAACTTGATTCTCCTCTAATAACTATAAGGGTGGACCAACTCAGTGGGGGAAGACCAACCGTGCTGAGGGGTCTCTTTTATGGGGATTGAGAAGGTTCATAAGAACATGCTGGGGGGGGGTGATGTAAGTCTGCGGGGTATCGGGTTCCCCGTATGCCCTCAGACGGTTGCCACAGGGGACTAAATTAGGACTCCTTATCCCAGACATTCTCTGCAAAACTTTCCGTATGAGGAAACTGACCGCCACCATCTGCCCGACCCTTGCCGTGCTTCTTGGAATTGTCGGGGGTAAGTCAGAAGAACGGAAAATATCACATATCAAAAGGGAATTAGAAATCAGAATCCTATTTCTATTTACCGCAATGCTAATATAATTTTCGTGTGAGCAAATACAATACCAAACGGGAAATCTTACTATTGACAAATGGATTGCATTACTCTCTGGATTTATTTCAATCTTATCTATTTCACCGATAAGGACATGTTTTCGCAGCTATAATCTGATTTTTTTAGAGAGCACTGGACCAGAGTTGTTGTTATTTGGTTAATTAAAACCATTGAGTTTGGAGTGTCTATCCCTGACAAGTTGATCAGAGAAAGACGTCTCAAAGTAACTAACTAATTCTTTTTTAAAGATAGGCTTTGATAAATCGATGAAAAAAAGTAAACAGTTTATCCAGCGCGGGCAGTATTTTTTTGATCGTACGATAGCGTCAGGTGTAACGCCACTTCTATTATGGCTTGCGGCCATCACCATTATCGTCCTTGTTTTAGCCTCAACCTTGATTGCCTTTGGAGTAAATTCTTCTGGGAAATCTGAAGTTGAATTTTTAGAAGCATTTTGGACATCTCTCGGAATCGTATTGAAGCCAAAAATTGTGACCGATCCTGGTTGGGGGTATCGAGTTTTAATGCTAGGGTTGGCAGTTGTAGGGATTTTAATTGTTTCTGTACTTATTGGCGTATTAACTAGCGGAATAGCGCAAAAATTGAATCAACTGAGACGTGGGCGGTCAACCGTAATTGAGAACAATCATACCTTAATACTTGGATGGTCAGCAAAGAGTATACCAATCCTAAAAGAATTAATCATAGCAAACGAAAATATTAACCGTTCAGTTGTTGTTGTTCTAGCAGACATGGATAAAGTGGAAATGGAAAGAATCATTTCCACGGAAATCCCGGTGTCAAAAACGACACGAATTATCTGTCGTCGGGGTGATCCTACGGAATTAACAAGTTTAGAAATGGTAAGTTCAAATGCTGCTCGCTCGTTCATCTTATTAAGGGGAGAGTTTGAGGAAGCCGATGATGATATTATCAAGGCTATCCTAGCCTTGCGGAAAATTTGTGGAGGAACATTAAGTGCGCCACTGGTCGCCGAGATTGTCAACTCCG
>Ga0315339_1003505_pt1 | contig 10970 bp, 11 predicted proteins | sample ASW17metaG_FD_204514 | JGI IMG/M metagenome (GOLD analysis project Ga0315339, IMG submission 204514) | Ammonia-oxidizing marine archaeal communities from Pacific Ocean, United States - ASW #17 | ecosystem: Environmental > Aquatic > Marine > Oceanic | place: USA: California | collected 2016-12-05
TGACCAACGCGATTCAGTTCGGCCTGCTCGACAAAGTTGTGAACAACAAAGACTTCAAGATCATTGTTCCACTTTACTCAGAGCTGATGGCAGCTGGTGCTGGCGAGAACATCAAAGGCGTGCTGGGTTCGATGAACTACAACTGGCAGCTGCAGAACGCAGGGTCGCAAGCCTTCGTCAAATCCTTTGGCGAGAAATACGGCAAGCCACCTTCGAACTCTGCTCAGACATGCTATGCGCAGGTTCTGCTGTATGCAGATGCTGTCGAGCGTGCTGGCTCGTTCAACCCATGTGCGGTTGGCGAAGCTTTGGCTGACTTTGAGTTTGACGGTCTGGGCAACGGTAAGACTCTGTACCGTGGCGCTGATCACCAGTGCTTCAAGGACGTTCTGGTTGTGCGCGGCGCTGCCAACCCAACCAACGCCTATGACACGCTGGAAATCGTCGAAGTTACGCCAGCGGCTCAGGTTACTTATGCGCCGAACCACCCAATGTTTGGTGGCGACGAGGCGACCCTGGGCGAGTGTAACCCAGGCGCATAATCGCGCTTTTAGACCTGTCGTAGGGCGGGGTTTTCCCCGCCCTACACATTCCTGCCCCGGTTAACGCCCCATCTTGTTGGGCCACCGGCGGCCCCAACTCTGTCAAATGGTGGGGACCATGGACGCAATTATTCTTCAAATTCTGAACGGGCTCGACAAGGGCTCTGCCTATGCGCTGATCGCGCTGGGGCTTACGCTGATTTTCGGCACGCTGGGCGTGGTGAACTTTGCGCATGGTGCTTTGTTCATGCTGGGGGCGTTCTGCGCCGTCTCGCTGCAAAGCATCCTGTCAGCCAGCTATTCGGTGCTGGATGAAACGCAAAAAGACTTTCTTGGCAATCCGCTAAAGGTCGAAACCCCCTATGTCGAAAGCTGGTTCGGCCCCGAAATGGGGTCCGCGATCATCGACTGGTCGGTGCCGCTGGCCATCCTGTTCTCGATCCCGATCATGATCGCCGTTGGTTTCATCATGGAACGCGGCCTGATCAAGCATTTCTACAAACGTCCCCACGCTGACCAGATCCTTGTGACCTTTGGCCTTGCCATCGTTCTGCAAGAGATCATCAAGGCAATCTACGGTGCGAACCCGATCCCCACCCCGGCACCCGATGCCTTTACCGGGTCGTTCGATTTCGGTGTGCTGCTGGGATATGCGGAAAACGCGATCATCTACCCGATCTGGCGTCTGGTCTATTTCTTGTTCGCGCTGATCATCATCGCTGCCGTCTTTGCCTTTCTGCAGTTCACCACCTTCGGGATGGTCGTACGCGCCGGTATGGCGGACCGCGAGACTGTTGGTCTTCTGGGCATCAACATCGACAAAAAATTCACGATCATGTTCGCCATTGCGGCCTGTGTCGCGGGTGTCGCCGGTGTGATGTACACGCCGATCAACTCTCCGAACTACCACATGGGCATGGACTTTCTGGTGCTTAGCTTCGTTGTGGTTGTTGTCGGCGGCATGGGCAGCCTTCCGGGTGCCGTACTGGCCGGGTTCATGCTGGGCGTTCTAGAGGCTTTCGCCTCGATGAATGAAATCAAGCAAATCCTGCCCGGTATCGACCAGATCATCATCTATCTTGTGGCAATTATCATTCTGCTCGCACGGCCTCGTGGCCTGATGGGTCGCAAAGGCGTGATGGAGGAATAATTATGCTAGGTCTCAACAAAAAAGACTCTCTGCTCTTTGTCGTCGTCGGCGCATTGATCGTGTTTGGCCCCTTCATCCTGAACCCGTTCTATGACGGCTCATCAGTGGGCCAGATGTTCAACGCGGGCTACCCTGACCTGATGCAACGCTTTGTTATCTTTGGCATCCTTGTCATCGGCTTTAACATCCTGTTTGGCCTGACCGGCTATCTTTCCTTCGGTCACGCCGCCTTTCTGGGCATAGGCAGCTACTCGGCGGTCTGGATGTTCAAGCTGCTTAGCTACAACATCATCCCCGCGATCATCCTGTCGGTCATCGTGGCCGGTGCGATCAGCCTGCTGATCGGTTATGTCGCCCTGAAACGCACAGGTATCTACTTTTCGATCCTGACGCTGGCGATGGCACAGATGATGTTCAACCTGGCCTACTCGGTGCTGGGCAACCCGAACTCTAACTTCAACCTGACCAACGGCGAAACCGGTCTTCAGGTCTATAGCAATGACGTGCAATTGCTGGCGAGCGAGAGCGCGCCGAGCGTGCCACATCTGTTCGGCATCGCGATGCGTGACAGCTATAACCTTGAAATCGGCGGCTGGTTGTTCACCTTCAACGCGGGCTACTACCTAAGTGGTCTGTTGCTGCTGGCCTCGTTCTATCTGTCGATCCGCATCTTCCGGTCGCCCTTTGGCCTGATGCTGCGCGCGGTGAAATCCAACAAGCAACGCCTGAACTACACTGGCCTGAACACAAAGCCCTACGCGCTGGCGGCCTTTGTGATCTCTGGCATGTATGCTGGTCTTGCGGGTGGTTTGCTGTCGTCAATGGACCCTCTTGCGGGTGCGGAACGGATGCACTGGACGGCCTCTGGTGAAATCGTAATCATGGCGATCCTTGGCGGTGCCGGAACGCTGATTGGCCCAATCCTGGGGGCCGGTTTCATTGAGTACTTCAAAAACATCCTGTCCAAGATCAACGAGAACCTGCTGCACCAGTGGATGTCGTTCCTGCCCGACGGGCTGGAAGATGCGATCATCTGGGTGCTGCACTTCTTTGTCGGCAAGGGCTGGCATCTGTCGCTTGGTATCCTGTTCATGCTGGTCGTGATCTTCCTGCCCGGTGGTCTTGTCGAAGGTGGTCAGCGCATCGGAAAACTGTTCCGACGCAAGAAAAGCCAACCCGATGACGGCGAACAATCCACGAAACCAGCGCCCCACGCGGCCGAATAGAAAGGACGACAAAGATGGGAATCCTTGAAGTCAAAGGCGTCAACAAACGCTTCGGTGGTTTGCAGGCATTGGGTGACGTGAACCTAAGCGTTGCTGAAAATACCGTCCACGCCATCATTGGCCCGAATGGTGCCGGCAAGTCGACCTTGCTGAACGTGCTGGTCGGGAAACTGATCCCCGATACTGGATCGGTGATGTTTGACGGGCAGTCCGTGCTGGGCCGCAAACCGTTTGAGATCAACCAGATGGGCATCAGCCGCGTTTTCCAAACACCAGAGATCTTTGCCGATCTCACGGTCAAGGAAAACGTGATGATCCCTTGTTTCGCCAAACGTGACGGGTCGTTCCGCATGCACGCCATCGAAAGCGTGACCAAAGAGGCCGACATCAACGAGCAGGCCGAACAGATGCTGCTGGACGTAAACATGCAGGACAAACTGCATGCCCACGCTGGCAGCTTGTCTCGAGGCGATAAGCGGCGGTTGGAAATGGCGATGTGCCTGTCTCAACAGCCTCGGTTGTTGCTGCTGGACGAACCCACCGCAGGCATGGCGCGCGCTGACACCAACAACACCATTGATCTGCTCAAAGAGATCAAGGAAAAGCGCGACATCACCATGGCCATTATTGAGCACGACATGCACGTGGTGTTCAGCCTTGCGGAACGCATTACGGTGCTGGCCCAGGGCACGCCACTGGTCGAGGACACTCCGGAAAATATCAAAGGCCACCCCAAGGTGCGCGAAGCCTATCTTGGCGAAGCCCACTAGGAGACTGCGATGTTTATTCTGGTCGTCCTGCTTTTCGCCGATGCCGATAAGAGAGCGGTGATTGATGTGGAAATGCAGGAATTCGCAAGCCAGCAATCATGCAAGGCCGCAGGTGAAAACCTGCTCGGCTCTGCCGCTCATATCCAATGGAAATGCGAGCCGAAATAATCGCCGCCGCGCACAAGGGATCACAAAATGACAATGATCGAAGACACCAAGTCCGGCAAATACGAAAAGCCCGACTTTTCCAAAAATGCCAACCAGGCCGCCACCGCACCCGCCTACTTTTCGGTGTGGGACATCCACGCCTATTACGGCGAAAGCTACATCGTGCAGGGCGTGTCCTTTAACGTCCACGAGGGCGAAATCCTCGCCCTTCTCGGCCGTAACGGCGCTGGCAAAACCTCTACCCTGCGGGCGATTGCCCGGTTGGATGACCCGGCGATTACCCACGGTGAAATCTGGCTGGACCACCAGCGTCTGCACGACATGAAGGCGCATGAAGCCGCGATTGCCGGTATCCAGCTGGTGCCCGAAGACCGCCGCATCATCCCCGGCCTCACGGTTGAGGAAAACCTGCAACTGGCCCAGATCGTCGAGCCCGTCGGCTGGTCGCTGGATCGCATCTATGAGCTGTTCCCGCGTCTGGGCGAGCGTCGCAAACAAGAGGGCGTGACCCTTTCAGGTGGTGAACAGCAAATGCTCGCCATCGCCCGCGCGCTATCCCGTGACATCAAGGTCTTGCTGCTGGATGAACCTTACGAAGGCCTTGCGCCGGTCATCGTCGATGAGATTGAGAAAACGCTCAACATCATCAAGGAACAGGGCATCACCACCGTGATCGTCGAGCAAAACGCCGTTCGCGCGCTGATGCTCGCCGACCGCGCCGTGATCCTTGATACCGGCACCGTCGTATTTGATGGCACCGCCCAAGAGGTGCTGGACAACGAAGAACTGCGCGCCGAATATCTGGCGATCTAAAGACGTCGGGGTTTGCCGCGCGAACCCCGGCCCATGATCCAAGTCATTTACGCGCTGGCCCTCCTGATCTTAGGCTTGGGCCAGCCACAAGACGAAAACACGGAAGTATTGCCATGCTTGAACACGCTGACGAAGTGCACAAACCCTCTGAGGAATTTGTCGCCAACGCCCATATCGACGCCGCCAAATACACCGAAATGTACGCCGCCTCGATCGCCGATCCCGATGCCTTCTGGGGCGAACACGGCAAGCGTCTGGACTGGATCACGCCTTACACCAAGGTCAAGAATACCACGTTCGAACATCCCGACGTCTCGATCAAATGGTATGAAGACGGCGAATTGAACGTCGCTGCCAACTGTATCGACCGCCACCTTGCCACCCGTGGCGACCAGACGGCGATTATCTGGGAAAGCGACGATCCCAACGTTGACAAGCACATCACCTACAACGAGCTTTCGCAGCAGGTGAACAAGCTGGCCAACGTCTATAAATCGCTGGGTGTTGGCAAAGGCGACCGCGTCGTTCTGTATATGCCGATGATCCCCGAAGCCGCCTATGCCATGCTGGCCTGCGCGCGTATCGGTGCGATCCATTCCATCGTTTTCGCCGGTTTCTCGCCAGAGGCGCTGGCGGCCCGTGTCGGCGGCTGCAAGGCCAGCCTGCTGGTCACCGCCGATCAGGCCCCGCGTGGTGGCCGCAATACGCCGCTGAAAACCAACGCCGACGCGGCGCTGGAAATCTGCGGCGATGTGCCGATGCTGGTTGTCGAACGCACGGGCGGCGATGTCCCGATGAAGGCTGGTCGCGATCACGGCTATACCGCGCTGATGGCCGAGGCTTCTGCCGACTGCACGCCTGAACCGATGAATGCCGAAGACCCGCTGTTCATCCTCTATACATCTGGTTCCACCGGCATGCCCAAGGGCGTCGTGCATACCACCGGCGGCTATCTGGTCTATGCGGCCATGACACATGAGCTGGTCTTCGATTACCACGATGGCGACGTCTACTGGTGTACGGCTGACGTCGGCTGGGTCACTGGCCACAGCTATATCGTCTATGGACCGCTGGCCAATGGGGCCACGACGCTGATGTTTGAAGGCGTGCCAACCTACCCTGACGCGGGCCGGTTCTGGGCCGTTTGCGACAAGCACAAGGTCAACCAGTTCTACACCGCGCCCACCGCCATTCGCGCGCTGATGGCCAAGGGCACGGAATTCACGACACCCTATGACCTGTCCTCGATCAAGGTACTGGGCACTGTGGGCGAGCCGATCAACCCAGAGGCCTGGGTCTGGTACGACGAGAACATCGGCAAAGGCCGCGCGCCCATCGTCGATACCTGGTGGCAGACCGAAACCGGCGGCCACCTGCTAACCCCGCTGCCCGGCGCAACCCCCGCCAAACCCGGTAGCTGCACCACGCCGTTCTTCGGCATTCAACCGGTCATCCTTGAGCCCACGACTGGCGAGGAAATCACCAGCGTTGCCGCCGAAGGCGTGCTGTGTATCAAAGACAGCTGGCCTGCCCAGATGCGGACGATCTATGGCGACCACGAGCGTTTCGTCGCGACCTACTTCAGCGACTACAAAGGTTATTACTTCACCGGTGACGGCTGCCGCCGCGACGACGACGGCTACTACTGGATCACCGGCCGCGTCGATGACGTGATCAACGTCTCCGGCCACCGTATGGGCACCGCAGAGGTCGAAAGCGCCTTGGTCGCCCACCCCAAAGTGTCAGAGGCCGCCGTCGTCGGCTATCCGCATGACATCAAAGGCCAGGGCATCTACGCCTACGTCACCCTGATGGGCGGCGAGGAATACACCGAGGAACTGCGCAAGGAACTGTCCGATTGGGTCCGCAAGGAAATCGGCCCGATCGCCAAGCCCGACCTGATCCAATGGGCCCCCGGCCTGCCGAAAACCCGATCCGGCAAGATCATGCGCCGCATCCTGCGCAAGATCGCCGAGAACGACTTTGGGACCTTGGGTGACACCTCCACCCTGGCCGATCCGTCAGTCGTGGACGACCTGATCGACAAGCGGATGAACAAGTAACGCCTGTTTCCTCAGCAAACACGACACTCAAAAAGGCCGGTGCAAATGCTCCGGCCTTTATCATTGGCGACACACGCATGACCCATCCCTCATTTGATCGACCGCAAATCCCCCAAGGTTGATCTGCGCTATCCTTTCCGTTGCATTGGACACAACGGAGGTCAGCATGCTCAACAACATCGCAAGCAAAGTCGGCGTCGCCGTATTAAGCGCGCTCATCCTTGGCCTGCTGGCCGTGATCTGGCAATCTGTATCAGACGGGGCCTTGATCCGGGCATTTGGGGGCTTGACCAAATCAGACGTGGCCAACATCGCCTCTGTCCCCTCCGGGGCCGTCGTCGCCTTTGACACCGAAACCTGCCCCGCTGGCTGGACCCGTTTCGCCAAGGCGCATTCCCGCGTCATTATCGGGGCCACCGAGGGCACGGGTTTTGTAGCTGAATACAATGCCGATAACGATCTGTCCCTGCGCAAACGTGGCGAACACGGCGGGGCGGAAAACATCACCCTGACCGCCGGGCAGATGCCCGATCACCAACACATCACCACGCCCCCCGTGGTCTCGCGATCCATCTACGGTTGGTGGTTTCCTTGGGGCCTGTCCGAAAATGTTCCGAAGGACTTTGGGCACCCGGTAAATGAGGAAAACTTTACAACCGGATTCCGGTTTGAATCCCTGTCCCGTTACCCCCTGTCCAGCCCGGCAGGCGCAGGCCAAGCGCACAACAACATGCCCCCCTACATCGCGCTCTATTTCTGCAAAAAGGACTGACACCTGCAGTCAGCTCCTCAAACAAAGGCCGGTGCTTCGCAGCGGCCGTTTTCTTTGCTACACTCCCCCTGATTGATCCACGACCCCATTCCAAACCAAAGCCAGAGGTCCATTATGCTGACCGACGAACAGAAATGCGAAATTCACAAGCTTTTTGACGAACGCGACGACAGTTTCAGCGCCCGCCAGGAACTCGCCATCTACAAATCCGTCGCCGAGCAACTGAAACAGGCCGAAGAGGCTCGCACCAGTCGCGCACAGTTTTTCACCGCCATCGGCGGCGCCTCAGCCATCGGTATCGCCGTTCTCATCTGGTCCAACATCACGGCTTTGGTCGAACAAAAGGCCGATCTTGCGATCCAGCCCAAGATCGACTCGTTAGAACAGCTAGAGGCGAAGTTTTCCACCAACAGCCGTCAGATCGAGACGTTGAATGTGAACGTCAAAGCCAAACTGACAGAGGTCGAGGGCCAGCTAGATAAGGTGCGCGTTCTGCTGGGGGCCATCCAAGGCGCGCGTGGCGAGTTGGCGATCACCCAGGACCTGCTTGACGTCAACAAAAAGATGGGCGAACTGGAATCCATGTTGCAAAACGCCCTGGCCACCGCCCACACGATGCCGCCTGAGCAGGCAATGATCGAAATCGCCCCCGCACCCATGGAATTGACCCTGGGAGACTGCGAGACTGCCAGCGGCGCGCTCGACCCGAACTGCACGTTAGGAGAATGACCGTGTTCAAACCCTTTGGCCTTGCCGCCCTCGCCCTGACCGCCAGCATAGGCCATGCGCAAGCCGCCGACTGTGCCCGTGAATTTGGCCCGCAAACCAACGTCGCCGCCCTGTTGGCCTGCATCACAGAGGTCAACGCAGAGGTCGAGGAAATCCGCCGCATGTCGATCCGCACCGGCCTGCCCAAAAACGCCGTGCTGGCCTTTGATGACCCCAACGGCTGCCCCGCCGGCTGGACGCCATACTCCCGCGCCGATGGCCGCGTGATCATCGGCGTAACCACCGGCAAAAGCCCGCTGTCACAGCGCTTTTATGGTGAGGAAGGCGGGAAGGAAATTGTTACGCTAACCGAAGCGACCATTCCTCAGCATCAACATGCCTTGCTTGCCTTCCTTGGCTTCAACGAAACTGGGGGCGACATAACCCCTGAAAATCAAATAAAAATTGCCGATGGTGAGATCAATCCTGCACGTAGTGAGACGTATCGGCTACGTGGCACGGATCTAGAGGCGACGCACGGAAGATCGTCAACCGTTGGCGAAGGTCAACCCCACGAAAACATGCCGCCCTTCATCGCGCTGTTTTACTGCAAAAAAGACTAGGACGTTGTCACCCCGGGCCTGACCCGGGGTCGCCCCACGCCCATTCCCGCAGGCCCCTAACGAACGCCACTCGCTTTCCTGCTTGCACCTGCGCCAGCCTCGGATCACTCTGCTGCCAAACCGGCAGGAGACCCGATATGAACGGCGCTGAATCCCTTGTAAAAACCATGCTCGCCAGTGGCGTTGATACCGTGTTCGCCAACCCCGGCACCTCGGAAATGCATTTTGTCGCCGCGCTGGATGCGCACCCGGAAATGAACTGCATCCTGTGCCTGTTTGAGGGCGGCACCAGCGGCAGCGCCGACTGTTATTTCCGCATGAAACGCGACGTGGCGGGCACGCTTTTGCATCTTGCGCCTGGCTTTGGCAACGCCTTCGCCAACCTGCACAACGCCCGCAAAGCACAGTCCGGCATCGTCAATGTGGTTGGCGATCACGCCACGCATCACCTGGCCTATGAAAGCCCGCTAAAAGGCGACATTCGCGGCGTCAGCCAATCGATTAGCCATTGGACACGTTCTAGCCCCGATGCACCCAGTGTGGCCCAGGACGGTGCCGACGCAATCCGCGCCGCGCGCAGCCTGAATGGCCAGATCGCCACGCTGGTGCTGCCCGCCGACACCGCCTGGAACCCGGCCGAAAACTCGGCCAAGGCGACCACGCCGCCGCCGCTGCACCGCCCTGACATGGCTGACATCGACGCCGCGGCCCAGCGCCTGACGCAACCCGGTGCGACCCTGCTGATTGGTGGCAATGCGCTGTTTGGCGACCTGCGCCGGCTTGCCGGGCAAATCGCGGCCAAAACTGGCGCGCAACTGATGGCTGATACGCTGATCCCGCGCATATCCCGTGGCGCGGGCGAGGCCGTTATCGCCCAACTGCCCTACCCGGTGCCGCCCAAGATCGAGGCGCTTAAGACGACACAATCCATCACCCTTGTCGGCACCGACCGTCCCGTCACATTCTTTGCCTACCCCGACAAACCCAGCCTGCCCGAACAGCCCGGCACTCCGATATTCAGCCTTGCGCGCGCCGAAATGGATATCGCCTGGACACTTCAGGCGCTGGCAGACGCCACCGGCGCGCAAAAAGCCCAACCGCAGACCTATGCGCTTGACCTGCCTGCCCTGCCCACCGGCGAAGTTACGCTGGAAAAGGTCGGCGCGGCGCTGGCGGCCCTGCTGCCCGAGAACGCAATTGTCTGCAACGAGGCTGTCACCAGCGGCTTTTCCGTCGTGCCACCGATGGGCACCGCCCGCCCGCATGACATGCTGGGTGGCACCGGCGGGGCCATCGGGTGGTCGCTGCCGGGGGCCGTCGGGGCCGCAATCGCCTGCCCTGACCGCAAAGTCATCGTGCTAACCGGCGACGGCAGCGCGATGTATACCAACCAATCGCTGTGGACCATGGCGCGCGAGGGGCTGGACGTGACCGTGGTGATCTTTGCCAACAAGGGCTATCAAATCCTGCGGGATGAGCTTTTGAATGTCGGCGTACAAAGCTACGGCGAAAATGCGCAGGCGATGTTTGATGTCGAGAAGCCAAAACTTGACTGGGTCGCGCTGGCCAAAGGGCATGGTGTGCCCGGCACCCGCGCTGACGACCTTGATAGCTTTGTCGCCGCGCTAAGTGCCGGACTGACCAACGAGGGGCCCTCGCTGATTGAACTTACTTGTCCCTAGGGAACTGGCCGCAGTTTAGGCGATCACTTCGCCAATCAACATCTGCGGCTGCACATTGGTGAACTTCGGAATATCCGCCAGCACCGGCCCCGCGGCCCCCAACGCGGCGTTCAACGCATCGCCATCGGCAAAAGTCATTGTCGCGACGGCATAAGACCCCGGCGGAACATCCGGCCCGCCGGCCAGCCCCTTAGTCACCAAGGTATTCTGAATAAACGCGCCCATATGTTCGCCCACCAGCGGAATATGGGTCGCCAGATAATAGTCATGATCGAAATGCGTATCCGCCCCAATCGGGTAGATCACCTGTAATGATGCAGTCATTTTTTCCTCCAGCTCGGTCCAGCGCAAAAACGCGCCTTGTCTATTAGCCGTGCGCCCGCCGGCCTCGTCAAAGGAATTATTGCATGTCCGGGCCTTGACCCCGATCAATGACAGTCAGTTTTTTGTGGC
>Ga0315339_1003506_pt1 | contig 10967 bp, 8 predicted proteins | sample ASW17metaG_FD_204514 | JGI IMG/M metagenome (GOLD analysis project Ga0315339, IMG submission 204514) | Ammonia-oxidizing marine archaeal communities from Pacific Ocean, United States - ASW #17 | ecosystem: Environmental > Aquatic > Marine > Oceanic | place: USA: California | collected 2016-12-05
CGTTTAAGATCGGGAGTAACCGGCCATGCCGGCGGACAAGACCAACTGGGTTGTGGGCAAGGTGCTGGCCGAACAGGCGCGGACGCGTGGCGAAGCGCACTTTATTCAGTTCGAACAGGGGCACATGCACTCCTACGCGGAGGCCCATGCCCTGGGCAACCGGGCGGGTAATGGCTTTGCGGGCGTCGGAATTGGGTTTGGCGACAATGTGGCGGTGATGTTGAACAACCGTCTGGAGTATCTGTGGTCCTGGATCGGGTTGAGCCGTATTGGCGGCGTACTTGTGGGGATCAACACGGCCCTGAAGGGCACATTCTTGACCCATGTGCTGTGCAATACCAAGGCGCGCGTGGGGGTGTTCGAGCCGGAGTTCCTGCCCTGGCTGGCGGATATCGAGGATTCAGTGTCCGATATGGAGGTGGTCTATGTGCCGGGCGATGTGTACGACCCGGATAACCTGCCCAGCTTCAAGCGTATCCAGGTGCGGAACTTTGACGAAGTCATGGCCGGCGCGCCTGATGAAATCGACGCTGACATCACGTACCGCGATATCGGCATGATCATGTTCACCTCCGGCACCACGGGGCCGTCCAAGGGCGCCTTGATGCCCCACGGGCACTTGTATCTGTTCGGCCATTGCATGGAGACCCATCTGGGGCTGACCGAGGACGATCATTATTACATCTGCATGCCGCTGTTTCATGCCCAGGGCATCATGATGCAGTTCTTTGCCACCCTGATCGCGGGGGGCAGCGCCGTGCTGGTCAGGCAGTTCCGCGCCACGTCGTGGATCGATGAAATTCGCGATCAAGGCTGCACCGTGACCAATCTGCTGGGCGTGATGAACGATTTTGTGCTGCGCCAGCCGGCCAAGTACACGGATACCGACAACAAGCTGCGCATGGTCTCCGCCGTGCCGGTCACCGACGAGACCTTGGAAAACCTGCGCACGCGCTTCGCCATTCCAAAATTCAACGAAATCTTTGGCATGACGGAGGTCAATCTCCCCGTGGCCCGGCCCCTGGACGCGCCGGACGAGGCGGGCTGTTCCGGCAAGGTCTGGGACGACTATTTCGAGGTCATCGTGGCCGACCCGGACACGGACGAGGAAGTGCCCTTTGGCGAGGTCGGCGAAATTCTGGTCCGGCCCAAGGAACCCTACTGCTTCATGGCCGGCTATAACGGCATGCCCGAACGCACGGTGGAGACTTGGCGCAATTTCTGGTTCCATACGGGGGACGCGGGCAGGATGGATGCCCGCGGCTACCTTTGGTACATCGACCGTATCAAGGACACCATCCGGCGGCGGGGGGAAAATATCTCGTCATTCGAGGTCGAAGCGGTGTTCCTGGATCACCTATCGGTCAAGGAATGCGCCGCCGTCGCCGTGAAGGCGGAAATGGGCGGCGAGGACGAGGTGCTGATCTGCATCATCCTGGAAGACTGCGCCGCCCCACCCGCGCCCGAGGAGCTGCTGGATTACGCCGCCTCCCGCATGCCCTATTTCGCGGTGCCGCGTTTTATTGACTATGTGGACGAAATCCCCACCACGCCCACGGCGAAAATCCAAAAGAACAAATTGCGCGATCGCGGCCTGAGCCCCAGTGCCTGGGACCGGGAAGCGGCGGGCTATAAGGTCCGTCGTTGATGACGAGTGGCGGATCAATTAATACGGGGACACGTAATGCGGCCAGACGCCCCAGCATGAGAAAACCAGCCGCCCGCACCGCCCCCGCCCTGCTGGACGAAATGGCCGCCCTGAGGCCCGATCATGAATGCATCGTCGATGGCGCCCGGCGCTGGAACTATGCGCAGTTACAAGCGGAAGCCAAATCCTTGGCCGCCGGGCTGTGGGATCTCGGCATCCGCCCCGGCCATCGGGTGGCCATCCTCATGGGCAACCGGGCGGAATGGCTCTTCACCTACTTCGCCATCCTGGGCCTGGGTGCCCAGGCGGTGGCGCTGAACACCTGGCTGACGCCCGCCGAACAGGCCTATCAGTTGAACCACGCGGAAGTCTCCACCTTGATCATGGCGGCGACGTTCCGGGACCGCGATGTATTGGCGGAATTGGAGCAGATGCGGGCGATTGGTTTGCCAATCTTGGAACGCCTGGTCGTCCTTGATGATCGAATGCCGGATCGCCTGCGCGATCACCATCCCGGCGGCCTTCCCAGTGGCCTGCCCGGTGGCGCAGTGGCGTTCGCGGATCTGGTAGGCGACCTTGACGAGAGGCTCTGGTGCACGGCCCATGACACGGACGTCGCCTGCATCCTCTACACCTCCGGCTCCACCGCCCGGCCCAAGGGCGTGCCCTTGCTGCACGGCGGCCTGATCGACAATATGTGGGAGATCGGCGAGCGCCTGCATTTGACCCCCGATGACCGCCTGTGGTTCGGCATCTCGCTGTTCTGGTCTTTTGGCTGCGTCAATGCCCTGTTCGCCATGATGAGCCACGGCGGCACACTGGTCCTGCAACACCATTTCGATGCCGGCCAGGCCTTGGCGCTGATCGAGGGGGAACGCTGCACGGTGTTCTACGGCACCCCCAACATCGCCCTGGCCCTAGCCGAACATTCCGACCGCGCCTGGCGCGACCTGTCCAGCCTGCGCACAGGCGCAGCCATCGGCACGCCGGAACAAATGCAGATGATCGTGGACCTGGGCGTCAGCAAAATCTGCAATGTCTATGGCTTGACCGAAGGCTATGGCAACTCGACCGTCACCGATGCCGCCGCCCCCCTGGCGCACCGGTTGACGGCCAGCGGCGAACCGCTGGATGGCGTCGAATTGCGCATCCTGGATTTGGACAGCGGTGATCCCCTGCCCCAAGGCGCGGTCGGGGAAATTGCCCTTGGGGGCCGGGTTACGCCCGGTTATCTGAACGACGCCGCGGCCACCGCCAGCAGCCGCACGGCGGACGGCTTTTTCCTGACCGGCGATCTTGGCCTGCTGGACGAAAAGGGCTGGGTGCAATTTCAGGGCCGGCGCAAGGAATTGATCAAATCGGGGGGCATCAACATCGCCCCGGCGGAGATCGAGGCGGTCTTGCGGGAACATGGGTCGGTGGACTCCGTCTTCGTCACCGGCCTGGCGGACGCGCGCCTGGACCAAGCCATTGGCGCGGTGGTGGTCTTGCATCCAGGCATGTCGGCGACGAAAGGCGAATTGCGGAGCTTTTGCCGACGGTCGCTGGCGTCCTACAAAGTGCCGCGAGATTTTGTTTTCGTGGCGGCGAACCAACTGCCCGTGACCACGACCGAAAAACTGCAGCGTACCCGGCTAGCGGAACTATTTCCGTGATTGGAAGGCAACTTTCAGCGTCTGGCCGCATTCGGGGGACACGTAACAAGTACATGTCCCCCAAATACTCCAACGGCGCTATTCATGGATGCGACGGCATACCATCCACGACGGGGCCCATCCATACATCACACACCCTGCTTGCCGGATTTTCCCGCCGTCAGGATGCCATCAAATACTGAACCCGCCGACCTTCGTCTCCAGATATTCGTGAATGCCTTCCCGGCTGCCTTCCCGGCCCAGGCCGCTGTCCTTCATGCCCCCGAATGGCGCGGCGGCGGAGGCGGGATTGATGTCGTTGATGCCGATGATGCCGAAATGCAGGCCCTCGAACAGGCGCATGGCCTGGGTCAGGTTCTGGCTGTAAATGTAGGCGGCCAGGCCGTAATGGGTGTCGTTGGCCATGGCCAGGACATCGTCACCGTCATCGAATGGCACCACGGCCGCGACCGGGCCGAAGGTCTCTTCACGGTAGATCAGCATCTCGGGGGTGACGTCGGTCAACACCGTGGGGGCGAAGAAGTGGCCCTGGCTCAGATAGCCGTCCGTCAGGCGGCCGCCACCGCACAGCACCGTGGCGCCCTTGGCAATGGCGTCGTTAACCTGGTTCTCCACCTTGGCCACCGCCGCCTCGTTGACCAATGGTCCGATGGTGACGCCCTGTTCCATGCCATTGCCGGCCTTCATACCGGCCACCCGCCCGGTCAAGGTTTCGAGAAAACCGTCCAGAATATCCCCATGCACGAATATGCGATTGGGGCTGATACAGGCCTGTCCGGTGTTGAGAAATTTTACCAACTGCAGGCCCTTGGCCGCATGCACCGGGTCGGCGTCCTTCAGCACCAGGAACGGCGCATGGCCGCCCAATTCACAACTGACCCGCTTCATGTTGGCCACGGCCTTGCCCGCCAGCATTTTGCCCACGGCGGTGGAGCCGGTGAAGGTCAACTTGGCCACCTTGGGATTGGAGGTGAATTCCTCGCCCACGGGGACCGGATCGCCTGCCGTGACGAGGTTCACTACGCCGGGGGGAAAGAGCGCATCCTCGAATATCCTGAAGGTTTCAATAGCCGTCAGGGGCGTGGCCTCGGCCGGTTTCAACACCACGGTGCAGCCCGCCGCCAGGGCCGGACCCAATTTTCGGGTGATCATGGAAATGGGATAGTTCCACGGCGTAATGGCGGCCACCACCCCGACGGGCTGGCGGAGGACGTAAAATCGTTGATCGGGCCGCGCCGAGGGAATGATCTCGCCATAGACCCGCTTGCCCTCCTCGGCGAACCACTGCAGGAAGTCAGAGGCGTATTTCACCTCTGTCATGGCGGCGCGCAGCGGTTTGCCCTGTTCCGCCGTCATCACCCTGGCCAGCGCCTCCTGGCGTTCCAGCATCAGGGCATGGGCCCGCATGAGGAATTCCGCACGCTGGTAGGGCGTAGTGGCGCGCCAGGTTACAAGCGCCTCGGCCGCCGCCTCTATGGCCGCCCGCGCCGCTTCCCGGCCGCCGTTGGGCAAGGATTTGATGACATCACCGGTGGCCGGATTGAGGACTTCGAATTCAGCTCCGCTGCGCTCGGCCGCCCAATTTCCGTTGATGTACATAGTTCGTCCTCTCGTTGGTTGTCGTCCAGTAGGGGCATAGCGCGGCTGCCCAAGGGGGTCTAGTGTCCATGCCATTTTTCTGCTGGCTCCGGTTAGATTTCGTCGTCATTCGCGCTATCTAACAGAATAGTGAGGAGGACAGGCTAACGATCGAGTGTTTGTTATGTCGATCTCACCCGATGTTATTGCAAAAGCTGCGTCCGGGTCGGACCCAGCGGCGGTTGGCGAGGCCGCTCATCAAGGTATTGAAGATTTGAAATCTTTACGCCGGTGTTTATCTGAACTGCAATCCCAGTTGTCTGCGACCCAGAGCCAACAGGGTGGCGATAACGGGCCGCCCGGGGTCGTGGAAAAGCTGGTCCAGGAACGCTTGCAGGGTTTTGCCGCGACCATGACCGGTTGGTTCTGGGAAACCGATGCCGCCCTGCATTTTACCTGCTTTTCTCCCAGCGTGGAGGACATCACCGGGGTGCCGGCGGAATGGCGCTATGGCAAAACCAGGGAGGACTTCGGCCTTCCAGAATCCGGGCAGCCCGAGGATTGGGAAGCCCATCTCGATTGCCTGCGCCGGCGCGAGCCATTCACGGATTTTGTCTTTCAGCGGCGCGGCCCCGATGGCGTCAGATGGATGCGCACCAGCGGCAACCCCGTATTCGATGACTTTGGGAACTTTCAAGGCTATCGTGGCACGGCTTCGGTCATCACGGAGGAAATAGAGGCCAAACAACGCAGCGAACGTCTAACCGCGGCAATCTACAATCTCGATGAACTGTTTGTCCTCTGGGGTCCGGATGATCGTCTGGTGGTCTGCAACCAGAAATTCCGCGATATCAACGCCAAGGTCATTGACAGCGTCCAGCCCGGCGGGCTGTTCGAAGATCATATCGGCGCTGCCATGGCGGCGGGGTTGTATCCCGCCGCCGAAGGCTGGGAGGAAAAGTGGATACAAACCCGCCTGGCCCGGCACCGCGACCCCGGCGCGCCGTTCGAGATGCAGCGCCAGGACGGCCGTTGGATCCTGTTGGCGGAACAACGTCTGCCCGATGGTTCCATCGCCACCATTTCCACCAATATCACCCAACGGAAACAGGCCGAACAGGCGTTGGCCGACAAGCATGATATCCTGAACACCGCACTTGCGGCCAATCCGGACAGCGTCCAGGTACTGGATCGAAATCTCGATCTTTTGGCTTGGAATGAACGTCTGTTCGATGTTCTGGACCTGGGCGCAGCAGAAATATTGAGTGCGGAGAATCCCGGCTAGGCCTTTCAAGATGCCATGGCCGAAAACATATCGGACAGCACCAAGGAAGCCCGGGCCGGTATGGCAACCCTTGAAATCATGGCCCGCACCTCAGCGCCCGTGCAATACGATCCCATTCGTTATGAGCAGCAGCTGTCCAGCGGCAAGTGGATTGAGTGCCGCAGCCACCCCTTGCCAGGCGACGGCTCTCTGGCGATTTACCCGGATATCGGCGAAAGCAAACAATTATTCGCGCAGCTGGAAGAACTGGCCACTACCGATGCCCTTACGGCAGTCCCCAACCGGCGTAGCTTTCTGGAACGGGCCGCGGGAGAATTTGCCCGCGCCAAAAGAACCCGCCGTAATATGTCGATCCTGATGATCGACGTGGATCACTTCAAGGCCATCAACGACCGGCACGGCCATGCCGCGGGCGACGAAACCCTCCGCCAAATCGCCCGGGCCTGCAACGGCGCCTTGCGTGGTTCTGATATATTGGGCCGCATCGGCGGCGAGGAATTCGCCGCCCTACTGCCCGAGGCCGACGGTGCCACGGCCGGCCTGGTAGCCAGCCGGTTACGCCGCGCCGTGATCGACATCGCCAATAAGACTGGCGCCACTTCCACCACCGTCTCGGTCAGCATCGGCATCGCCACCACCCATTTGTGCACCGAAAGCCTCGAAACTATCATGGCCAACGCCGACGCCGCGCTGTATCAGGCCAAACAGGACGGTCGCAACAGAGCGATGGCATTTGCCGGATCAGAACCTTAATACGTGTCTCGACTAAGCCGTATTCTTGAACAGCTCCCGGCCGATCAGCATGCGGCGGATTTCTGAGGTGCCTGCGCCGATTTCGTAGAGCTTGGCATCCCGCAACAGACGGCCCGTGGGGTAGTCGTTGGTATAGCCGTTGCCGCCCAGGGCCTGCACCGCTTCCAAGGCCATCCAGGTTGCCTTCTCGGCCGCATACAGGATGGCGCCGGCGGCGTCCGTGCGCGTGGTATCGCCCCGGTCGCAGGCCTGGGCAACCATGTAGACGTAGGACTTGGCGGCGTTCATGGTGGTGTACATATCGGCGATCTTGCCCTGCATCAGCTGGAATTCGCCGATGGGCTGGCCGAACTGCTCCCGCTCGTGGATATAGGGCATGACCACATCCATGCAGGCCTGCATTATGCCCAAGGGACCGCCCGAGAGGACCAGGCGTTCGTAGTCCAGCCCGCTCATGAGGATGCGCACGCCCTCGCCCTCTGCACCGAGGATATTTTCCGCCGGCACGGCGCAATCCTGGAACAGCAATTCGCAGGTGTCGGACCCGCGCATGCCCAACTTGTCCAGCTTCTGGGCCGTGGAAAAGCCGGCAAAACCTTTTTCGATCAGGAAGGCCGAAATGCCGCGCGGGCCGGCGTCAGGGTCGGTTTTGGCGTAGACCACTAGGGTATCGGCCTCGGGTCCGTTGGTGATCCACATTTTGGAACCATTGAGGATGTACCGGTCGCCCTTCGGCTCAGCCCGCAGACGCATGGAAACCACATCCGAACCCGCGCCAGGTTCGCTCATGGCCAGGGCGCCCACATGTTCGCCGCTGATCAATTTCGGCAAATAGCGGGTCTTTTGTTCCGCCGTGCCTTGGCGGCGGATCTGATTGACGCACAGGTTGGAATGGGCCCCGTAGCTGAGCCCGACGGAAGCCGAGGCGCGGCTAATCTCCTCCATGGCCACGCAATGTTCCAGATAGCCCAGGCCGGCGCCGCCATATTCCTCTTCCACCGTTACGCCCAAGACGCCCAGATCACCCAACTGTGGCCACAGATCCCGGGGGAATTTGTTGGAGGCGTCGATTTCTGTTGCTCGGGGGGCAATGTTGTCGGCGGCGAAACCGGCAATGGAATCGCGGATCATATCGGCGGTCTCGCCAAGGCCGAAGTCAAATGCGGGTAATGCGTTGGGGATCATGACCGACCTCGTCTCGCTACAAAAAGATCGAATATGATAGCAAAACACGCAGCGACCGCCGCCATTGATTTAATTTCGACTGATCCGGTAGGCGCAGCGCCGGGCCCCGGCCAGAATATGATCCGTCCGCTCGACCCGCGCGCCCGGGCCCAGGACGTCCTGAAAGATCTCTAACTCGGAACGGCAGAAACCCTGGCACAGGGTGGCGGCGGCGCAAATAGGGCAATGATTTTCCATCAGCAAATATTCACCCGGTTTGGTTTCCTACCATTCCGCCATGTAACCTTCCCGCGCCCGCAGTTCGGCCAGCGCCCGCACGCGATCCTTCAAACTCCGGCTGGATTCCAGTTCCACGGGGTAGGCGGTAAGGGTTGATTGTTCCCGGTGGCGGATCAGACGCTCCATGCCATCGTCGCCAAACACGGCGCCGGTCGCTTGCCGTAATTCCAATGTCAGATCCGAATGGCGGTTGGGAAAGCGGCCATGGCCGCTGTCGGTCAAACGCCAATACCGTCGTGGCCGGCTGCGGCCGTGCTTGCGGTCCTCGGCCTCGATCAGTCCGGCGGCCGCCAGCTTGGCCAGGTTCTGTTGCGTGCCCGCCGTGGTGATGCCCAAAACGGCACCGTCCTGGGAGGCGGTTTGCGGACCCCGGATTTTCAGCAGGTGGAGAATTTTCTGTTCGGATGCATTGACCATGGCGGCTTTCTTTTTAAAACAGTTTGCTTTCAAAAAAAACTGAATAGTCCCATGATGCGCCCATGCCGGAGCTAACACTGAGCGTGTTGGACCAGTCCCCCATTGGTGCGGGCGGTGATGGCGCCCAGGCCATCGCCGAAACCCTGGCCCTGGCCCGCCATTGTGACGGCCTGGGTTTCCACCGCTATTGGCTGGCCGAACATCATGGCACGCCGGCGCTGGCGGGCAGCAGCCCGGAAATACTGATCGCCAGGGTCGCCGGTCTGACGGAACACATGCGCATTGGCGCCGGCGGCGTGATGGTGAACCATTACACCGCTATGAAGGTGGCGGAGAATTTCCGCCTGCTGGAGGCCTTGTTCCCCGGCCGCGTCGATCTTGGTCTGGGTCGGGCGCCCGGCGGCGACAGGTGGCCCGACAGAGATTATTTCCACCATCTTCAACATCGGTTGGAATTACTGGACGAACCCAATGATCGGCCGGGGTCGGGCCGGCTCGAAGTCTGGATGCTGGGAGCATCGGCACACTCGGCGCGACATGCGGCGGCATTGGGTTTGCCCTATTCATATGCGCATTTCATCAATCAACAGGGCGGTGCGGCGTTGATGTCCACTTACCAGCAGGCGTTTCAAGCATCCCAATATCTGGCGCAACCGGCGGGCAGCATCGCCGCATTCGCTATCTGCGCCGATACCCAGGAGGCGGCCGACCGCCTGGCCTTGAGCCGCGAAGGTTTTTTGGTCAGCCAGCGTACCGGGACCCCCGGTCCGATCCCAGCGCCCGAAACCGTGCGCGGCACCGCCTACACAGCACCGCAACAGCGCATGATGGCCCATATTAGGAATCAGTCCATCATCGGCCCGCCGGAAAAGGTACGCGCGCAACTCCTATTACTGGCCCATGCCCATGGCACCGAAGAAGTCGTAGTGTTGACCATCACCCATGCCTTCGAGGCCCGCCTGCGTTCCTACCAATTACCGGCCAAATTTTTTTAGCGCAATTCAAGTTTGATTGAAATCGCCCAGCCACCCACGGTATCATGATCGATGGGTGGCCGGCTGGGAGAGTAGGTGGCTCCGATCAAGCTTGCAAAGCGTTAAGTACGCGGCAAATCCTCTTCCGCCATCAGCATCGCGGCGGCCTGGTCAAAGGCCGTCACGGTGCGCTCCAGATCGTTGTCATCATGGGTGGCCGAGATAACGCCGCCGCCCGAGCCGGAGATATCGACGCCACCGATCAACAACGCCAGGCGCAGCCTATTCATCAGCCCGGGAGGTTTGGCTTTTATCTCCTGATAAGGAATGGCGAGAGGGTCAAAATTCAGGGGATCGACGGCCTGGCCCTTGGCATTCATGAAAACAAAAAAACTGGCCTGCTCGCCATACGCCGCCCAGGCCAGGCCCCGGTCGGCGAAGACCTGGTTCAGACGTGGTCGCAACCGGGCGCCAAAGGCCGCCGCCCGCTCCGTGGCGTCCGTGCTGGCGATGATTTCCAAGGTTTTGGCCCCGGCCGCCGCCGAGAGAGGATTGGCATTGAATGTGCCGGGATGGTGGATCTTTTCGAACGAGCGGTCCGCGGCCGCCTGAAAATCCAGATGGTCGAGAATATCCGCCCGTCCCGCCACTGCGCCGCCGGGCAGACCGCCTGAGAGGATTTTCGCCAGGCTGATCAAATCCGGCGTCACGCCCAGCAAACTTTGGGCCCCGCCCTTGTGCACGCGGAAACCGGTTACGACTTCGTCCATGATCAGTAGTACCCCGTGCTGTTCGGTGATCTGGCGCAACTGGGCGACAAATTCCGGGGCCAAGGGCGCCATGCCGCCGCCGCCGCCCGTGGGCTCCAGGATGACGGCGGCGATATCGGGGTCATTTTCCAGCGCCCGGGCCACGGCGTCGATATCGTCCGGGTCCAGCAGCAGTACTTGCGCCGCCACTTCCCGCAGGACGCCGGGCGTGGCGGTGCCGTCAAAATGGCCGCTGACGCCAAAGGCCATGTGGTCGTGCCAGCCGTGAAAATGGGTTCGAAAACGGGCGATGCGGCTGCGGCCCGTATAGGCACGGGCCAGACGCATGGCCAGCAGGGTCGCCTCCGTCCCCGAAGCGGTAAAGCGGATCCGTTCAGCCGCCGGCATCAAGGCCTGGACGGACGCCGCCCAGGCCACTTCAAA
>Ga0315339_1003508_pt1 | contig 10966 bp, 9 predicted proteins | sample ASW17metaG_FD_204514 | JGI IMG/M metagenome (GOLD analysis project Ga0315339, IMG submission 204514) | Ammonia-oxidizing marine archaeal communities from Pacific Ocean, United States - ASW #17 | ecosystem: Environmental > Aquatic > Marine > Oceanic | place: USA: California | collected 2016-12-05
TCGTCTGGGGGGATATTCGAATCACGCGCCTTTTGCCGCGACACCACCGGCCCGACGTCCCCTGGCTCGCGCACACGTGTCTGCTCTACCTTGGCGCCGTACCTAGAGGGCCTGTACAACTCGGCCATGGCCCACCGACCATCAATCGTCCCGTGGAGGGCCGGCATGTCGTCACCGGTGAGTCTGGCGAATCTCACATTCCGAATTCCTCCGCAGGTGCCGAGGCTGGCGAACATCGGCTTGATGGTGCTTCTGGTCGCCGCGGGCTGCGCCGAGCCAGCGCCCGAGCAGCGCGTCGCCACCCGAATCGACGACCTGGCGCTCACTACCGGTGGCTCGGGTGAGGACTGGGTGGGGTTTGGACGGACCTACGACGAGCAACGCTTCAGCCCGCTCACTCAGATCAACGACGGCAACGTCGGAGACCTGAGCGTGGACTGGGTCCTCGACCTGCCGACGGATCGAGGCCTCGCCTCGACTCCGCTGGTCGTCGACGGGGTCCTCTATTTCATAGGCAGCATGAACATCGTGCAGGCGGTGGACGCCACCTCCGGGGCGCGCCTCTGGACCTACGATCCCCGCGTCCGGGAGTACGCCGGACGACTCCGCGCCGGATGGGACCAGAGCCGGGGCATCGCGTTCTGGAACGACAAGGTTTATGTCGCCACCTGGGACGGCCGCCTGAACGCGGTGGACGCGGCCACCGGCCAGGAGGTCTGGAGCACGACCACGATCGACCCCGAGCTCTCGATGTACATCACCGGGCCTCCCAAGGTCTTCAAGGGAAAGGTGCTGGTAGGAAACGGGGGCACGGAGAACGGCCCCAACCGCGGGTATGTCACGGCGTACGACGCGGAGACCGGAGAGGAGGCCTGGCGTTTCTGGATCGTCCCGGGAAATCCGGCGGACGGATTCGAGAACGAAGCGATGCGCATGGCCGCGGAGACATGGACAGGTGAGTGGTGGTTGCAGGGGGGAGGCGGCAACGCCTGGCACGGCTTCACGTACGACGCCGAACTCGACCAGCTCTACATCGGGACGGGCAACGGATCTCCGTGGAACCGGAAGATCCGGAGCCCGGACGGCGGGGACAATCTCTTCTTGTGCTCCATCGTCGCGCTCGACCCGGACACGGGAGAGTACCTCTGGCACTACCAGACCGTGCCGGGCGAGACGTGGGACTACAACTCCAACATGGACATCGTCCTGACGGATCTGGAGATCGATGGCCGCGAGCGGCAGGTCATGCTGCACGCGCCCAAGAACGGCTTCTTCTACGTCATCGATCGTACGAACGGTGAGCTGATCTCAGCCGATCCATTCGTCGAGACGACCTGGGCGAGCCACATCGATCTGGAGACCGGGCGCCCCGTGGAAGTTCCGGGGTCGCGGTACGAAAGCGGCATAGCGTCCGTCACACCCACGGAGTTCGGTGGCCACAACTGGCACGCCATGTCATTCAACGCGCAGACCGGTCTCGCGTACTATCCGGCGATGCACCGCTCCCGGACGTACAGTGATGTCGGCTTCGATCTGGAATCGTGGCGCGGCACCAATTGGCTCGTCGGAGTGGGGGTCGGCGGGACTCGGGGTGGATCGACGCATAAGGACGGGTGGCTCAGCACGCTCCAGGCGTGGGACCCTGTTCGCCAGGAACTCGTTTGGGAAGTGCCGCTACCTGGGTTCTACAGCCCCGGCACGATGACCACGGCGGGCAATCTGGTATTCCAAGGCCGCGTCGACGGTGTCTTCGCGGCATATCGCGCGGACACCGGGGAGGAAGTCTGGAGCACTCCGCTCGGACTCGGTATCCAGGCTCCTCCGATCACCTACTCGGTGGGCGGACGCCAATACGTCGCGCTACTCGTCGGTTGGGGCGGCGTAATCGCCCGGGGTCGTGAATCGGCTCAGCACGGATGGGCGTACGGGCTGCAGGCTCGCCGGCTCGTGGCGTTCTCGCTGGACGGGACCGCAGCCCTGCCGGCCCAACCGGATCCCTTCGTGCCCGTGCCGATCGAGGCTGATTTCGACGTGGATTCGGAGTTGGCCATGGTGGGCGCACAGATTTACGGCCAGCGCTGCGGTATCTGCCACGGCAACGGAGCCGTCGCGGGCGGTCTTACACCGGACCTGCGCGCTTCACTTCTGGTGCCCCAACTCGAGGCGTTCGCGAGCGTCGTGCGCGACGGCGTGAAGGCGGTGAGCGGAATGCCTGCCTACGTGGACATCACGTTCGACGAACTCACCGCACTTCAGCACTATATCCGACAGACGGCGGAAACCGCGTTGGCCGCGATCGAGGACGCAGGTCCAGGCTGACGATCGTTTCAGGCGATGCCGAGGCCCGGACGGTCACCACTAGGTCGCACTGAACACGGAGCCAAGCGCTCCCCAAGCGGCGAACCGAAGCACAGATAGCTCGGAGAGCCGCCTTCGTCGCCGGGCGAGTCCCAGCACCACAGAGCATCCGGCACCGGCGATCATTCCGAGTATGACCCATTCCGGAACGCCGACGAGGTTCACGCGACGCCCCAACTCAGCGACATGCCCACGCCGCCCCGAAGCCGCTTCAGCAACGGCTGGCTTCCGACTTTCCGCCAAACCCGCTCCGACGACCTCGCAGTCGGTGGCTCGATGGGCTTCATGAGCGTGATCGTCTCGTCGCTACTCTTCGTCCCGGGGCCCCCGCTGCTCGTTGCTCTAGGCAGCGCTCAGCGCGTGGCTCCCTGTTGTTCACTCACCGACCCGATCGTGCAACGTCCGTCCGGCTGCCGGAGCGTCGGGTACGACACCCCCAACTGGTCCAGGTAGGAGTCGTGCTGGTCGGGGTTGTAGTAAAACGGCCGCATCCGCTCCCGGAACTCGTCCAGTATTCCCGCATTCATCTCGATCGCGGGCTGGTCCGTCGGGCGGATGAACGGCGTGTACTGCAGATCCGCGGTCTGCACGTCGCGAAAGTAGTCCCACGCCGCTTCTACCAGGTCCGGCCGGACCATGAAGTCCAACAGCGTCATCGACTGGGCGAGCGCACCCTGGGTCGCGCCTTTGTGCGCGATGGGCGTCGCCATCGCGATGGCGTTGGCCCAGTTGTGGCCGGGAAGGCCGGGGATGTTCGATGGGAACGAGAGCGTGGCGGTCGGCACGTTCCACGAGATGTCACCGATGTCGTCGGCGTAGCCAGCGGTCCGCTGGGCCTCGGTGAGCGCTGGGCGCAATCGGCTGATCTGCGTCGCGAGTCCTGTCTCGGCCCCTCCGACTTCTCCCTGGGTGGCCCGCGCGAAGCGCTGGTCGTCCTCGGTCCACACGGGTAGCCCGACCCGCTGGATGTTCGCGTCCAGCGTCTCCGCAATCACCCTGTTGAAGTGCCCGGGCCAAGCGGTCCCGATCAGGCGCACGTCCTTGAGGGTCGTGCCGCTCATCATCGCAGCGCCGCGCGCGACCGAGTCGCCGATGGCGAATAAGTCACGAATCTGCTGGTAGTTCTTCTCGCGAAAGTAGAACCAGATCGACGCTTCCGAAGGCACCACGTTCGGTTGATCACCGCCGTTGTAGACGACCGAATGCGATCGGTGCTGCAGTCGTAAATGTTCGCGGCGGAAGTTCCAGCCGACCTCCATGAGGTTGACCGCGTCCGCGGCGCTGCGCCCGCGCCAGGGAGCGCCCCCGGCGTGCGCCGCGAAACCCTCGAACGTGAACATCGCAGAGATCAGGCCGGTGCCGGGGGTCATGCCCCAGCCGGTCGAGAGGTTGCTGCCCACGTGCGCGTAGAGCACGACATCGACGTCTTCGAACATGCCCGCTCGCACGTAGTACGCCTTGGTCGCGACGAGCTCTTCGGCGACGCCGGGCCAAATCTGGATGGTCCCGGGCAAATCTTCCCTCTCCATGAGCTCCTTCACCGCCAAAGCGGCCGTGATCTGGACGGCCATGCCCGAGTTGTGCCCCTCACCGTGCCCAGGTGCGCCCTCCACCATGGGGAGGTGGCAAGCGACCCCCGGCATCTGTGAGGCCTTCGGTATGTCGTCGATGTCGGTGCCGAGCGAGATCTTCGGGCTGCCCGAGCCCCACGTAGCGACCCACGCCGTCGGAATGCCCGCTACCCCTTCTTCGACCTCGAAGCCGTTGTCTCTCAGGAGGTCGACCAGATACCGCGACGTTTCGAACTCCTGAAAGCCGAGCTCTCCAAAGCTGAAGATCTGATCGACGATGTTGGCAGTGAACTTTCTCCTACCCTCGATCGCGTCGACGAGTTGGCTCTTCCACTCGTCGAGTTGAGCCGGTTGGGCGGCGAGACTATTGGGAGCGCACAGAACCAAGGCCACGAACGCGATGGTACAAAGGGTTCGGCGGGGCATGACGGACCTCATGGCGGCATCGAGTGGGAGAGACGCTTCTCCGACAACATGAGGCGGGCGGCGCCGAGCAGCGAGCGTCGGTCCCGGACCTGTCCTAGCGGGGCCGCAGGTGGATGATCACCTCGCGCTGGCCTTCCACGTCCAGCACCTTCCAAGCGCCCGACACACGCTCCGCCTGAAACGAGGCGTCGGAGTACGTGGCGTTCCCCCGCACGACCCCCGTGAACTCGGGCTCTCGCGCCCCGCCCAGCCGTCGCCAGCAGGACTGCGCAAAGAGCATGGCCGGCGAGCGTGTGCCGAAGTCACCGACCCAGTAGAGCCCGACGATCCCCACCAGGGTGTCCGAGCGGTCGAGCAGAAGCGTTACGCTGTCGTATTCGTTTTCGCGATTCGCATAGGAGAACATGCGCGCCGTCGCCGACACGTCCCGTGCCGGAGCGTTGGAGACCTCCGACTTGATCAGCCCGATGGTCTCCGTGAGGTAGGTGTCGAGTTGCTCGAATGTGCCAAGTGGCGTGGAGTCGGCGATCCCGTACGAAGCGGTCTTAAGCTTAGTATTGACCTCATAGCCTACAACGGTCACGGCTACGAGCAGGATCATCACCTTGACGATGAGCTTCATGCACTCCTCCTCTGGCCAAGGTGCCCGCCGACCAGACGGTCGGGCAAGGCATCTCCCGGGACCCAGCGATCCAAGATCCCGATCCCCGCGGGGCCGCTTTTCTCTGGATCAAACTGGCACGCGACCACATTGCCCCTTCCCACGATCGCCGGAATGGGAACGCCGCCGTATGGGGCGTCCGCGATCCGATCGGCCGGATCGGGCACCGCGCCGACAACTGAGCCATCCCCTGAGCGAACGCCCCTACGCCGGGCAGCACGAGTCCGCCCCTCTATAGTTGGCAAAGGGCGTGCCAAATCGTGAGCCCCGTTATTGCGTCGCGTTCGCTTTCGCGAGTCGTGTCAGCGACCCAGCTTGTTTGGGTCGGCAAACCCGATCACTGGAGCAGAAGCACCCCACATGAGCAAACTCACGCCGAAGCAACGCGCTTTTCTTCGCAAGCTGGGGCACGGGTTGAAGCCGCTCGTTCACGTAGGCAGCGAGGGCGTGACACCGGCGCTACTGGCGTCCGTGGAGGACGCTTTCAACACGCGGGAGTTGCTCAAGGTGAAGGTGTTCCAGGCCGCCCCGGAGAAGGCCCGCGCCACCGCCGACCACATCGTGACCGGACTGGAGGACGTGCACGTCCCGCAGACCATCGGGCGCACCATCCTGTTGTATCGCCGCCATCCGGAGACTCCCGAAATCAAATTACCCCGGCCGAGCGGAGGGTAGCCACATGTCGCGGGCCTTCGTCAAGGAAGACGACTCCCAAAAGGAGCCAGACTTCCGACTCCCCGAGCGCGACTCGCCCTACTACGCCGAGGCGGCGGCCTGGGCACTCATCCAGGGCGCCGACGAAGGCGACTCGAGGAGCGCGGAGTTCGCGACGGGCTATGCGTGGGGTGACTCCGCGCTTACGCCTCACGTCGAGAAGATCCTGAAGGAGGCGGAGGCCAACGGCGGGGACCGGGTGGCGCAATTGGCGAGACGGTTCCTAAGGGCCGAGCAGCGCGACTCATGACCGATGAAGCCGCCGACACCGAAGACCTGCTGCTGCTCCAGGGCGAGAATCGACACCTGAAGGACACCATTGTGGCACTCCGCGATGAGATGGAGACGGCGAAGGCCGAACGAGCGGACGAAGTCCAGCGAGCGGTCGCGCACGCGGACGCCGAGGTGAGACAGCTTCACGAGACCATCTCGGCCCTGAGGAGCGAACTGGAGGGAGCCGTGGAGGACGGACGTCAGCAGGTGTACGAGACAGACCGGACCGCTCGCGGCGAACTCGGCCAGTACCAGGATACGATTCGTGACCTTCGGGCTCGGCTCGAGGGCGACGGGGCTCGAGAACGGTGAGCCCGAAACAACCCGTCATCCAGGACCGCCTCAATCAGGCGCAAATCCTGCTCGGGATCTCCGATCGGATCGCGGCACTCGAGTCTCTCGACGAGATCCTCGAGACCCTCGTCAGTATCACCAGCACCCAGGTCGGCGCGGAACGCAGCACCATCTTTCTAAACGACGACCGCTCTAACGAGCTCTATTCCCGGGTCGCACAAGGGAATGTCACGCGGCGTATCCGCATGATGAATGATGTCGGAATCGCCGGGCACGTCTTCCAGTCGGGTGAGAGCGTCATCATCGACGACGCCTATGCGGATGAGCGCTTCAACCGCGCCATCGATACACAGACCGGCTTCACCACCAAGAGCGTGCTGTGTGTCCCCATTCGCACCGTGCGTGACCAGGCGATCGGGGTGATCCAGGTCCTCAACAAGTACAGCGGCGGATTCACCGAGCGCGACATGCGGCTCGTCGAAGCCATGACCCGGCAGGCGGCGGTCGCGCTCCAGGGAGCTCAAACGATCGAGCGCATGCGCGAGTCTCGGGCCCAGGAAAAGAAATTCGTCGACATCGTCGCGGACATCACATCGGACATCGACCTCGGTTCGTTGCTGCAGAAGGTCATGACCGAGTGCACGCGCCTTCTCGATGCCGACCGCTCTACGCTCTTCATGAACGATGCAAAGAGCAACGAGCTGTGGTCGTCGGTGGGCCAGGGCCTCGACGCTTTCGAGATCCGGTTTCCGAACCACCTCGGAATCGCCGGTAGCGTCTTCACCAGCGGCGCTTCGGTGAATATCCCGTATGCGTACGCGGACTTGCGTTTCAATCCGTCGTTCGACAAGCAGACCGGCTACTTCACTCGTTCGATTCTGTGCACCCCAGTGGTGAACAAGCACGGTAAAGTGATCGGAGTGACCCAGGTCCTGAACAAGAGTGGAGGCCCGTTCACGGCCGAGGACGAGTCACGCCTCAAAGCATTCACGGCCCAGATCGCCATCGCGCTCGAAAATGCTGCGCTCTTCGCCGACATCCAGAACATGAAGAACTACAGCGAGAGCATGCTGCAGAGCATGGCGAGCGGTGTGGTGACGCTGGACGAAGAGGGTCGAATCGCGACGTGCAACGAGGCCGGGCAGAGCATCCTCGAGGTGAGGCTGGACGCCATCGTCGGAGTGGCGGCGGCGGACTTCTTCACGGATGAAAACGAGTGGCTCGCGCGGTCCATCGCGCGCGTCGAGGAGAGCGGCGAGTCAGCCGTGCTGATGGACACCGAGATCGAGGTCGGCGAAGAGGTAAAATCCGCCAACGTCACGATTCTCCCGCTCGTCAGCACCGAGCAAGAGAAGCTCGGCACCCTGCTGATGATCGAAGACATCAGCACCGAAAAACGCATGAAGTCGACGATGTCCCGCTACATGGATCCAGCGCTCGTGGACCAACTGTTGGCGGGCGGCGAAGATTTCCTGGGTGGACGCAGCATGGAGGCGACCATTCTCTTCTCGGATGTTCGCGGCTTCTCGCTCATCAGTGAGGCGCTCGGCCCACAGGGCCTCGTGGCGCTGCTCAACGAGTACTTCACGCTCATGGTCGAGCACTTGAACCGCGAAGGCGGCATGCTCGACAAGTTCATCGGCGACGCGATCATGGCCGGGTTCGGCGTGCTCGTTCCCCATGACGACGACGAGGACAGGGCGGTCCGGTGCGCGATCGAGATGATCCGCGAGTTGCGTGTATGGAATGCATCACGCATCGAGTCCGGCGCAATGCCCGTAGAGATCGGCATCGGTATCAATACCGACCAGGTCGTGTCCGGAAATATCGGGTCACCCAAACAGATGGATTACACGATCATGGGGGACGGCGTAAACCTCGCCTCGCGCCTCGAAGGACTCTGCAAAGAGTACTCCTCCCGCATCCTCATTGCGCAGAACACGGTGAACGGACTCAGGGGCACATACCGGATCCGAGATGTCGACGACGTGATCGTCAAAGGCAAGACCGAGCCCGCTCGCGTCTTCGAAGTCCTCGACTATCACTCCGACGAGACGTTCCCGAACCTCATGGACGTCGTCGGCCACTTCGAGGAGGGCCGGCAGAGCTACCGAGCCGGAGCCTGGAAAAGGGCGGCGCAGTCGTTCGAGACGTGCCTCTCCCTGCACGCGGGTGACGACTTGTCGCGTACGTACCTCGACCGGATCGCACAGCTCGAGGCAAACCCGCCGAAGCAGTGGGACGGCGTCTGGCGGATGAAGACGAAGTAGGCGGCAAGCCTTCCCGTCTTTCCTATTGGTCCAGGTACCCGCCCACCTTGGCGGCCATCAGTGGATCCCGTCCAAACGTGTTGGGTCCGTGCGTACCCCTCACGAACAGCAGAATCACGCCGATGTAGATATTCACCAGCGGAATGAAGAGCAACCACCAATGCCATCCGGGCCGATCCAGGTCGTGCAGCCGTTTCACGGTGATCGCGATACCGGCCCAAACGCCACCGATCACCACGCCGATGAGAGGGAGCAGCAACAGCGGGGTCCCGGTCACGGCCATCAATACGAAGAGAATCGCAGCCAGCGTAACCGCAACTACGTCGTCGAGCAGGATGTGCCATAAATACCAGGCCCGGTTGGCGCGCCCCTGGAACGAGAACAGGTCCACCAGCTTGTCCATCGAGTCTCCTCGGTTGAGCCCTTGAGAGCGTCCCGCTTGCAAGGGGTGGTACGAAGCTCCTGAGTTCCATCTTCACTGGGCCGGCCTGCTCTCCCCCCCCCCCGCTCGTTCGCCCATCGACGGCCTAGAAGTCCTCCCTGAGCCAGTCGAAGGCGGGTTCGATCTTCCCCGAAAGGCACGGACCTCCAGGTCCTTCAGGCTCTCTACACTGAGCTCGAACATGCGCACGAGACCGTAGATCAGGTCCGACGACACGACACCCGCGGAGCGTCCCTTACCCGGCGAGCACTTTTCCGGACGAAGTGCACCTCTGGAGCGATGTGGGAGCCGGTCCACTCCACGGACACATCGCGAAAGTCCCATAGGATCCGTGACGGCTCTACGTGACGGGAGTCGGCGTAGAGCGCCTTGACCGCCTCGAGCCATTGCGCCGCCGTAACCACGCCGCTGCCCGTGATAACGAAGACTCCGTCGGGCTCGCGCTTCATCTCGAAGGGCATTGCCTAGTATCCCGTCACATGTGTCGGTCCGTCATCGTCAATCATCGCCTCGGCCTCCATCTCAACCAAGTACCCGTCCCCGACGAGCGCGGCCGCGACGAGCGTATTCGCCGGCCGAATCTCAGAGAACCGCGCCCCGTGTGCGCGCGACACGGGCTCCCAAGCTTCTGGGGAGGGGACGTACAGCCGAGTGCGAACCACGTCCTGCAACCGACCGCCGAGCGAACGGATCGCGCCCTCGATCTTGTCGATGATGAAATGGGTCTGGCTCCCGGCGTCCGAGCCACCGATCAAGCGATCTCCGTGCGTGGCGGTCGTGCCGGATACGAGAATGCGGTTTCCCTTCCGCACGGCCCGGCTGAAACCGGCCAGGTCCTCCCAGACCGTACCGCTCGCGGCCCTCATGCGCCCATCCGACCCACGGTCTGTGAGGTAGGGCGCAGGGAAGTCGTCGAAATGGTCGCTCAAGTCCCCAGCAGCAGTCAGGAACGGCTCGGTCCGGTACTCGTCCCCGCAATCCCCGTGGATCGCCTCGAGCCCGCCGAGCGCCGCAGCGATCGCTTCGCGCCCTTCCGCGTCGAGGGTGAATCTGAAGAGCGCGAGATTGTCCGCTACGTGATCGCTACGCCCCAAGCGGGCCCCGACGATGATGCCCGCCACGGCCGGCGCTTCCAGGATGTACCGGCACGCCACGTTCGCTACGGAGACGCGCGAGCGCTCGGCTACGGCAGCCACCGTCGAGAGAAGCGACTGAAACGCGCTCCACCCACCGGCAGAATCGATGAACCGCTTGTACTTCATTTGAGACCAGGTCTGCAGGTCAGCGGGACCGGGCTCGGGCGCACCCAACCAGCGTCTTGTGAAAAAACCTCCGGCGACCGTTCCAAACGCCAGCAGTCGTACGCCTCGCTCTCGGCAAAGATCGGTCATGGCACCGCGCGCTCGTTGATCGAGCAGCGAATAGCTGACCTGGTTCGACGCGATCTCGATGCCGCTGTCCAGGAGCATGCGCAGATGGACCGTGTCCGTATTGGTCAGTCCGAGGTGGCGGATGAGACCCTCGTCCTTCAGAGCCTGAAGCTCGAACATGCAGTCGAGCCAGCCAGGGTCGGAGTAGCTCCACGCGTGGAATTGCAACAGGTCGAGTTGTTCGCGCCCGATCCGTCGACACGCGAGCTCGACCGCCTCTCGCACGCTCTGTGGCGTGACGGGCCCCGGCTTGGGCACCCACTTCGTGATGAGTTGGGCGGTGTCCGGCCATTGCTGCTCGTACCGCCCCGCGACCAACTCCGACGAGCCGTAGTGGTCGGCCATGTCGAAGGTCGTGAGTCCAGATGCGACGTAGCGGCCCATTTCGTGAGCGGCGTCATCCAGGTCCGTCTGAGAGCCGTCGCGCTCCATGTCGGCGATCTGCCAGAGTCCGGTGAGCACCCGAGAAATCTCGAAGCCGGGCGCGAACTCGAAGCGCTCGACCCCCGAGCTCACCGTGGCTTTTT
>Ga0315339_1003510_pt1 | contig 10956 bp, 11 predicted proteins | sample ASW17metaG_FD_204514 | JGI IMG/M metagenome (GOLD analysis project Ga0315339, IMG submission 204514) | Ammonia-oxidizing marine archaeal communities from Pacific Ocean, United States - ASW #17 | ecosystem: Environmental > Aquatic > Marine > Oceanic | place: USA: California | collected 2016-12-05
CGAAAATTTAAGTACAAAAGGGGGATACGTCCTGGCCGGAGCTGAAGGTAAACGGGATGTGACATTGATTGCTTCTGGATCGGAAGTTTCCATTGCCATGGAAGCACGTGATCAATTGAAAGCTGAAGGTGTTTCAGCAGCAGTAGTTTCCATGCCTTGTTTGGATTTGTTTGAATCTCAGGACAAAGATTACCGGAATGAGGTAATTCCTTCCAGAATTCCGGTAGTTGTTGTGGAAGCAGGCGTTGAGCAAAGTTGGGGACGTTATCTTGGGGAAGACGGAGAATTTGTAGGCATGAAAAGTTTTGGGGCATCCGCACCGGCAAACGACCTTTTTGAACATTTTGGTATCACTACGAAAAATGTAGTGGTGGCAGCAAAAAGAATTACGAAAAAATAACCACCATGAAAATTGAAAATACTAAGAAATCCCTTTACGTTTATCAGCGAACTTGGCAGCTTTTCCTTAATCCTAAATCTGAGTATAAATTTTGGCTTTAATATCTTTAAGACAATTACTTGATCATGCGGCAGAAAACAGCTACGGCGTTCCGGTGTTCAATGTTAACAACATGGAGCAAATTCAGTCGATTATGCAGGCTGCGCAAGCTACGGATTCGCCTGTAATTTTACAGGCCAGCAGGGGAGCACGCTCCTATGCCGGTGATATTTTTCTGCGGCATTTGTTTTATGCCGCAGTTGAAATGTATCCGGACATTCCGATTTGCATACACCAGGATCATGGAAATAACTTCGATACTTGTCTTTCTGCAATGGCCAATAATTTCACCAGTGTAATGATGGACGGTTCCCTGGAAGAGGATGCTAAAACACCGGCTTCTTATGAATACAATGTTGGCATCAGTTCAAAAGTCACTGAGGTGGCGCATAAAATTGGTGTGTCGGTAGAAGGTGAACTTGGCTGTCTCGGTTCATTGGAAACCGGTGAAGGCGAAAAAGAAGACGGACATGGTTTTGAAGGTAAATTATCGCAGGATCAGCTGCTGACTGATCCTGATCAAGCTACTGATTTTGTAAAGGAAACACAGGTTGACGCACTGGCTGTAGCGATAGGTACTTCTCACGGTGCATACAAATTTAACAGGAAACCTGATGGAGATATACTTGCGCTGAATGTGGTCAAAGCCATCAACAAAAGATTACCCGGCCTACACATGGTCATGCACGGCTCAAGTTCGGTCCCGCAAGAACTACAGGACATTATCAATGCAAATGGTGGGGAAATGCCTCAGACCTGGGGCACGCCTGTGGACGAAATTGTTGAGGGCATCAAACATGGTGTCCGGAAAGTTAATATCGATACTGATTGTCGCATGGCGATTTCTGGTCAAGTCAGGAAAATATTACTGGAAAAGAAAACGGAGTTTGATCCACGCAAATTCACAAAGCCAGCGACTGACGCCATGCAGGTGGTTTGTGAATCTCGCTATGAATCGTTTGGGACGGCAGGCAATGCAACGAAGTTAAAACCACTTCCGTTGACAGCAATGGCGGGTCGTTATAACTCAGGTGAATTGGAACAAAAAATTCAATGACTTTTGAGAATTAAGGTGGTAGCACTTCGCTGATTTACCCTGGTTGGAGGAAAAAACTGGGTGTCTGAAAATAGTAAAACAACAAAACATGATGATTGCAAAAAAAGTACAGAATCGTAAAATTTATTTAAAAATAAAATCATAGATGTTACAGAAGGAAAAAATAAAAACAGTTCTCTTTACTCTCTTCTACTAAGAAGCTACACGGCATTTGCGCCTTTAACTCTGTTACAGTTTCATTACAAAGAGCACCTCTCATGAAAACCATTAAAATTTCACCTTCCATTCTTTCTGCGAATTTTGCCCGTTTAGGAGAACATGTGACTGAGGCAGAAGCTGCCGGAGTTGATTACATCCATGTGGATGTAATGGACGGACATTTTGTTCCCAACATCACAATTGGCCCTTTGATAGTGAAAGCCTTGCGTCCCGTTACCAAACTGCCGCTGGATGTACACTTGATGATTGAAAATCCGGAATGTTATATTGAGGATTTTGTCAAAGCCGGAGCTGATATTATTACCGTGCATCAGGAGACGTGTCCACACCTGCATCGTAACATTCAGCAAATTCATGATTTAGGAATCCGTGCCGGTGTCAGTCTCAATCCCTCCACCCCTGTGAGTACATTGGATGAAATTATCGCAGAAGTAGACTTAGTACTTGTGATGTCAGTCAATCCCGGATTTGGCGGACAGTCCTACATTTCTTCCTGTACAGGCAAAATAAAAAAGTTACGCGAGATGCTTGACTCATGTGGGTCGTCTGCAGATTTAGAGGTGGATGGCGGTGTTAATGTTGACACAGTTTGTGAAGTTATTGGCGCTGGAGCCAATGCCTTTGTTGCCGGCTCCGCCGTTTTTAACGACAAACAGAGTGTAGCAGAAAATGTACGTCTTCTTCGAGAAAAAATAGATTCTGCCTGAATGTTCAAGGTTTCCTTTTTATCACGCTTTTAAAAAGCTGGAATCTTTCAGTAAATTAAAGGATAGCTGGGGCAGCTGAGATAGAATGTTTTCTACTAATCTTCTTTGCAGTTGTTCTTCCTTTTATTTCACATGTCAACTAAGACCTGCCATAACATTGTTATTGCCGACAAGAACTCTCTGCTGGTCAAAGGTCCGGCAGGAATGTTTAAGCAAGATGATCGTTTTGATGTCCGAGCTACAGCAACTGATGGTGAATTGTTTTTGAAGTTGGTTGAGCGAATTAGTTTTGATGTAGGCATTATAGGCTTAAAAAATGCCTTATTCTGATGGACACCAGGTTTTGACGAATCTCCGTGAACGTCGAAGTCCTATTCGAGTTGTTGTTTACAGTGGTGCAGATGTATCCAGGCAGGTTCGTGTTTTGGGCGGAGCAGGCTTTTATTCAAAAGCAAAACCGCCGGAAGGGTTAATTGATTTAGTCTGCCAGGTGGGTCAGGGAAATAGTATTTTCCCATATGAAAAGCATGAAGCTAAAACTGACCTTCGTCTTTCAAGTTTGACTTCAAGGGAACTGGAGATTCTAGAAATATTGTCGCAGGGATATTCCAATAGGAAAATTGCCGGCAAATTAGAGATTTCAGACAATACTGTAAAATTCCATCTGAAAAATATTTATGAAAAGATTTTGGTGGACAACCGCACTCAAGCGGTTGCCTTTTATAACCAATTACAGAAAGAGAAATTATGAATAAAATATTATTTCTTTCTTTAGCATTATTTGTTGCCGGAACAGTCAGTGCTGAGGAATATAGATCGTGCCAGAAGTTCCAAGGCTGATCGTGACCACCCCAGGAACCACATTCCCAGTTCCGATGGCCCCCATCATATTGTCGCCTCCTCCAGAAGAAACGATCACGTCGGGTGACAATTGGAACTGCTTGGCAATTTCCGGAGTGATGGTACCTATCGGAGCTTGAGACTCAATCAATTCAGGAAGACAGCCATTCAGCTTTCCAGAATCATCAATAGCTTGCAAAATAGAAGGAGCCCAAGTTCTGTTCTTCACATCAAAATAAGCGGTACCCGACGCGTCTCCGTATTCAGTTTTTTTCTCTCCTGTGAGCCAGTAGTTGATGTAATCATGAGGGAGGAGAACCGTTGCCAAACGTTGGTAATTTTCAGGTTCGTTTTGTTTCATCTAGAGGATTTTAGAAGCGGTGAGGCCTGCGGCAATTGAATTCCCAATGATGTCTATCACTTTCTCAGGTCCTCCTACCTTTTGCGTGATTTCTTCACACTGAGACACGGTCTCTGTATCGCACCAAAGCTTGGCAGGGCGGATGATATGGCCTTCTGCATCGAGAGGTGTCATCCCGTGCTGCTGTCCGGAAACTCCAATCGCTTTCACATCTTTTGAAAAATTGACTCCCTCCAATGCTTTTGTGATCGCCTTGGAAGATACCTCGATCTTCCAGGAAGGTTCCTGTTTTTTTTCCCTTCACCATTTTCAATCAAGTTATGAGAAGCATAGCCTTCTGAAATTACTTTTTTTTTATGGCAAGTTTTTTTTCACTATCATTCCCAAGATACTTTAAAGTAAATCAAAATTTATTTACTAAAATAATAAATTTAAGACCAAGTCAAGGTCGTTCATTTGTCTTCCGTTTTTCAAGACAGTTAATTTTAATATATTCAATATAATGAAGATAGTCTTTCACAATAACAAAATAAATCAATCCAATTATTTAAATATATCAAAAAAGTACTTGACAACATAAATTATTTTATGTAAGAATGTCTCCATCCTGTAGAAAATGGTTTTACAGGAGTTTTCATTTTTTTCTAGAAGTTTCTGGAGAAAGTTATTTTTAACCTATAATAAGGCAGGTACAATGATTAAATTATTGAAAGTCAATTTAATAATTAAAAAAGTAGTTAAACTATTTTTAGCATTAACTTTTTTAGTGTCGTTAACAACAGGAGTAAATGCTGCAAGCCCTATGAGAATTGCTTATATTACTCCATCTTTTGATATTTCAGATGCATGGGAAAGGGTTTTTTGGGCTATACAAGGAAGACTTGATGAACTTGGAGTAAAGTATGAAATACAATCACTCGCGGTTGCAGGGCATGTAGATCACGCTGGGCAACTTGCTCAAGTTGAATCGGTTATTCAAAAGGGTGTTGATTATGTAGTTATTGGGCCAACGGAATACGATGCAGTTATACCTGCTTTGAGGAAACTTAAAAGTGCAGGGATAGCAGTAGTTGTATACAATCATCTGACGCCCCATGAAGATGAAAAAGCTCGGGCAATGACTTATGTGGCGTTTTCGCATTTGCTTGGAGGAAAAATTTCTGGTTCATGGGCAAGCATGCATCTTGGTGGAAGTGGAAAAGTTGTCATATTACAAGGAGCGCCAGGTCAAGCCAGCGATCTAAGAATGAATGGATTTTTAAGTGTGGTTAAACAATATCCTAATATTGAAGTGATAATTGGACCACATACTGATTTTGATCGGAGTAAGGCATTTGATGCTGCCCAAAACCTTTTAGCAGCTCATGATGATATTGATTTATTCTATGGAGTATCTACGACAATTGGATTAGGTGCTGGTCAAGCAATTAGGCAAATTGGAAAATCTGATCAAATTGCTTCAATGGGATTTGGTGGAACAGGTGATGAAATTATAGCAATGCGTGAAGGTTGGTTAACTGCATCAGTTTTACGTCCAATTGATGATAGTGGAGTGGGGGTTGCAGATGCATTAGTGGCACATAGTCAAGGAAAAACAGTGCCAAAGAGTTGGTCAGGACCTTTTAAAATGATTGATAAATGGTCTGATGCCGATGACATAGTTGAATACTCAAACCGCTATTCAAAACCTAAAATGGGAAGATAAATTCTACAAAATATTTGTTACCAATTATTTTTTCTGCAGTTCATATCCTCTATGAGCTGCAGATTTAAAAAACAGGCCAGCCTATAATTTGTTCATTCCTGACTATAATTTATTCATTAACAAATTTAAACGGAGAAATTTTGGAAAAAAGTATTCAGTTAAATCAAGAATCAAATGTTTTAATGAGGGTGAGTAGGCTCATGAAAAGCTATGGTGGGTTGAAAGCAGTAGATGACGTTAGTTTTGAAATTTATACTGGTGAAATATTTGCTCTTGTTGGAGATAATGGCGCAGGTAAATCTACTTTGGTAAAAGCTTTATCTGGAGCTACGCCTCAAGATAGTGGAAGTATCGAATTTGATGGAAAACCTGTAAAATTAGCTAAACCTCGTGATGCAGATGAAATAGGAATCGGTTGTCTGTACCAAGGTCTTGGACTTGTTGACGCTTTAAACGTGCCAGAAAATGTCTTTCTAGGACAAGAAATACAAAAACAAATTTTAGGATTCATTCCTCAACTTGATCACGTTCAAATGCGTGAAAAAACAATTGAACTCCTTCAGCAATTCGGTGTTGACCTACCAAAAGTTAATGATGCCGTAGTAAATCTTTCAGGTGGACAACGTCAAACAGTTGCAATTAGCAGGTTGTTACTTAAAAATGTCAAATTAGTCATAATGGATGAACCAATGGCTGCACTGGGTGTGGATGAGGGAAGTAAGGTGCTTAAACTAATTGAAAATATGAGGTCAAAGAATATTAGTGTAATAGTTATTAGTCATAATCTTGAACATGTTTTTAAACTTGCAGACCGAATTGCTGTGATGAAAAACGGAAAGCTAGTTAATATAGTTGATACCTCTTCAGCTTCTCGTGAATCTGTTGTAAAAATGATAACTTTTGGTAAAGATTAAAAACAATAATTTTAGATAAAGAAAAAAAATTAAAATGGCAAAAAATGTAATTGGTCATGCTGACCGTAAGTGGATTTTTCAAGGTATGGGTCTTACAATAGTTATTATCGTTTTAGCGTTGATATTTTCTTTAATTAATCCCCGTTTTGCAACGATATCTAACTTCTTAACTATTTTGACTCAAGCATCTTATTATATAATTTTAGCAGTTGGAATGACTTTTGTGATTACTTCTGCTGGTATAGATCTTTCAGTCGGTTCCATTTTAGCTCTTATTACTGTGATCGGATTTGAATTAATAAAAGGAGGAATGCATCCTTTACTTGGTGTATTAATCATGTTCTTCCTGGGCGGCTTTATTGGGAGCATAAGTGGTTTGCTCATCACTTTAGTTAAGATCCCCCCTTTTATTACAACTTTGGGTATGATGGCTAGCGTAAGAGGTCTAGCCCTTGTTCATTCAGCAGGGAAAATGCACTATGGTTTACCTGAGTCAGTTACATGGTTTGGTCAAGGAATCGTATTTGGTATTCCAGTTCCAGTCATAATTTCATTGATATTCGTCATCTTTGGAGCTTGGCTTTTTAATATGACTAAATTTGGGCTTCATGTAAAAGCAATTGGAGGAAATAGGGAAGCCGCACGGCTTGCCGGTGTACCCGTAAATTTAATTGAAGTTCTTGTTTATTGTTTTATGGGACTAATTGTTGCTTTAGGAGGATTAATAATGATAGCTCGAATAGATTCAACACAAGCAACAATCGGCACAACTATGGAGATTCATGTAATTGCTGCAGTGATTATTGGAGGGACGAGTCTTTTTGGTGGTAGAGGAAGCATCTATGGAACTTTTATAGGTGCAATTCTTCTATCAATGATGACTAATGCTTTAGTGATTGCCGGAGTGGATTATTTTTGGCAACTATTCATAATGGGGCTTATAGTACTTATAGCTGTTGCAGTAAACAATTTTCGTGAGGGAAAAATTTCTATTTCAAGTTTCTTTCAAAATAAAAACCTTCCATAAATCTATTTTTCCAGAAGTTTTTAAATATCAGTAAGAAAATCTAAGGTATCTTTTTAAAATAATGAAAGATTGGATTGATGATCTGAATAATTTACTTCCTAAAGGGAGGGTTTCAGTATCGCAGGAGGATATCTTAGATCATAGCCATGATGCATGGTCTGTATCAATCAAGACAAGACAACAAGGAAAAGACGACTTTTTCCCAGATGTGATAGTTTACCCACAATCTGAAAAAGAGGTGTCTACATTGTTAGCCTGGGCAAGTGAATCTAAAGTACCTGTAACTCCTTGGGGTGCTGGCTCAGCAGTTACAGGAGCGCCACTACCTCTCTCAGGTGGTGTAAGTCTAGACATGTCTCGCATGAATAAAATCTTAAACTTGGACCAAAAAAACCTTACTGTAACAGTTCAAGCAGGAATTATGGGTGACAAGTTGGAGAACTATTTAAGTGAAAGAGGTCTTACCCTAAATCATTCACCACAGTCCATTGACAGTTCAACTGCGGGTGGATGGGTTGCTACTCGATCAACTGGACAGTTCTCTTCACGATACGGAGGAATTGAAGACCTACTCTTAGGAATAAATGTTGTCATACCAAACGGAGAGATTGTAGAAATAAAACCAGCCATTCGCGCTTCAATGGGGCCCGACTTGAAGGAAATCTTTTTGGGTGCCGAAGGTACTATGGGTGTGATCACCAAAGTTACTTTTAAGATCTTTGTAGTTAGTGAAAACCAAATCTACGAGGCAATATCTTTTGATACTGTTTTAGCTGGGATTGAGACGATGCGAAAAATAATGCAAATTGGCCTCAGACCATTCCTGATTCGTTTTTACGACGAAGATGAATCTCGTCACGTTACAAAGAATGACAGTTTTTCCGGCTGCATAATGTTTTTGGGTTTTGAGGGGATAAGTCTGGTAAGTAGCGCAGAATACCAGACAGCGATAGGATTTTGTAAGGAAGCTGGTGGTCTTTTGTTAGGACCAGAATTGGTTCAGGATTGGATGCTAAGTCGCTTTGACTATTCGACAATTAAAAAAATAGTCAGTAAACCTGCTGGGGTTGCGGAAACCGTTGAAGTGGCGCACTTTTGGACTGGTATTTTTGCAACATATTATGAACTAAAAAAGACTTTGGCTGAACATGTAGATGAAGTTCTAGGGCACTTCTCCCATGCCTATCCTCAGGGAACATCACTTTACATGATACTCCTGAGTGGAACAAACAGAGAAAAAAGTCCTGCCGAAGCAGAGGAAACTCTTCGAAATATTTGGAAGACTACACATAAAATAACTTCAATGACCGGTGCTATGGCAGCGCATCACCACGGAGTTGGCATAGCACGTATGCCAATAATAGTTAAAGAACTAGGCAGTGGTATGACCATTCTCCAGCTAATAAAAAATGCAATTGACCCTTCGAATGTTCTTTGCCCCGGAAAACTTGGTTTTTCCGCATGTAAGAAATAGTTATGTCTTATATCGCTGCTATTGATGCAGGAGCATCAGAAATTAAAGCTTGTATTTTTGATCTTCTAGGAAACGAAGTAGCTTCTGCTTCACGTAGTTGTTCAAGCAATTCGCCCGAAACCGGTTGGGCTCAGTGCTCTTCAGATATACTTACTAAATGGCCAGTAAGTGTCTTGAAAGACGCCATTAATTCAAGTGATATATCAGTTAAAGAAATTCATGCCATAGGTGTCACAGGATCAAGGGCTACTATCGTTCCATTTGGTAAGGATTCTATTCCTATCGGACCACTGATTTTCTGGTATGATCGTCGAGCTAAAAAAGAAGTTAAAAATATTAGTAAGAAATTTGGAGTCGATGAATTTTTCAATCTGACTGGAATACCATTAGATCCAACACCATCTATAACTAAAATAATGTGGTGGCGGGATAACCAACCAGAAATATTTGATGCAGCACAAATTTTCGCACTACCACAGACGGTAGTACTGAATTCACTTACAGGAGATGGCTGGTATTGCGATGATTCGAACGGTTCTTATCTAGGATTTATGAACTTAAAAACGCGTTCCTGGGAAGAAAAATTACTCAACATTGCTGGAATCAGTAAAGATAAACTACCACATCTCGTGAAGCCTGGAACAGTTATCGGTAATTTATCAAATAATGTAGCAATAGAGACAGGCCTAAGCAAAAAAACTCAGGTCGTTATATCTGGCTCGGACGCTGGCTGTTTTAAATTAGGGGCCGGTGTGAAAGAACCTGATGTGGCCTGCATGTATATAGGTACCGCAGGAGTAACTGGAGTTATAATTAACAAACCAATAATTGATCCAAGACTAACCTGCTGTCCAGCAGTTTTGCCTGACCATTGGGATCTAGATGGTCTTCTCCTGACAGCTGGATCAGCCTATAGTTGGGTACGTGATCTTTTAGGTGGCACCATCAAAAACAAAAATGAATTAAGCTTTAAAAGGCTTGATGAGCTTGCTGCTAAAATACCCGCTGGAAGCGATGGCGTTTTAGTAGTACCTCACTTTGCTGGAGCTGGTTCTCCGATCTGGGACACTAAAATGAGTGGATTAGTAAGTGGATTAAGACTGTCCCATGGTGCGGCACATCTCGTGCGAGCAGTCATGGAAGGTGTTGTTTTTGCAGAACTTCACGCTTTAGATGCTGTAAGGGAGCATGTTCCCAATATTAACAGTATGCAGTTAACTGGAGGGGGTGGAAGTTCAGTACTTTGGTCTCAAATTATGGCTGATACAGTTGGGTTACCGGTCTCTATTCCTAAAAGCCAACAATCTACCTGTCTTGGCGCTGCAATGATGGCTGGGGTGGCAAGTGGAATATACTCAAATCATTTTGAGGCAATTGATTCGATGACAACTACACAGCGAATGATTGAACCAAACTTAGAAAATAAAATAATTTACGACGTGGCATACCAGACATACCTGAATACTATCGAAACTCAAAAATAAGAAATATTCAAATGAATAATCTTAAAAAGATTGCAGAAGAGATGGCAATCTATTCAGAAATGCTTGTCGGGTCAGGTCTGTTGCATCTAAAAGGAGGTAATTACAGTGTTCGCCTGGGAGAAGACATTATTATCACGCCCACAAAGTGTTTTAAGAAAGATCTTGTACCTGAAAAACTTTTGTGCGCCAAAGTTGATTCAGATGAGAAAGTAAAAAATGCATCAAGTGTCCTCTCGATGCACCGGGCTATTTACCGCAAAACTGATGCCAAAGCAATAATTCATGCTCACCCTTATTATGCTTCACTTCTATCTTTCTACATTGATGAAATTCTACCTCTGGATGAAAATGGATTACTCTACTTAGGACCAAAGATTCAGGTAGTTGCTGCTCAGAAATTTATGCAATGGTACGAAGTTGATGAAGATATGGCAAATGCTATGATTGACTGCCCAGTAGCAATACTAAAATGGCATGGCGCTTTTGCCAAAGGTGAAACACTTGCACAGGCCTTTCATAACACGCAAGCACTCGAATCCACTGCAAGATTTTACTGGGACATCTGGCGAAACAAATCAACAATACCTAAACCTCAATTACCTGATTATATCAAGACTCCTAACTGGTTAAAAGACTCTTAACTAATCTCTCTCTAACTTCACATACAAC
>Ga0315339_1003511_pt1 | contig 10956 bp, 5 predicted proteins | sample ASW17metaG_FD_204514 | JGI IMG/M metagenome (GOLD analysis project Ga0315339, IMG submission 204514) | Ammonia-oxidizing marine archaeal communities from Pacific Ocean, United States - ASW #17 | ecosystem: Environmental > Aquatic > Marine > Oceanic | place: USA: California | collected 2016-12-05
CTGCCTCTACTGGACGCGATGATGCCGCCGGGATCGCCGAGCGCGCTGGCCCGAGCCCGTGGACGCACGCGCCTCGTTTGCATCGAAGAAGTTCACGGTGTGCCCGGCTGCAATGAATGGGGTGCTACGCAGCACCTCTTCGCCCCGGCCACCGAAGGCCGCGATTTCGAGCTTTCAGAGGACAACGTGCTCAAGTCGCTGGAGGGCTGGCAGGATCATCTCACCATCGTCAGCAATACCGACGTGCGCATGGCCGAGGCGTTCGCGCCGCAGGAGATCGGCGGCGATCACTTCCGGTCGAGCGCGGTCTTCCTGACCCAATCGCACCCCAAGCAGACCCAGGGGTCGGACATTCTCGTCGGCACGTCGCTCGATCAGGTACATGCTTTGCGCTTCGGGCACGAGACGGTGCTGCCATCCTTGCAGCTGAGTATCGAGAGCACGGACAAGGGCGGCGGCTGCGACTACAACTACTCGTGCGCGTACGTCGATTCGATCAGTTGGTCTTCGCCGACCACCCCGCTGCCGATGATCCGCAGCCCGCGCACCGCCTTCGACCTGCTCTTTGGTGCCGGTGGCACGCCGGAGGAGCGTTCGCTCCGAAGGCGCACGCACAGCAGCATTCTGGATTGGGTGGCGACGGAAGTCGCAGCGATGAAGCGGGACCTGGGCGCCGCCGATCGGCGGCGCGTCGACCAATATTTGCAGAACATTCGTGAGATCGAGCGCCGCATACAGGGAGTCGAAGCGCGTAACGACAGTGGGGCACCGCGCGAGCTGCCAGGCGCCCCACCCGGAGTCCCCGATTCGTTCTCGGAGCATATGAAGTTGATGTTCGACCTGCAGGTTCTCGCGTTCGAGACCGATATGACCCGCGTCGTCTCGTTCAAACTCGGGCGTGACGCGTCGAACCGAAGGTTCCCGGAGAGTGGCTCGGATCGGGGCTTCCATCCTTCCTCGCATCACGGCTCGCGGGAGAAGGGCATCATGGAGTTCAACAAGATCTGCCAGTACCGGATGAGCCAGATGGCGTACTTCCTGGAGCGGCTCGAGGAGACCTCCGACGGTGAAGCGAGCCTGCTCGATCAGTCGATGATCGTTTGGGGGTCTCCCATGGGCGACTCCAACCTCCACAATCACCGTCGCTGCCCGCTCGCGATCATGGGGGGCGCGAGCGGTGAGTTGCGTGGTGGTATTCATCACAAGGCCGCCGACGGCACACCCATGGCGAACGTCTTTACCAGCCTCTTGCAGAAGTTGGGCCACGACGACAGGGAGAGCTTCGGCGACAGTAACGGGGTCTTCTCACTGTGAAACTGAGACCGCGGTGGAGCCGGTGTCGTGCGCTTGCCCTGACGCTCCTCCTGACCGGGGCGACCGGGGCCCCCGTAGGCACCGCCCTCGCAGGCACCGGCCCCCTCGATTCGCCCGTCGCGGACGCCGCCCAGCGCGATGACCTCGACTCGGTACGGAGTCTCCTACGCGCCGGCGCCGATGTGAACGCAGCCCAAGGTGATGGCATGACGGCGCTGCACTGGGCGGCCCGCCACGGCGCCGTAGCGATGGGTGAGGCACTGCTGTACGCGGGTGCGGGTGTCGACGCTGGCACGAGGATCGGAGGCTACACGGCGCTGCACGTGGCGGCGAGGGAAGCGCGCCGCGACTTCGTGGCGCTTCTCCTGGAGGCTGACGCGGATCCGCGGGCTGTCACGAGCAACTCGAACGCGACTCCGCTCCATCTCGCGGCCGGTTCCGGCGACCCAGAGATCATCGGCGACCTCATGAGGCGAGGTGCCGAGGTCGACGCCCGCGAAGGCGCGTGGGGCCAGACGCCGCTCATGTTCGCGGCTGCCTACAACCGTGTCGAAGCGGTCCGCACGTTGATCGCATGGGGGGCCGATGCGAACGCGACGGCCCGTGCGATCGACGTAGTCGACTATGCGCGGGCAGACAGCCTCGCCGAGGCGCGGCTGTCACAGTTCCTGGTCGATCTCGAGAAGCAGGAGGGCGGCGGACCGGACTGGCAGCCGAAGCCGAGCCAAGTGCAGGCCGCGATCGAGCTTTCGAGGGAAATCCAGCGGAAGTGGCCGGATGTACCCCTCGACGAAGACGAGGACGAAGACGAGGACGAAGGGTCGGAAGACGGAGACGAAGGCGCGGAAGCTGAAGCCGCCGAAGAAGGGACACAAGCGGAAGACGAGGCCGCCAACCCTGAGGGCGAAGACGCAGACGACAGCACCGAAGCGAGCGCGCCGGGCGAGGCGGAGCAGGACCTCGATCAAGACGCACCGGAAGCAGCGTCCGACGGTGCAGGGGAGTCGGCCGACACGGCGGGCGTCGGTGCCGAAGCTGGCGAAAACGACGAAGAAGAGAAGCCTCGGCCGCTCACCTATGCCCAACTGGTTGGGAACTGGGGTGGCCTGACCCCGCTCCTGCACGCGGTTCGGCAGGGTCATCGAGAGGCGGTTCTGGAGCTTCTCGAGGGCGGCGCCGATATCAATCTGCCTTCAGGTGGAGACCATACCCCGCCGCTTCTAATGGCGACTGTGAACGGCCAATTCGATCTCGCGATGCTGCTTCTCGAACACGGAGCCGACGCGGGAGGCGCCAGCAGCGCCGGTGCCACGTCGCTCTTCGCCGTGCTGGAGCGCCAGTGGGCGCCGCGGGCGTCCTATGCCCACCCCACACAGCACGAGCGACAAGAAACCACCCACATTGAGATGCTCCAGGCTCTGCTCGAGGCGGGTGCCGACCCCAATGTGCGGCTGGAGACCCACCTCTGGTACATGGAGTACACCTTCTCGGTGTTGCGCAGCAGCGGTATCAACCTGAAGGGTGCGACGCCGTTCTGGCGCGCCGCCTACGCGCTCGATATCGAGGCGATGCGTCTGCTCAAGAACTACGGAGCCGATCCCAACATTCCGACGCTGAAGCCGCCGGAGCGCCGAAGGCGCCGGCCTCCACCGCCTGACGAGGAAGAGGCCAGCGAGCAGGAGACGGGCGAGCAAGAGGGCGACGAGGAACAGGCCGCCGGAGATGAAGTCGCCGCTGAGTCAGGAGGCACAGAAGCAGGCGAGGGAGAGGCCGGTTCCACCGCCGAGCAGGTGAAGAGCCCCTCAAAGGGCAACGCCGAGGGCGAGAGCGCAGACGAAGAGGAGGAAGGAGAGCCCGAGAGTGAAGAGGAGAAGGACTATTCGGGCGTTCCTCCCGTGCCGGTCGGTGGCCCGGCGATCCACCCACTCCACGCCGCGTCGGGCGTGGGGTACGGGCAGTCGTTCGCCGGCAACGCGCACCGCTACGTGCCCGACAACTGGCTCGCCGCGGTGAAGTTCCTGATCGAAGAGTGCGATGTCGAAGTCGATGTTCGCGATGCCAACGCGCTCACCGCGCTGCACCATGCCGCGTCGCGCGGTGACAACGAGTTGGTGCTCTACCTCGTCGGGCTCGGCGCGGACGTCACCGCCTTGAGCCGCCGTGGCCAGACCACGGCCGACATGGCGAACGGTCCGGTGCAGCGAGTCCCGGCCTATCCCAAGACGATGGTGCTATTGGAGAAGTTGGGCTCGAAGAACAACCACGAGTGCGTGTCGTGCGAGTGATGTAATGGCTCGCACACGGTCAGCCGATCCCAAAGAGAGAGGGGTAGGCGATCCGGGAGGCGCCGGGCAGCTTCTGATTCGGACCGCGCGCGAAGCGCGGTCGACCGTCAACTGACGATCGGCTCCTTCTTGTGGGTGCCCCACTGGGCGAACCACTTCCTCAGGTAGAGTTGGGTGCGCATGAAGTTGGACGGGTTGGAACTGGTTCCGTGCCACTCGTTCTGGAAACGCACCATCACCGTGGGGACGCCCACGTACTGCAGCGCCTGGTAGTACTCCTCGGTCTGCCCCATCGGCGTGCGCAGATCGCGCTCGCCGGTCATGAGCATAGTCGGCGTGGTGACGTTGCCCACGTAGAAGATCGACGAACGGTCCATCCACTCGGTGGGGTCGTCCCAGAACGGAGTCTCGAAGGTGCCGGTGTAGCCGATCGCATCGGAAGTCCCCATGGCGGACATCCAGTTCACGATCGGGCAATTTGCCGATGCCGCCGTGAAACGGTCCGTGTTGCCCACGATGTACGTGGTGAGGATCCCGCCGCCGGAGCATCCGTACACGAATAGGTTGTCCTCATCCACGTACCCGCGACTCAACGCCTCGTCGACGCCCCGCATGAGGTCCTGCATGTCCACGCCGGGGTAGTCGTGGTTGATCGCGTTGGCGAACTCGGTGCCGTACCCGGTGCTTCCCCGAGGATTGGTGTACAGCACCACGTAGTCGTTCGCGGCGTGCTCCTGGAAGGCGAAGTTAAAGCCACCGTTGTACATGCCGTGCGGGCCACCGTGGATCGCCAGCATGAGCGGGTAGTCGCGCGTCGGATCGAAGTCAGGCGGCTTCACGAGCCAGCCGTGCACGCGAAATGGCTCTGAGTCGTACCAGATCTCCTCCACTTCACCGAGCGTCACGCTGTGCAGCACGTCGGCGTTGACCTCGGTCAGCCGCGTCGGGTTGCCGGGGTCGTCGAGATCGAAGCGGTAGAGATCTCCGGGCTCATAGGCGCTGCTGATCGTGCCGACCGCTGTGCCATCGCTCGCGAACGACGACAGGGAGAGCATCTGTTGGCCTTCGGTGAGCTGCTCGACACCTCCGTCTACCGACACGAAATGGAGGCCGCGGTACCCCTCGCGTGAGACACTGAAGTAGAGGCCGCTTGCGTCGGGTGCCCACTGCATGCCGCCGGACTGGCGGTCGTAGTCGCCCGAGATGAGCCGGCGCCCGGAGCCGTCGGGGGCCATGACGTAGATGCGTTGGTTCCGATAGGTGTCGTTGTGCTCGTCTCCGGCGGTGAAGGCGATCCAGCGACCGTCGGGCGACGGCATGGGACCACCGTCGGGTCCGCGGCGATCGGTTAGCTGACGGATGCGCTGCGTGCTCACGTCGACCGCGTAGATCTCGGATTCCTGCCAGTTGTCCGGGCGGTCCCAGTCGTCCGAGCGATGTGAGGTGAAGAAGATCTTCGAGCCGTCCGCGCTCCAGGCGACGCCCGAGTGGTTCCATTCGCCGTCGGTGAGTTGGCGCGCGGTACCACCCTCGGCGGGCACAACGAAGAGATGGGTCCATCCCGTGTCGATGTAGCCCTGCCGGTCCCTCTTGTAGCCGGCTCGCTCCACCACCTTGGGCTCCGGCGTCCACTTCGCGCCGTCCGGTTGTGACGGGAGCTGAACACCCGCGAAGTCCGCGCGGTCGTCGACCCGGCTCGTGAAGGCGATCCACTTCCCGTCGGGGGACCAGCGCACGTTGGACGGCCCATTCTCGAGGCGCGTGATCTGGGTGGTAGCGCCCTCGGCGTCCATCCAGCGCACGAAGATCTGGGACCCGCTCGGTTCACCTGTCGTCGTGAAGAGAATGCGCGTGCCGTCGGGCGACCAACGTGCGCCACCACCCTCGAGGAGCTCTCTTGCGCGGCTGCCATCCGCGTTGATCGTCCACAACGACGACATCCGGTGATCGTTGAGCTTGTCGATCCAGCCCCGCGTGTAGACGATTCTGCGTCCGTCGGGCGAGATCTGGGGATTCGACACGGACTCCATGTCCATGTACGTGTCGAGCGAAAGCCGTGTAACGTCGCCGTCCTGGGCACCGGCGGGTCCGGTTGGAAGCAGCGTGAGTGTCGCGATCAGGATCGGCAGGGCGTGTCGCATTGCGAGCTCCGAGGTGGTGCGGCATCGAGGTCTCGAACGTACGCGGCCGGTCTGAGGCCTTCAAGCGAGAGGGGCCTCGTGCGTCCACCGGGTGAGGGGACGTCGTCCGCGTCCTCTAGTATGCGTTCCCCGTTGCTACGATCGCCTTGTCCGAGTACGTCGCCAGGTCCGTGCCGATGAACGCGGCGATGTCACACCCCACGTGCTCTCCGGGGGCTCTGTACTCCTCGAACTGGACCTCGAGGTGCTGGCGGCGCGGAGTCCTCGGCTTCGGGCCTGCCGAGCACAGTACCGGAGCAGCCGTTCGACGCCTGCCCGGTCCTCACCCTACTCTCGATGCGAACGGACGCGTCGATGCTGAACCCACCCCCGAAGATGGACCCCTCGGGAGAAATCCTCGCGCGCGTCGCTCACGGGGGGCACATTTCCCGCGCAGTCGAATCGCGCGGTGTTGGTGGCCTACTCGCATTGGGGGAGTCCGATGAAGTGGATACGGCGGATTCTGGTTGGTTTGGCGGTCGTGATTGTCGTGGCCCTCGTCGGCGTGGTGGGCCTCTTTTCGGCTGCGCGCTTCCACGACGGCCCCTTCGAGGGTGCCCTCGCGATCGTTTCCGCGGGCACGTTCGAGTCCGGTGACCTCCAGACGGGCTCTGAAGAGCCCGATTGGTCGTTCCTGAAGGAATACTTCACTGTCGAGTTCCAACTGTTGGACCCCGCGCGGTCGCGCACGACGTACATCATGGAGCACGACGGGAGGATCTTCATCCCGTCCGGCTACATGAACTCGATCGGTGGCAAGATCTGGAAGCACTGGCCCAAAGAGGCGGAAAAGGACGGCCGCGCGCTTCTGCGGGTGGACGGCAAGCTTTACGAACGCCAGTTGGTGCGGCTCGAGGGGGGAGAGGTCGCGGCAGCGGTGCTGGCTGAACTGGGAAGGAAGTACGTCGGTGGCGCTGAGATCCCGCTGGAGGCAGTCACATCGGGGGATGTCTGGCTGTTCGAGTTGAGGCCCAGAGGGTAGCCGCCAGCCCCCGGTCCAGTTCTACCTCACTTTGCTCAAAGGCTGGCTGCGCCCGCCCTGGTAGAGGATCGCCCCGGTAACCGCGCCGGAGTCGTCCTTCGTGAACTCGAGCTGCGCATCGACCGCCTTGAGAAAGAAGTTCGTCTCAGATTCCGCGAAAAGGGGCAGTTTCGACTGCCCGGTGGGCTCAACGAATAGGGCACCGCTCTCCAGCGTCACGACAAGAGAGAACCCGGCCCTGAGTTCGTACTCGCCGACGTAGGTCTGGAGGAGGTCCTCCGCGATATCGACTTCCGCCCTTTCGACCGGTGGCGCCGCCCCACGCCGCACGGGCTCGGCGCCCGAATCCCAGTCATATGCAGCCTGAATTCGGCGGCTCAGCTCGCCGGCAAGAGCGCCACCCTGATCGGCATTCGTCATGATGGCCAGCCCGTATCCTTTGACCTTGTGGGCGATCATCGTACAGCGGAACCCCCAGTTGCTGCCCCCATGACTGAAGTACCAGCCCTCGCCGATCCGCGAGATCGAGAAGCCGACGGCATAGGGTCCGACCCCGACCGGTGACAGCATCTCCTGAACCGATGAGCGAGACAGGACGCGGTTCGACTCACCAACCGCGGACTTCTGCACCTCGATCGCGAAGCGCGCCAGGTCGCTGGCCGTCGTCCACAGCCCAGCGGCGGCCATCTCCGGATACACGTGCCACTTGGCTCCGCGCGAACGACCCTCCCTGTCGTGTGCACGCGCCGCGTTGCGATCTCTCTCGGGGGTGATCGGCTGCTGGTAGGAGCTGTTGACCATCCCGATCGGTATGAGCACGTCGTCGCGCATGATATCAGCGAATCGACGACCTCGGACGTCTGAAAGCGCCTGTTGCATGACCGTGACTCCGCCGCCGGAGTACTCCATGAATGTCATGGGTGGGCGCTCCATGAAGACTGGCCCGACGTTCGACAGATTGTGCCCCTCCAAGATCTGGACGGCCGTCGGCCGGGGGGTAGACGGATCGTAGCCCGGAAAGCCGAAGCCGTCTCCGAGTCCGGACGTGTGGCTCATCAGCGAGCGTGGCGTCACTGGTCGATCATCCGTGAACGCTCCTCCGTCGAGTGTCCATGACTCGAGGATGTCGTTGATGTCGTCGTCCAGTGAGAAGAGCCCGTCCTGCACCGCGCGCAGAGAGGCCATCGCGGCGACGGGCTTGCTGATCGAGGCCGCCTGAAACAGGGTCTCGGTATCCACCAGAGCGCCGGTAGCGACATCTGCGACGCCGTATCCTTTCGCCCAGTGGATCTCGAAATCTCGTATTACGGCGATGCTCACTCCGGGCACGCCGAATCGCTCCATGAGCTCTTCGATCGTCAGTGCTCCCAGGTCGTTCTGCCCGGCTGACTCCTGAACTCCCTGGATGGCTGCCATGAAGTCCGCCGGCGCGCGGCTTTGGCCAGCGGACGGGGCCGGGATCGCTAGTACCAGGAGACTCAGAAGTGCTAGTGCTCGGCTCATCTCGACTTTGACTCCACGACGGGGTGGGACCCTAAGCGGACGCCCTTGAGGCTGAAGGCAGGGTGGGGCGGGCCCGAGCGGCGAACAAGGGGTGGACCGGCCTTGCACTCCCGACCCCTGTCGGCTTCTTGCCTAACTCAGGACCCGATGGCGCATGGACGGTTGCTAGCCAAGGAGGAATGATGATCCGACGCGCACCCTGGGGTCATCCGGCCCTCCAGGAAAACCGGGGCAACGTGACGCTTACGCCCTTCGAGCGGCCGTGCGGCGCTGCCCCGCTCTACACCTGGGCTCAAGTCGACAGCATCGAAGGTCGGGAAGTAGCCCGGGTCGTGGCGTGGCGTGGCCTATTGGACCGATGGCGAGCACGAGAGGATTTTTCACAACGTCAGTGACGCCCGTCTTGTGGCCTAACCGCACCCCGTCGGGTCTGGATCGGCTCGTCGGCACCCCGTATGATTGCCGGAACTCCTAGGAGGGACCGCATGGACACACGCTCGTTGCCGCGACGTCTCGTGTTGAGCGCTTTGGCGCTGGTGGGCCTTACCTTCGTTTCGGCGTCGCTCGCCCAGGCGCAGTCCTCGAGGCCGGCGGGCGAGTGGCACGCGACCGGGGGCGACCACTCCAATACCAAGTACTCGCCACTCGATCAGATCACGGCCACGAACTTCACCGATCTGGAGATCGCCTGGCGCTGGACCTCGATCTCGACCGAAGTCACCGAGAGGATCGACTCGATTCGCCCGAATGGCTTCAAGACCACTCCCCTCATGGCGAACGGGCTCTTGTACCTCAGCACGGCCGTGGGCCAGGTCGCCGCTCTCAACGCGGGCACCGGAGAGTTGGTGTGGTCGTTCGACCCGCGGAGCTACGAGCGCATGGGGAGTCCGGCCAGCATGGGCTGGCAACACCGGGGCGTCGCCTACTGGGAGGATGACGAGAGCGACGACGCGCGCATCTTCATCGCGCTGCACGACCTGCGCTTGCTCGCTCTGAATGCCCGCACTGGCAGTCTCTATCCGGACTTCGGAGAAAGCGGTCTCGTCGACCTGAGTGGTTCTTTGGGGCGAGAGATCAACTCCGAACGTGTCACCCACTCCTCACCCGTTGCGATCGCGCGCGACGTCGTGGTGGTGGGTAGCATCGTTCAAGACACGAACCTGAGGCGGCGGGAGGCCTCACCCGGGCACGTGCGCGGGTTCGATGCGCGTACCGGCGAAATGAAGTGGATCTTCCACACGATCCCGCAGGCGGGGGAGCTGGGGGTCGACACGTGGGAAGACGACTCGTGGCGCTACAGCGGTCATACGAACGTGTGGGGAACCATGTCGGTCGACGACGAGCTGGGCTTCGTCTATCTGCCGACCGGGACTCCCACCAACGACTACTACGGCGGCATGCGACGTGGCGACAATCTGTTCGCCGAAAGCATCGTTGCGGTCGACGTCGAGACCGGGGAGAGAGTCTGGCACTTCCAGGCGGTTCACCACGGTCTCTGGGACTACGATTTCCCGACGGCGCCCAACCTGCTCGAGATCACCGTCGACGGGCGTGAGATCAAGGCGATCGCGCAGACCAGCAAGCAGGCCTTCACCTACGTGCTCGATCGCGTGACCGGTGAGCCGGTCTGGCCCATCGAGGAGCGGCCGGTGCCGACCGGCGACGTGCCGGGCGAGTGGTACTCCCCGACCCAACCGTTCCCGACCAAGCCGGCTCCCTTCGACTTGCAGGGCGTGACCGAGGACGACCTCATCGATTTCACGCCCGAGCTTCGAGCCGAGGCGCTCGAGATCGTCGCCCGAGACGCGCGCTTCGGGCCGCTGTTCGAGCCGCCCGCTCTGCGGGGAACGCGAAACCCGGTCATCCAGGCACCGGGCACTGGTGGAGGGGTGAATTGGCCGGGCTCCGCGGTCGATCCCGAGACCGGAAGGATCTTCATCCCCTCTCAGACCAGGCTGCGCACCGTCGAGTTGATCCCGTACGGAGCACCGGCCACGACCGGCTACTTCACGGATCCCTGGGCGAGCGCGATACCGGGTCCGCGGGGGCTCCCGCTAGTGAAGCCGCCGTACAAGCGCATCACGGCGATCGACCTGAACACCGGGGATCACGTCTGGATGACCGCGCACGGCGACGGCCCGAGAAACCACGAGGCACTGAAAGGCCTCGATCTCCCGCCGCTGGGTGGCCATCTCGGCTCCAACGCTGGTGGACCCCTGGTCACCAAGACGCTCTTGATCGTGAATTCTGGCGGCCGGGACGTACCTACCCTGGAGGATGTCGCTCCCACCATTACGGCGTACGACAAAGACACGGGGGACTACCTCGGATCGGTGCGGCTACCGTCGATACCTCAGGGCAACCCGATGACGTATCTGTACGAGGGCAAGCAATACCTCGTGGTGGCCGTCGGTGGTCGCCGCGGCGCGGTGCCGGAGCTGATCGCGCTGGCGCTCCTTCGGTAGTCAGTTCGGCAGCGGCAGGTTCGTCTCGGCGTGCATGGCCCGGAACTCGGGGTGATTCCAGAGCGGACGGAAGAGAAAGGTGCCCCCCGTGGAGGCAAGGCTGGCACGTTGGAGCAGGAGCTCGCGGAACGACTCGATCGCGCGTTCCGTTTCACCCAGATGGGCGAGCAGAGAGGCCAGGTTCGTCCGTCCGCGCCCGGAGTAGTCGAAGAACGCCTCAGCCCTTC
>Ga0315339_1003512_pt1 | contig 10955 bp, 9 predicted proteins | sample ASW17metaG_FD_204514 | JGI IMG/M metagenome (GOLD analysis project Ga0315339, IMG submission 204514) | Ammonia-oxidizing marine archaeal communities from Pacific Ocean, United States - ASW #17 | ecosystem: Environmental > Aquatic > Marine > Oceanic | place: USA: California | collected 2016-12-05
CTAAATCTGCCTGTTCAATTAAGGCTTGCCGCCTTTTTGGTTGTTTGATGTCTTCCGCATGTTTTAGCACCCCGTCTAAATCACCAAATTCCTCAATTAGCTGTGCTGCTGTTTTGATGCCAATTCCGGCAACACCCGGCACGTTGTCAGAGGGGTCACCGGCTAAGGCCTGCACGTCAATGACCTTCTCTGGTCCTACACCAAACTTCTCTCGTACCTGACTAGGACCTATCTCAATATTCTTCATGGCATCAAACATTTTTATCTTACCACCCACAATTTGCATAAGATCTTTATCAGTCGAGACGACCGTGACATTTGCTCCTCGGGCGGCTGCTTGACGGGCGTAGGTTGCTATCAGATCATCGGCCTCATAGCCGTCCATATCGACGGCGGGAATATTCATGGCATGGGTTGCTTCCCGGATGATGTCAAACTGAGGTATCAAATCATCGGGTGGCGGCGGGCGATGGGATTTATACTCTGAAAATATCTCATTTCTGAATGTTTTGCGCGCCCGATCAAAAATTACGGCCAAATAGTCGGCATCGGTGTCTTCGACTATTTTTAAAAGCATTTGTGTGTATCCATAGACGGCGTTTGTCGGGGTGCCGTCAAGCCGCGTCATTTGGGCTTTAATGCCGTAATAGGCCCTAAAAATGAAACCTGAGCCGTCAACTAGGTAGAGATGATTTATCGACTTTGACTGTGGCAATCAGTGTTCACTCCCGTCATTAATTTCGTTTGGAGAGCCAACGGCTAACGCAAAAATTTGGCTGCAATAAGGGCAAAAAATTTTAGGTTGTTCACCTATGTTCAGGTATACGCCAGGGTGTCCAAGCTCCCCGCGACCTCCATCACAAAACACACTGGTCGTATCAACATAAGTGATTGTTTCTTGTTCGTCATTTTCCATGTTATTTCTGGCCTCTCGGAATTATAGCGCGCTACTTGGTTAATGATAGTTGACCGGCCTCTTGTTGAATGATACCGAAAGATAATAACGAATCAATCATTCAAAATGGCACTACAATTGGTGTAATGCCATCAAATTAGATAATTGATAAGCATGAAATCAGAGTATGCGGTCGAGATAAGCGACCTAAACAAAACTTATTTAGGCAATGCCAACCAGCCGCCACAGGAGGCATTGAGCAATATAAATCTTAACATTCGAACGGGATCTTTTTTTGGTTTATTGGGTCCCAATGGTGCGGGGAAGTCCACGATCATCAACATTATGGCAGGGCTGGTTATAAAGAGTTCGGGGGAAGTTAAGGTTTGTGGTTACGACATCGAAAAGCAAATGCGCCAGGCGCGATCCTCCATTGGCGTAGTTCCTCAGGAGTTGAACATTGATCCATTTTTTTCACCGAGGGAAATCTTGGAAGTTCAAGCTGGTCTATTTGGCGTCCCCAAGGTCCAACGTCGCACAAATGAAATTCTGAAAGCGGTGCGTTTGTACGATAAAGCGGACGCCTATGCCCGCACTCTATCTGGTGGCATGCGTCGTCGTCTCCTGGTGGCCAAAGCGTTGGTCCACTCACCACCGGTATTGGTGCTCGACGAACCTACAGCGGGCGTTGACGTGGAACTAAGGCAGCAACTTTGGTCTTACGTTAGACAATTACGTGAAGAAGGAACGACAATATTGCTAACCACACATTATCTGGAGGAAGCGGAAGAACTTTGTGATCAAATTGCTATCATCAACAAGGGAGCCTTGGTGACTTGCCAGGCTACCGATGATCTTTTGTGCACACTCGATTCAAAGGAACTTATTGTTACTATCGACACAGATTTGAAAAAAGTGCCGGAAAATTTTTCTGAGTTTAATGTGGAACTTCGAAACGGGCGTAAATTAGTATTTCATGTTCCACCAAAAGAGGTCCCTGTTGACAAGGTTTTAAGTGCCGTCAGAGAAGAGGGTTTTACTATTCAGGATTTAACAACCAAAGAATCCGATTTGGAAGATATATTTCTCATGCTGACACAGGAAACCTAGCCGTCTAAATTAAGTTCCTGATTGGACGAGAGTAAATAATTTTTGCAGGGGCTACATTGACCGATGATTGCTACAAGCGACTAAACCCCCGGAGGGAGCATGTCCTACTGGCTCTGTTGGTTTGTTTTTTGTCAGCTTGTTCTCCTCACTTAAGATTACCCGGTAAAGCCGTGATCGATCCTGAGTTAACCAGTACCGCAATTGTTATGCCGGACGGGGCAAGCTTGCCGCTTTATACATGGCCTCATTCAGGAACGCCACGAGCTATCGTACTGGCATTACATGGTTTCAATGATTATGGTGAATTCGTAAAGGATGCAGCCATATATTTGGGAAATCAGGGTGTCAAAGTCTATTCCTACGATCAAAGGGGGTTTGGGCGAGCACCTCACCAGGGTTTTTGGCCGGGAACGAAAGCTTTGGGCCAAGACCTCACAATCTCGGCAAGGCTTTTGAGAGATAGCCACCCCGGGATTCCCATCTATGTTCTTGGACACAGTATGGGTGGTGCTGTTATCATGGCGGCTCAGGCTAGCAATAACCCGCCTGTAGCAGAAGGGGTAATCCTCGTGGCGCCGGCTATTTGGGGCCGGGTAGCAATGCCCTTTTATCAAAGGTGGTTGCTTGGACTGGCTGCTCGGACGTTACCATGGCTTAAGCTCTCTGGAAAAGGATTGGGTATCCAGGCATCTGATAATATTGAAATGTTAAGGACGCTTGGTCGTGATCCTTTGGTTATAAAAGAAACCCGTATAGATACTCTATGGGGTTTGGTTAATTTGATGGATAAGGCACTGGAAGCAGCTCCGTTATTTAATGCGAGGAGCTTGATTCTTATAGGGAACAACGATCAGGTTATTAATGATAAATCCATGGATCTAATGCGTTCGCTTCTACCCGTATCGGCAAAAGGCAGGCAGACTATAAAACGTTATAGAGGTGGATATCATATGTTGCTTAGGGACCTGAAGGGTAAGAGGGTATGGCAGGATATCTTGGATTGGATCCTATGAGCATCTTCTTGAAGCCGAAAATTAGAGTGCCCTCGGCGAGTTTAAAGAATTTTTGAACGCTATATTGAGTGACTTAAAAAATCAGGCTCTTGTAAAAAAATTATTGGTAACTGATGTTTCCCTATCAGCGGTGAGATTGGGAGTGGCCGGAGCCGTTTTGATACAATGAAAACCGGCCTCTTCAAGTTCTTTGAGAATGATATCGTTTGCTTTTTTCCCCATCGGTATATTGTTGCGTTGTAATTCAACCATTACTGTTTTTAGGCGGGGGTCTCGCATGGTTTTTTTAGCACCTAGAATGACTTTTTCCTGAATGCCATCAATATCGATCTTGATGTGAGTGGGAAAAGGGACATCAAAAGTTTCCAGGAAGGCATCAATGGAATAGCCTAGTGTTGGGTGTTTAATAATTGTTGGTAGAACCTGTCCGTAATTATCAATATTAGATCCAAAAGAACATCCAGCACCTCCCGCTGTATTTGATTGGGCAGTGATATGGAGAGGGGCGAGTATGGTTTCATCTGAAATTGCAATACAGAAAGGCTGAACCTTTTCAGTTAAGCCGTTTAAGGCAATATTCTGAGTTAGGGCGCCATAATTTTGAGGTAACGGATCGAATGCGACGACCCGGGTTGATGCTACGATCCCGGCATAAAGGGTAAAGACGCCAATATTTGATCCGATGTCCCAAAAAACGTCTTCAGGCTCAAACGTTTCAATCCATTCGAGTGTGTCGGGCTCCCTTCGCAGGAGCCCATTTGCTCGGATGCGGACTGTTTCACTTAGGCATCTTATATGGATTGCACCTTTTGGGGTGGAAACCTTATGGATCAGATCAAGCTCGTTTACCAAGGCTGTGGCAATTTTAAGATAAGCTTCAGTTGATATCGCTTTTATTAAAGATTCAAAAGCGCGCACGATAGCAATGAAAGCCCTGTGGCTTAAGGAAATAGGCATGTTCATTTATTCCGTTTAATTATTTTGCTTGTTTTGAAGAGTCGGCGAATATTTTTAAACCGTCTTCAAGCGAGGTAAATTTGTTCATTTTAAGGACATCTTTTAAGAGTGAATTATTGGCAAAAACTCCGTTTTGATCTCCTGGTGTACTGCCTTTAACATTCCAGGTCGTGTTCGGAATATGAGTTTTGAATTGTTGAAGCAATTCTTGAACAATCGTTTGCCGACCGGTCCCTAAATTTATGATTTTGTTTTTTGCCTCATGGGATGTCATCGCACGTACCCATGCCTCTACGACATCATCAATATAAATAAAGTCTCGGAACCTCTCCAAGCTTCCTTTTACGGTAACGTTGCCGTCTTTAAGAGCTTGAGCAAGAAAAATACTGACCATTCCTTGCCTAAGGTCTGCAAGGTTTTGCCCTGGGCCATAGACGTTAAAAATCCTGAAAGCCACAAAGGGAAGTTGTGCCTGAAAAACTTTCAGATAGGCCTCTGCAGATAATTTTCCTACGCCATAACACGAAAGGGGAGAACACTGATGCGTTTCATCTATCGGGGTATTTGCTGTTGGGCCGTAAACGGACATGGAGCTGGCATATATAATTCGCTCGACTTTATGCTGAATTCCGTAGCGGATCAGGTTAAGGGTGCTGCTTACATTACAGTCCATATCTCGTAGGGGGTCATCAAAGCTCTTTTCGCCAGAAGACTGCCCTGCTAAGTGTAAAATAATATTTATTTTAGGTGGAAGTTTTGCAATTATGGCCTTGTCTGAAAGGTCATGAGCGAGAACCTCTATTCCTTCAGGAACGTTTTCGATTTTTCCGGTTGAGAAATCATCAACGCCATAAACCGAGTACCCCTCGGAAAGTAATCGTTGGGAAACTTTTGAGCCTATAAAACCACCAATTCCAGTGACAAGCACCCTCATATTATTGTTCCATAGGTTTATTGATAACGCCGATTAGTGTATCACACTTTTCAGCTTTAATCAGGGCCATCTTATACTGTTCTTCTATTTCAAGGCCCAACTTGGGTGTAAAGCGCTTAGCGCCACCCGGGCGGCCATCAAGAGCCCACTGAAAGTGGTTTGACAGGTCATAACGCTGGTCGAGCAGAATCTCGTAAGGTTGCTCGGTTTGTTCCAGAACATATGCAAAGGATTTTTTTGTGAAATACCAATTATGGGCTACGGACCAATAGAACCTTTCGAAGGCGGGAATGTTGTAGATCGTAGAAAGGGCGTCTGCAGCATTTGGGATTTCAATGATCAGTTTCCCCCCTGGTTTAAGTAGTATTAATTGTTCAGCGATAAATTCTTCAGGGGTTGATATGTGCTCGAGAACAAAAAAGTGCATTATCAGATCAAAATGATCTTTCGCCTCGTCGCTAGTGGCAAATTCTTCTTTGCTTTTGAAGGAGAGAATGTCGTTTGAGGTTAAGAATTCTGAAAACGCCCCCGACGGCTCAATCCCGATGCACTCAAAGCCCTTTTTTTGTAAGGGAATAAGCATGAAGCCCGAGGAGCAGCCGACTTCCAGGATGCGTCCTCCGGGTTTCGGTAGGTAATCATTTAGATATTTTAGTCGTCGGGTGAATTGATAGGCATTTTCTGTGACATGGGTTTCTGGAGTTTTCCAAATAACTCCATTGGACCTATTTTCCATAAAGTTTTCAAATTCCTTGGCGTAAAATTCAGACTGCTCTTCCAGATTGAGTGGTGGAAATAAATAAATAACATCACAACTCATGCATTGAAAAAAGGCTTGGTTATCTCTGCCGCTATAAACATGTGGGGTCACAACGTTCTGGTGTTCCCGGCCTTTATTACAAAGTGGGCAGGCTGTCGGTAGTGGCATTTGGTACTCCAAAAAAGACGAGGCCTAAATGAGGGAGAAAAAGAAGATGCTCTTAGAATTTATCCATCAGGAGCGAGAGTAATTTCAGTTTTTACTTTATGTATGACTGTGTCAACGAATGGTACGTTTGATAAGTGAACAAAGTTCGCGACTTCATCACGTGGATATACATAATTATTCGCCTCTATATTTTTAATTTTTTCCACCGCGTCCTTCCCGGATGTAATGCATATGCCTGGGAATTGACGAATAGGAACGTGTCTTTGGATTTGGCTGACATCTGTAAAAAATGCATTAAGACCAAATTGCATGGCTTCTCCCAAAACAGTTGAGGGGTCTGAAAAAGCATACTGACACATTGGAAATATTTCTTTTATGTCTTTTTGCGTATGAACTACATTTGGCAAATCTTTACGACAGCTGGCAAGAAAAAGTTTCCCCGGTTCTGTATTTACAAACTTGTCCTTGATTTGCAGCCAAACTATTCGATCAGGAAAACTCATACCAAGAGCCCGAATAACTTCGACAAGTTTATTTTCTCCAACGTAGACAGAACACATCACCAGAATATCATTTGTCGTATTTTTTCTTATATTTTGGATGGCTTGACGTGAGGCCCTAAAGGTATTTGTGGGAATAATTTCGACATTTTTACTCCACGTGTCTTTGTAGCAATACTCATATAGAAACCTGCCCATCATGAAGATTTTATCAAAATCTAAATATCTGTAAGCGGGATAGGGGCCCGAATAAAATGAGTAACTGTGTAAGACAGCCCAAGACTGACACCCTACAGCGTTTGCCTCTTGTCGCCGGATACTGTGGATCGGATTATAAGGGTCACGTCCCCAGAATATTTTAGGATGAAAACGTTTGAAAAAAGCTTTGTATAAGATTCGATGGTAGGGAAGCGTTGCGAGAATACGAAATAATCCGGGGCTTAATGTTTTGCTGTTGTAAAACAGTTTATAGCCATCACGGATTAAATTTGTGGCTAATTTGAGAGCAGAAGGGATACTTATAGTGCTTTGGTGAAGAGAAGATCTTGTTAAATTCTTTATGGATGAAGGCATTGCCTTATCAAGAAGTTCCTGTTCTTTCGAAAGCTTTCGATTCCTTCGAACAAGTTTGATTGTTCCATATTTAGCCAAATCGTCCAGTAATTCAAAATCACTGAGATCGTATATGAAGTCAATGGTAGCGAGAACTTCCTGAGCATCTTCTGTTGTTAATCGAGTTCGAAAAACAATCCAGCTCAGTGCTCCCATTGTATAAATTAAGCTGATGAACAGATTTGTAATTAGCTCAAAAATTTGCCCCATTAATTTCGGGCGAGCAGGGGGTGTCGGGGAATAAGCGCGAAGCGCGCAATTGAGGTCGCACGATAATCCCTGAAAAACATACTTCGACGCCTTGTTTTTTTCCAGAAGGGTCCGAAGTGCAATTAATGCCCACTCTTTCGTGCCAATGTAGTCTGTTACTGCCGCTTTATACGACATGGCATATTGAGGTAGGCCTGATTCTATTTCTGAATATTTAAAGAACTCCCTTTCCCAGGCTTCAAGATCATACAAAACATCAAAAAAATATGTACGGTAGTGATATTCCCATAATGGGCTTAACTCTGGCATAAGCTCTATCGCCCATTTAGCCTTTTTTCTCTTGATAGCAAACTGGGAAAGTTTTGCTAGAATTGATTTCAGTCTAGGAAAAATTGGTGAAATTTCCAGAATGTAAAAATTACGCTGAAAAACAAGATTGAGTATGAAGCTCAGTACCGAAAGTTCAGAAAGAATAAGGATATGTAATTTTTTAGTTTTTATCATATTTGTTTTAATTAAAAAATGGACTGTCTGGATCAACATAGAGAAAGCTAGAACAGGGCCATTACCATGTTGTTATTAGACATTACAAAAACAGGAGAGTACACATATAGTTCGTGCTTATTGTCGGATTCGAATAAATTTATGACAGGGTTATGGCTACAGCGGCTTTCCACGAATGTGTTGACGCAAAGAGTAGAAACGTCTTTCAAATCCCAGATTTATGATTGCTGAAAGAGCTATGCAAAACAGGAATAATAAAACCCAACCCATAAGGCCATCATCTTCAAAGTGCCCCAGAGCTAATGCAAGCATCGGTATTTGAATAAGGTACATGGGATAGGTTAGCTCCCCGAGGATCCTGTCGGCGGTTTTCAATTTGCCCTGAACAGAAATGTTTGTTAACCAATAAAAGGCACCTATGAATATCATGCATGAGATGGCCGAATTGGTTCTATCTTCTACTAAGGAAAAGCCCTCATACCCACTGGATCCTTCCGTCGATAAAATCAAATGAATAGAAAGAATAAGTGCTGAAGCTAGAATTAATTTATTCCATACCCCTCGGTTCTTATTTTTATTCTCTAAAAATATGGAAGCTCCAAGTACAAATAAGGGTGAAAATCTAAATGCACCAAAAAATCTGTACTGGGTACCTGTTAGCTCGATTAAAAGATAGCTAATCAAGCATAATAGCCCGGCGATAAAGAAAATTAATTGGGTTTTCTGTGGAATGCGGCCAGCCAGTATAAACAAAGAAAATGCGATGAGATAAAATTGAACTTCAACAGTTGTTGTAAAACCTTGCGGAAGTGGAGACCAAGAAGTTGATGAAAGAAACCCGCCAACAATACTATATGAATATATGATTTCCTTAATTCCATAATTAAATAATGATGCATCATTATTATAGAGATTATAGAGATTATTTTGACCAGAAAAATATATGACAATTATCGATATGGTCAGGCATAACCACATCGTTGGATAAATTCTTACAATTCGATTTTTGAGAAAGCCTACCGGATTGTCTTTATAGAATGCATCCTGAGCAGAGAAGATGATGTATCCGGATACGAAGTAGAATAACCAAACTCCGATTCCGGCCCAGTTAAGGGCAGTATTTAAAAAATCAAAGGCAGCTTGAGTGTGTGCTACAAATTCAGAGTTAGAAATACTTATCTTATTGTAAACCTCTTCAATACCCATTGTTAGGCCCTGCCCTAAATCAATAAAGGGATTAGGGACAAATTTCCGCGCCACTTTTGGCTGGAAAGAATAAGGGGTTACGCGATAGTGGCCCTCCCAATGCTGGCCTGTGAACTCGATAATAAGTTCTTCGCCAGTAATTTCCTGGATCCTATGAGCATCTTCTTGAAGCCGAAAAATAGAGTGCCCTCGGATTTGAGGGAAGAAGAAAACTGATGATTTTCGGCTATCAGCTATATTATCAATATTGAAAGTTAATTTTCTAAGAAGTTGTGAATTTCGATATTTCTAAAGACATCGTCATAAGGACTTAATTGGTTTATACTAGTAGACTTACAGGAACCGTAACGAATTTAGTATGTTAATAACTAAGCGCCCGTAGCTCAGCTGGATAGAGTGTCGGCCTCCGAAGCCGAAGGTCACAGGTTCGAATCCTGTCGGGCGCGCCAAATATTTATCTGTTTTATAAGTTTATAAAAAAAAGAAAAAAAGATATAAGAAACAGTGTATTAAGCAAATATCTCTAGAATTCTTCAAATTACCTTAGCCTATTTTTTACTAGTAGTTTTACTAGTAGATTGAGCTATTTTAAGCGCGACAGAGGCATTAAGAGTCTGGGTAGGGAAATTCTATCAAATTCACCAGAGATCTAATTATTTTGATAAGTCAGGAAACGTTCCGTACGAAGACACGCCGGACACCCACCGTATGCGGTCAGAAATGACGCTGTTAAACAATTGGTTGATGAACATGAATATTCGTCTTTCTTCTCCTGACTTTGTCATTCAGGAAAAGATACCAACGATTGAAATCAATAAACGGAAGTTGCGACGGTATTTTTCCCGCGGTGACACAGAGTTCAAGTCCGGTGGCAGATTGTTTGACGGCTTCTGGGTTAACATGAACAAGCGTACACGAAAGAATTCCATCTATCTCAACAATAAAGAATCCTGCATATTGGATTACACCGCAATGTCTCCGCGAATATTATATGGATTTTCCGGAGTTACACCCAAAGACGAAGATGCATACACCATTCCCGGATATGAACAGTCCAGAGACGGCATAAAAACAATTTTTTACAGTATGACTTTCACGGACGGTCCGTTATCCAGATTTCCTAAACACACGAAAGACAAATTCAATCAAAGTTGCCGTATTGAAGATGTCATGAAAGCTATCATCAAACACCACAAGCCTATTGCCCCGTACCTCAACACGGAAATCGGCCACGCGGTACAGAAGGTAGAAAGCGATATCATTGTTAAGTGTATGTTGTTGTGTATGGAACAGGATATTTCCGTGTTACCTATCCATGATGCTCTTATTTTTCCTTTTGATAAGAAACACGAAGGAACAGAAATAATGAAGAGGGTATTCAAGGAGAAGACAGGTTTAGACGGAATAATAAAGATAGAATAACTGACTTTGTCTCTACCTGTTACAGTTAGATACAATTAGGAACTAATAGGTAACCTATAATAATAAACTTTGATTCTACCTGTTACCCATCTCCTTCTATGGGACTCATAAGCACTGTTTAAATAAACAATTCTGTTTTTTGAAAATCTACGGCACGTTCCATTCCTAATTCAAACACCGGGGTGGGGTTTTCTTCCCCCCCTTTGCAGAAATCTTCATTTTTTCCCTATTTTATGCAATCATCACGGAATGAAACGATCCGAGCTGCCAGTTCTGATGGGTTTTGCACTTCTGTTGTTGTCCTCAACAGAGGGGTGGAGTTTACCTTCTTGTCCTACTGATAGTCAGAGATCTACTCGGACTGATTGCTATGGCACCCATACCTATGCCAGTGGGAACAAATACGTTGGTGAATGGAAGGGTGGCAAGAGGAACGGACGAGGCACTTACTATGCTTTAGCAGACAATAAGTTCAAAGTAAGTTCAAAGAGGACAAGTATATGCAAACAGCGAAACTAAATTTAGCGGAAGAGGCATTAAGAAAAGCAATTGAACAGAATTATGATTATCTTGATGCGCATTTGAATTTAGGGGTTTTACTTTCTAAATCTAACCGTCCAAAAGAAGGCCTCAAGCATCTTGATCATGTTATTGCCAAAGACAA
>Ga0315339_1003513_pt1 | contig 10955 bp, 14 predicted proteins | sample ASW17metaG_FD_204514 | JGI IMG/M metagenome (GOLD analysis project Ga0315339, IMG submission 204514) | Ammonia-oxidizing marine archaeal communities from Pacific Ocean, United States - ASW #17 | ecosystem: Environmental > Aquatic > Marine > Oceanic | place: USA: California | collected 2016-12-05
ATGTCTCCAATAGCTCCCAATCGTGCCATCGCCCCGGCAGCCGACCGGCCTCGCGTGCCAGAGTCAATTGAGGCAGGAGCCGTTGATTCCACCAAAAGCCATCCCATTTGTCCGTGACGTGGTTGGCCTGCGGCAATGAGCCGATAAAGTTCGGGCGCTCCCAACCATACGGGCCCGATCTAACCTTATGGAGGTCGGCCAGGCCTCGACCCAGCGTCTCCCAGTAGTCGTCGGTGGGTCGACCGTGGAGAACGAACTCCAAGAGCAGCCATGACGGAGTCTCGCCAGGGACTGAATACCCGACTACCTCCGGGATCCTCAGATTCCCGAGATACCCCAGGGCTTCCAAGCCGTCCGCCTCGGCCAAGAAAGCGTCCTCGGTCGAGTCCGGGCTCCACTTCAGAAAGAAATCTCGTCCAGCGTCGGTCGAGATCTTCAGACTCTGATGGATGCAACCGCCTGCTACAGGCTGGCTCTCGACAATGAGGCTAGGTCGCCCCGCGATCTCGGTGAGCCGGTGCTGCAATGTGACGGTTAGCGCGGGGGGAAGGGACACACTCAAGCGCCGAGTTCTTGCTCCAGGTGTCCGACCAGGGCTTCACACGCCCGGTCGACCATCTCGTACACCTTGTCGAAGCCGTCTGGGCCCCCGTAGTAGGGATCCGGCACATCGAGTTCGCCTGCGGCCTCCGGGTCGAACTCCAGCAAGAGGCGTATGACGGCGTCGGCCTCACTCCCGGACTCCAGATCCTTGAGGTCTTCCAGATTGCTGCCGTCCATCGCCAAAACGAACTGAAACTCGAAGAAGTCCTCGAACCGTACACGCCGTGCCGATCCCGGAAGCTCAACGCCGTGTTTCGCGGCCACCGCGATGGAGCGGGCGTCCGGCCTTTGTCCGACGTGCCAGGATCCTGTGCCTGCCGAGTCTACATAGACTCGATCGGACAGGCCGGCTTCGGCGAGGCGGTGCAACAGAACCCCCTCGGCCAACGGCGACCGACAGATGTTGCCCAAACAGACGAATAGAACCGATATCTTGTGATTGCTCGTCATGGCTTATGTGAGGCGGCGGTGGTCTGGTTCGAACCGTACCTCTGCTCAGGTAGCGTACGTCTTCTAATCTCAAGCCTTTACCGTCAACTTATAGGCTGATTACGAGCCATCCGCACCCCGCTTCATGTTGAATTCGGTCCCGGCTGGCTCCTCCCCGAGAAGGAACCCGGTGGAAGAAGAGACAAAAGAGGCAGCTCCGGAGGCGACGACATTCGAGGAACTGGGCGTGTCAGCCCCGCTCCGCGCGGCCATCGAGGCTTTGGGGTGGGAGCGTCCGACCCCCATTCAGGTGAAGGGCATTCCGGCCGGCCTGGAGGGGAACGATCTCGTTGGTATAGCCCAGACCGGTACGGGCAAAACAGGTGCTTTCATGATCCCGTGCCTCGAGCGCATCGAGGCGGGGAAGGGAATGCAGGTCTTGGTATTGTGCCCGACCCGCGAGCTGGCTCAGCAGGTCAGTGACGATACCGACGCGCTGGCCAAAGGAACGAAAATCCGTTCGGCAGCGATCTACGGCGGGGTCAGCTACGGCCCCCAACTGGAGGCGCTGGAGAACGGCACCGAGGTGATGGTCGCCACGCCTGGACGGTTTCTCGACCACATGGGCCGTGGAAGGGTAAAGCTGGGAGGAGTGCAGGCCCTCATTCTCGACGAGGCCGATCGCATGCTCGACATGGGCTTCCGACCGCAAATCGAGGGAGTGCTGCGCGAGATGAAGCGGGACCGGCAGACTATGCTGTTCTCTGCCACCATGCCTCACGGGGTTCACGACCTGGCCTCTCGACTCACCAAGGATGCGGTTTGGGTGGAGGCGGCCCGTTCTGGAACCAAGGCCGAGGGTATTACAGAAATGGTCTATTCGGTCAAACCCGAAATGAAGCCGGACCTGTTATTGAAGCTTCTGGAAGACCCGGACTGGGAGCAGGTGCTGATCTTCACGAGGACCAAGGCGGGAGCAGACGCTTTGAAGACTCGTCTCGACCGTCACGGTATCAAGACCGAAGCGATGCATTCGAACCTTCGCATGGCTCATCGGACCCGAGCCCTCGAGAGATTCGCGGAGAAGAAGGTTCGGGTCTTGGTAGCGACCGACATCGCCCAGAGAGGCCTCGACGTCGAGGGCATTACTCACGTGGTCAACTATGACGTGCCGCAGGACCCCGAGGACTACACACACCGCATCGGCCGCACGGCGCGAGCGGGGGCAGTAGGGACGGCCGTGACGTTCGTGGCCGCCGCCGATCTGGGGGCCTTCAAGTCGCTCATGTACCACATCGAGCGTGACCTCGATCGGGTCCACCTTCCCGAGTTCGACTATGCGGGAACGCCACAAACCGCGACCAGTGCCTCTCCGACTCGGGGGCGACACTCCAGGTCTCCGACCGGCATGGGCTCCCGCAACACTGACGAACTCACGGACGAAGAGTTGGCGAAGCTTCTCGAGTTTTAGGGGCTCGCAGGGTAACGGCCCGCCGGTCTGAGACCCAGCGTTGAGACCCGGCGGGCATCGCGACAACACTGACGCCAGGACAGGGAATGATACTGCGCCGATACGGGAAAAACGTGCAGAGCGTTGAGCCCAACTTCGACTCGAAGGCCCTGAACGAAATCGGGTTCAGGCGTGATCACGAGGTCTCTTTCGAGGCCGACGGATTCTTCGAGAGCCACACGAGAGTTTCGGAACACGCGTTGAGCGCCGAAGCCGAGGGCGACGTGCAGGATGCTGTCGAATCCGTGATGCTCGACGATCTGCTGGCGCAGTTGTCCTCGCTGCATGAGGGTTTGGCGGAAGGCCAGGTGCTGCTCATCGAGAGCGAAAAGGGCAACGACTACCCCAAGACCAAGACTCGTCAGAAGAACGTCGTGGTAGAGGGCGAGAATCGCCTCTATTTCTATTCCAGCATCGATCCGGCGCTTCGGGTCGGAGTTTACCGCGGATCCTGACGGTTTGCCCACCCTACGCGACATCGAGGAGGCGCTACGAGTTCACTTATGAGGCCCACGCGGCAGTGCGCTCAAACGAAGGCGCTCGGATACCCTCCGGTGTGCCAAAGGACCAATCGGTCGCCCTGTGGGACCTTGTTCTTCCGGGCCCAGTCGAGCATTCCCGCCGCCGTCTTGGCCGTGTAGACCGGATCCAGGAGGACCCCCTCTGTGCGCGCGAGGAGAGACGTGGCTTCCGTGGAGCCCTCTGTCGGAATTCCGTACCCGTCGCCTATGTACTCGTCCGTGGAAATCAGGAGGTCGGGTGGGAGAGCATCGGTGGTGCCTAGCAGCGCCGCAGCTCCCTGGCAAAGGTCCTGAGTTACCTGCTCTATCTCCTCGGTATCCACGTCCGGGCTCACACCGACCAAGCGGACGTCGGACCGACCGAGCAAAGAGAAGCCGACGGCTAGACCGGCATACGTGCCACACGAGGACGCCGAAACGAACACCCATGTGCGTTCTGCCGGAGGGAGGGCCTTCAACTGCTCGTCGATCTCGATGGCCGCCCTGACGTAGCCCAAAGCTCCCAGCGGAGTCGAAGCACCCAGGGAAATAACGATCGCCTTACCGCCCTCCGCCTCGACCTGAGCGGCTACGGTAGCCATCGCGGGGTCGCGCTCCTCCCGGGTGTCCACCGAATGGATTTCGGCACCGAGAAGATGGTGGAGGTAGGCGTTTCCCGTTCGCGGTTCCGGGATCTCGCCATTGACGACGAGAATGCAGCGAAGCCCCAGCCGAGCCGCTGCGGCCGCGGTCAACCGAGAATGGTTGGACTGCGGTCCACCACAGGTGACGACACACGTCACCCCGTCCAAGCGGTCTGGGGCCAACTCGAACTCGAGCTTCCTGGCCTTGTTTCCGCCCAGCCCAAAAGAGGTCTCAGCGTCCATCTTCAGTAACACATCGGACGGCGCTCTACCAAGGACGCTCGCCAGATTTGGCGCTTGCACCAGCGGTGTCGGCTCTCGTACGAAGGAACTGCGTGGCCAGTCCTGGAGGCGCCCGATGACGTCGTTCAATTTAGTCGGTGTTTGGGTGTATGTTAGCTGCTGGGCCAGCGCCCGATGAGAAGGACACTAACGAGCATGCGGTCGGTCCGCGAGGGACGAGAAGCCCTCTGCGAGAGCCCGCTCAACTCTGGATACACATGCCGATACGAGCCGCTGTCATGACGGCAGCCCACGCCCCGATAGAGATGTGGGATCTTCCGGATCCGAAGGTCGAAGAGGGCGGTGTTCTCTTGGAGACGATCGCTAGCGAAGTGTGCGGGACGGATGTCCATTTGCATCACGGCCGGCTCGCTGGAGTGCCCTATCCGATAGTGCCCGGGCATGTGAGCGTGGGACGTGTGCTCGAAGCCCCCGGCGTCGAGCACGATGCACTCGGAAGGCCGCTCACGAAGGGTGACGTAGTCACATTCTTGGACGTGCACGAGGTGTGCGGGTCGTGTTATCACTGCCTCGTTGTCCGTCAACCGAATCGGTGTCCGAGTCGCAAGGTCTACGGCATTACCTACAGCGCGAAAGATGGGCCTTTCGGTGGATGGGCGGAGCGCATCTACCTGCAGCCCGGAGTCCGCGTCCTCAAGCTACCCGAGGGGCTTGATGCCGACGACGTGATCGGCGGAGGGTGCGGTCTTTTCACAGGCTTCGCTGCCGTCGATCGTAGCGATATGGCCATGGGCGACGTAGTCGTGGTGCAGGGGTGTGGACCGGTGGGGATGTCCGCTGCAGCCTTCGCCAACCTGCGTGGGGCCGGGCGGGTGATTCTGATCGGAGCGCCCTCGGCACGACTCGAGATCGGACAGACCCTGGGCGCGGATACCGGTCTCGACCTCGCAACTACCAGTGTCGCGGAACGAATAGCAGCCGTGAGGGAAGCCACCGGAGGGCGTGGCGCCGATGTGGTAATCGAGGCGTCCGGGAATCCTGCGGCTGTCCCTGAAGGACTCGCTGTCCTGCGGGACGGCGGCACATACGTGGTAGCCGGGCACTACACCGATGCCGGCGACATCCCGCTAAACCCGCACACCGACATCAACCGCAAGCACGCCATCGTGAAGGGCCAGTGGGGAACGGACTTTCACCACCTGGTGGGTGCGCTCCGGCTGCTCGGTCGCCATGCAGACCGACTCCCTTTCGCCTCCGTGATCGGGGGGCGATACACGTTGGAGCAGGCCGGTCAGGCGTTGGAAGATGTCGCGGGACTCAAGGTGACCAAGGCGATCATCACACCGGCGTAGCTACTCCGGGACGATCGGAGCTACGAAGATCTTCCCCGCCAGATCCGACCCGATGACCTCGGTGCCCGACGAGTCCGTCACCGCGACCGTGAGGGGGCCATCGTACGGGGCTTGGTCCACCACTGTGACCTGCGCCCCGGGGGTGAGCCCTCTGGCCTCCATATAACGCAGACGCTCCGGGTCCTCGTCCTGAACCGCACGTATCTGGACCGTGGCACCTGGACGCATCTCGTCGAGAGTGGCGAAGTCCGACGCTTCAATCTCACCGGATCGGGTCGGGATGGGCGCGCCATGCGGATCGTGGGTCGGATGCTCCAGCACCGCGGACATACGGTCAATGAGTGCCTCGGACGCCGCGTGCTCCAGTCGCTCTGCTTCGGCATGAACGTCGTCCCACGAGTAGCCCAACTGAACGTACAGATACGTCTCCAAGATGCGGTGGCGCCGAATGATTCTCAGGGCCTCGCGCGTACCCATCTCGGTGAGCCTGGCTCCCCGATAGAGTGCGTGCTCGAGGTACCCCGTCTCGGCCAACCGCTTCACCATTCCGGTAACGGAGGCGGGTTGAATCTCGAGCGCCCCGGCGAGGGCGCTGGTAGATGCGGCCTCCCCGCCGGCGGTCAGGGAATAGATAGCCTTGAGGTAGTCCTCGACCGATCGAGAGAGGTGCGTGGGCGACGGGCCATTCATGCGTAAACATGGCTGAAGCCTAGACTCGTGGAAAGCCCCGAGGCGGCCACCGGATGGGTGCCCGTTGGTCACCGATGCGTTTGGGCTCAGGCGCTGATTGGCCACGGTTGGCGCCGCCCTTCCGATCTACCTATGATGCTCTCATGAGCTACGAAACGACGACTCAGGGCATCCGCGTGTCCGTGCAGCCCAGCTTTTCCTTGTCACACTCCGAACCGGACGAGGGGCGGTTCGTCTTCACTTACTTGGTGGAGATGGAGAACCAAGGGAAGGAGTCGGCGAAACTTCTCTTTCGCCACTGGCATATCCACGACGCCTTGGGTGAGGACTCAGAGGTTGATGGCGAGGGCGTGGTGGGGAAGCAGCCCACGCTGAAGCCGGGGAATTCTCACGAGTACCAAAGCTTCTGCATCTTGCACTCCCCGGCCGGGTTTATGGAGGGGCACTACACCTTCGTGCGTCCCGATGGCGAGGAGTTCGATGTTGCGATCCCGCGCTTCGATCTCGAGGCGCCTCTCTCGCCCGGCGCGTCTGAGGACTCAGGTTTGATGAATTAGGGGGCTGCGGGCCCTTACCTCTCGATGGACTTTACTTTGGCTGTGGCCGGACGGGGGAAATCGGCCAACCAGAGGAACATCAACGGGGGCAGCAGGATCAGGATACCAGCCAGCCCCATCCGCTTGCGGACCTCCCCCAATTGCTTGTCCGAGTCGGGCCCGATCAAGATCATGGTAGCCCCATCGGGGGTTCGGGCCGCGGAGTAGAAACGGTTCCCGTCCTCTAGAGCCAGGACGCCGGAGGACGTGAAGTTCGGAGACGGCGGACCCAGCGTCCCCAGCACTTCGATCAGATCGGCTTCGTCTCGGGTCGCCGCCTCGACGGCCCCGCCCTTGATTCGGGCCGCGTCGAAACCCGTAACGGCACGGGCACCTGTGACCGAACCCATGCGGTCCACCTGTCTGATCAAGATGATCGCACGGCTGAGTTGGCCTCTAGTGCTCAGGGTCGCACTTTGGCGGTAATCGCGATCGAAGGACATGAGAATGGCCGCTCCCGCGAGCACGGGTACCAGGACCACGAGCGCCCTGAAACGCCCGTAGCGTACCGGTCGTGCCCTCCGCGTCGAAGACTACGCCGTCAGGGCTACGATCCAACGCGACGAGGACCTCGGGATAGAGCGCTAGTCGATATCCGGCGATGCTGGGCAGGGACTCCAACACCGTGGGGCGGAACGGACCTGTGGCGATCTGAACGAGAGGTCCGTCCCCGTACACCAGCGGCAGTTCCAGACTCTCGGCCGAGCTACCAAGCGCGAGCACCGTATCACCGCGCAGGGCCGCCTCGACCGCGGGTGGATAGGGTTCCGGTCGGCCGGACCGCTTTGGCTCCGTCCAGCAGGGCATCGGTCGCGGCCCCCATTTCCCTCAGGATCAAATCCGTCGCCGAAGCGGCCACACGGCTGTCGGCCTCAAAGCGCAGTCGCTCGAAAGCTGTGGTGGTCACCCAAAGCCCAGCCAAGGCCCCCAAAGTCACTGGGAGCAGGACAACGGCGGAGTAGCGCGACAGGGGCGTCACGCCACGACTATCCGTTGGCATAAGTATTGGATATGGCTAGTTTTAGCGGATTTCACGTTACAAATCCACGGCTTGCCCGGGGAGGGTTAGTGTCCGATTCAGTAGTCATTGATGCCAAACGCATCCTTCTGCGCTACGGCGCTCCGATCAACATCTTGGACCACGTCTCGGATGAAGATCGCATTACGCTAGCCAGCGCGATCGCGAAGACGAACCTACCCGAGCGTGAGGGTCGTTTGAAAGAACTCCTCGCCGAGGGCGGCTATTCCGGGGACGAGTCCAACTGAGCCCTATCCGCCCTAGAGATTACCCACCGATGGGCCCCGCATGGGCTCATCGGTTTTTTTTGCCCTGCGTGAACCTAGGGGATGACCTTCGCCTTCGCCCCCTCAAAGTCGCCGGCCCTGACGATCGTCATCTTACTCAAGTCCAGGTGCCGTCGCACAGCGGCGTTCACCTGTTCGACCGTTACCGCCTCGATGCGGTCCTCGAAGTCGGCGTCCCACGAGGGATCTCTGTCGAAATAGAGTCCTTGAGTGAGGACGCGCACCAACGATGGATCTTGGGCCCGGTTGAGTTGGCGGGGCTGGAGATACCCTTCCTTCGCGACCTCGAGCTCTTCGGGTAGGAATCCGTCGTCGAGTACCCGTTGGATCTCTTCATTGAACGCCGCTTCCAGCGCCTCCGCGTCTTCAGGAGCGTGGGTGGCGAAGGCCAAGAACGATCCGGATTCATCGATGGGGTGCCCGTTGATTCCACCCCCGACTCGGTAGCTGAGTCCGTCTTGTTCACGGATGCGCTTTGCCAAACGGGAGTTCATGAGACCACCGCCGATCATGTAGCCCCCCAGCACGAGCGATTCGTAGTCGGGATTGTCGTCGCGGAGCGAGAGGTTTTGTTGCGCTACGAAGATGGCGTTCGCTTTGTCGGGACTCTCGATCGTCACTGGCCAGCGCAACTATCTTCAGGTGACGCCGTCGCTCTGGTGTGAGACCCCGTTGGGCTCCTTCGAGGTTGGGTGGAGGGTGCCGCTGGACGGTCGTAATTTGCCGGCGGGAGGCGCGCTTGTGCTGGGGTACTTCACCCGGTTCGGTGGCTGATCTCCGGCACGCTTTCCGTGAGGTAGCGGGCGCCCGGTAGGAGCCCCGACCACTTCGCGACGGGCCCCCCTGGGGTCGCTGTAGCTCTGTTGCCGGCCTCGGTCCGCGACCATCTTGCCCCACCTGTCGCTCTTGACCTCTACTAAGTAGGCTCCGACCGTGACGACCTTGTTCCGGCTTCATAAGTGTGCATGGGCCCTCGCGCTCCTGTTCGTCAGCATTCCTGGGACTCTCGCCGCCCAAGACGCATACGACGTCGTGATCCGCCACGGGCGGATTCTCGACGGCACCGGAAATCCCTGGTTCTTGGGCGACGTCGCCATTCAAGGCGAACGGGTGGCCGCTGTGGGCGACCTTTCCGCCGCGTCGGGGAGGCGCGAGATCGACGCCACGGGTCTGTTCGTAGCTCCGGGCTTCATCGACTCACACTCTCATGCCGGTCCGGGACTGGCTACCCCAGGGCTCAGTCACGGAGAACCGCTTCTGGCTCAAGGCCTCACCACGGTCATGATCAATCCGGACGGGGGTGGGCCGGTGGACCTCGGGCGGCAGAAGACCCAACTCCTCGAACACGGGATAGGTGTGAACGTGGCCCAGTTCGTTCCACACGGGTCCCTTCGTCGAGAGATCGTAGGTGCCGGGGATCGAGCGCCGACTACGGCGGAGATGGACCAGATGCGGGGAGCCGTCCGGCAAGGAATGGAGCAGGGGGCCCTAGGCCTTTCGTCAGGCATCTTCTATGCCCCCGGTAGTTACTCCGAGCCTGAGGAAATCGTCGAGTTGGCGAAGGTCGTCGCCCGGTTCGGAGGCGCATACACGAGCCATATCCGCGACGAGGCGAGCTACACGGTCGGTGTCATCGAAGCGGTGGAAGAGGTGATCGACGTAGGACGTCGGGCCGGTGTGCCCGCCGTGATTACACACATCAAGGCCTTGGGTCCGACGGTGTGGGGGTTTGGGCATGCCATCGTTCAGCGGATTGAGATGGCGCGGAGCGAAGGGGTAGAGGTCTACAGCGATCAGTATCCCTATGTGGCATCGTCCACCGGGCTAGGAGCCGCTCTCATTCCGCGCTGGGCCGAAGCGGGGGGCAGTGATTCTTTGAAGGCTCGTCTCAACCGACCGGAGACCTTCGCCAGGATCCGGGCGGAAATGGTCGACAACCTGGCTCGCCGGGGTGGAGCCGATCGAATTCAGTTCCGCCGCGTGGTATTCGACGAGTCGCTGGAGGGGCGTCTGCTGTCCGACGTCGCCGCCGAGAAGGGCGAGGATCCGGTCGATTACTCTGCTGACCTTCTCCGACGTGGGAGCGTGAGCATCGTCTCCTACAACATGCACGACGACGATGTTCGAACCCTGATGGTACAGCCCTGGAACATGACCTCTTCAGACGGTGGATATGCACCGATGGGTGAGGGGGTGCCACATCCGAGGAGTTATGGGGCGTTCGCTCGTAAGATCCGGTACTACGTGGTGGAAGAGGGTGTCGTCGACCTCGCCGCAGCGATCCGAAGCATGACCTCGCTTCCGGCTCAGGTCTTCAGGATTCCAGGCCGGGGGACGATTCGAGAGGGCGCTTACGCGGATATCGTCGTGTTCGACCTGGCCCGAGTGAACGATCCCGCCACCTTCACCGAGCCGCACCAGCTCTCTGAAGGTATGGTCGAGGTTTTCGTCAACGGCCAGGCGGCCATTTCCGGTGGGGAGTCCACGGGTCGGTTGCCTGGACGTGTGCTACAGAGACGCTGAGAGCTACTTCAGTCGCTCATTCGCCGGGGGACTTCCAGTGAAAGCCCTGCGCATCCTTGTACACGAACCACGCGAGATACCACGGTCGGCGCAAGCTGGGACGACTCAGTTCTTCGGGTTCGGAGTCCTTTTCGGCCGAACCCCATTCGAAGCCGCCAGGCCCTACATCCTCGGGGGCACGGAACTCGAACCCTGAAGGGTTGTCGGTCTCGGCTTTGTCACTGAGGTCACCCACCCGCCTGCCGTCGCCCTCACGTTCGTCGGGGCCCCACTGGAAGCCGGACGGATGCACCAGCGGATCGCCCGCGATCTCCGTCACTTCGTCTTCGTCTTTCCAGTAGAATACGGGCACACCCTCAAGGTTCGGATGACCCCATCGGAAGCCGGAATCGTGGTCGACCGGAGGATCCAGAATTCCCAGCCCCGGCCCCTTTCTACCAGGACCTTCCCAAGCGCATCGTTAGCACCACCGCCACTGTACCCACGTGGACAATACCCGCAGCAACCGGCGGAGCACGACGGGGCTTGTGGGGCCGCCACACCGAGGACAAATCTTCCCG
>Ga0315339_1003514_pt1 | contig 10954 bp, 8 predicted proteins | sample ASW17metaG_FD_204514 | JGI IMG/M metagenome (GOLD analysis project Ga0315339, IMG submission 204514) | Ammonia-oxidizing marine archaeal communities from Pacific Ocean, United States - ASW #17 | ecosystem: Environmental > Aquatic > Marine > Oceanic | place: USA: California | collected 2016-12-05
CGATAGTTCGTACCAGGGGCGGAGTTGGCTGATCTCCCGCAGCAGGGCCTGTTCCAGTGCCGCCGCGTCGCCTTCTGTTTGGGGCGGCGGGGCCTTCAGCTCGATCGGGCAGGCCCAGGCCGACTCATCGTCGCCCGTCCCCGACGACGCCACTGGTGCATCTTCGTCGAAATCTGTGAGTAGCGGACCGCTCTCTGCCTCCAGGGTGGAGAGCAGCGCCCGTAGCACGCGCTTCTGGAAATCCGGATCGTTGGGCGCACCAAAGGGCCGCCCGAGTTCGAACGGGACCCACATTGCCCGCGGCGGTTTCAGTTTCTCCGTTTGCGGCCGCACCAGACTGATGCTGGCCGTGGCAAATCCCTCGCGTTCGAGATAATGACCGAGCGCGCCCACGGCGCGCGTGCAGCGGGGTCAGACCGGGCACATCAAGACAGTGTTGACTTGGTCACCGCGGAGCAATTTAGCTAGCTCGGGGACGTACGGTTCCATGTCCTCCGGCCGGCTGCCGCCCATAAAGGCATAGTGGAACTTCGCCACCGATCCGATGGTGCCATCAGCCTCGAGTTCGCGCATGCGGTCCAGGGGAATAACGACGTTGATGTCCTGCTGGAATCCCGTGCGGTCGAAGTTAGGTGATAGATGGCTCATCACCAACTCGCTTTGGTCGACATCTGTCGGGATCAGGCGGAATTCCCCGGAAAAGAATGGATACGGCTTGTCTCCCCGGCGCTCGATGCCGGCAGTTGAGATCATCGCGACTCGGCTCTCCACGACCGGTTTTGCGGGTGTCCAGGGTGTCCCCTCGAATTCCGGAAGCCGTAGGCCCACGAGGTAGTCTTGTTCGAATTTTGGAAGCTCATCCCAACGTGCCATCGAATAATTTCTCCGACAATTCCAATCCCGAACAGCAACTCATTCAGGGTGTTACAAACTTATACAATTTCCAACACCAGCGACAACCGCCAACAACATCAATGGATGACTATTCGCGCTGTCAGGCCCTGAACGAAATAGGTGATTTGATCGATCTGGTTCTGATTGTGGTGATAGACAAGTTCGAACACGACGCTGAGAGGGTTGAAGCACCTCAGACAGGATATCGGAACTCCTGAAAGGGCACTGTTCGCGGAGCCGCGGGCGGCAAAGGGGAAACTCGCGGCGTTGGTGGCGAAGCGGAAGGCTGCTTATTTCTGACAACAAAGAACATCACACACCCCTGATCCGACCGGCAACGTGGGGGCGGACGGTGGTCGCCTACGAGAAGTAACGTTTTTGACCTAAGCCCCACGTCGGATCAGGTCCGCGGCACGCTCGGCGATCATGATCGTCGGAATGTTGGTGTTGCTGGAGATCTGATGCGGCATCACTGAGGCGTCCACGACCCGCAGCCCCTGCAGGCCGCGAACCCGAAGGTCCACATCGACGACGGAGCCGGGGTCCGCGCCCATGCGGCACGTCGAGATCGGGTGCCAGCAGGTCTCCGCGGTGTCCTGGATGAAGTCGAGGATCTCATCGTCCGTCGCCACATCCGGCCCCGGCCGGACCTCCCGCACGATGACTTTCTGCAGTGCCGGCTGCTCGGCGATCTTGCGCGCAATCTTGAAGGCCATAACGGACACTTCCCGGTCCTTGGGATGGGACAGGTAGTTGACGTTGATCATTGGCCGCTCCTGCGGATCGGCTGATTTCAGGTGGATGGATCCACGCGACTCCGGCCAGAGATAGTAAGACCCGATATGGAAACCGGAAAAGCGGTCGAGGTCCCGGGCATAGCGGGAGGTGCCGCTGGACAGCGCGCACTGGATCCGGGCTTCCGGGTAGTCCGCGTCCGGCCGGCAGCGGACGAAGGCCTGCGTCTTGAAGGTCGGGGTCGAGAAGATGCCATCGCGGTGGAAGATGAAACGGAGCAGGGCGCGAGCGGCGTGCCAGTTGCTGCGCACGATATCGTTGGCCGTCACGGGCTCGGTGCATTCGAACTGCAAACGCGTCTGCAGATGGTCCTGCAGGTCCTCACCGACTGCCGGCAGGTCATGAACGATGGAAATACCGTGCGATTTCAATATCTTGGAATCTCCGACGCCGGAGAGTTCGAGGAGGTGCGGCGACGTAGTGGCACCGGCTGAGAGCAGCACCTCCTTGCCGGCTGTAGCCGTGCGTTCCTCGCCGTTTACATGATAAACGACGCCGGTCGCGCGGCGGTCCTCGAACAACACGCGGCTAGCCACGGCGTTAGTGACGATATTCAAGTTGTTGCGTCGCTTGGCCTCGCTGAGATAGCCCACGGCAGTGCTGCATCTCAGGCCGTTCCGCGTGCTCAACTGCATGCGGTTGACCCCTTCGGTCGAGCCTGCGTTGTAGTCTTCGTTCTCGGGGAAGCCCACCTCCTTGCAAGCTTCCATGAACGCTTGGGATACCGGATCGTCGGGCACGACCTTGGTCGCGTGGATCGGGCCGTCCTGTCCCCGCCATTGGGGATTGCCAAAGGTAGTGGTTTCGAGACGCTTGAAGTACGGTAGGACCTCGGGGTAGCCCCAGCCCACACATCCCATGTCGCGCCATTGATCGTACCGCGCCGGTTCCCCGCGCACGTGGATCATGCCGTTGACCGAGCTCGAGCCGCCGAGAAGTCGGCCATGTGGCCAGTAGATCGACCGGCCCTTCATCTCGGGCTCCGTCTGGTCCTTCCAGACGAAACGTTCGTTATCGAGGATCTTGCCGACGCCCAGCGGAAGCCGCACCCAATGATGATTGTGGTCGCGGCCACCCGCCTCGAGCAGCAGGACGCGTGTGCGGCCATCTTCGGTCAGCCGGCTGGCGAGGACGCTGCCAGCCGAACCTGCGCCCACGACGATGTAGTCGTACTCAGCGCTCATACACCGTCAATCTGAGAACCGGGTGGTTCCGCATTATTTTCAACGCATTAGCCCGACGGTGCGCGTCAGACGTTGATTGCCGGGTCCGGCGTGCCCTGGTTGATGATCACCGTGCGGCTGCGGGTGAAGTGCTCGAGCATGCTCTCGAGCGACAGTTCCTTGCCGAGGCCGCTCTGGTTGAGGCCACCGTAAGCCACGTTGGCGATCGGCGTTCCGTACTGATTTACCTGGACCAGACCGGCTTCGATCTCATCAACGAAGCGCATGGCGTGGCTCAGGTCCCGCGTCCACAGCGTCGCGGCGAGCCCGTACTCGGTGTCGTTGGCCCGCTCCATCATCGTTGCGAAGTCCTCCCATTCGAAGACAACGGCGACAGGACCGAAGATTTCCTCCTGGGAGCAGGGCGACTCGTGCGGGATGTTCTTGATCAGCGTTGGCGCGAAGAACAGCCCTTTCTGCAGCGCCGGATTATCGGGCCGGCCGCCACCGCAGAGGATTTCCGCGCCAGGTGTCTGGCGCGCCATCTCGACGTAGCGGGTGACACGATCAAACTGTTCCTGGGAGATAATGGTGCCGATCTCACTTTCCGGGTCCATCGGATCGCCGATCTTCAGGTTCTTCATGGCGGCGATGGCGCGCTCGATGACTTCGTCCGCTACGTCCTTGTGCAGGAAGAGTCGGGATCCGGCCGTGCATGACTGGCCCTGGCGCGAGAATCGCATACCCTGGATGACCCCGGGAATCGCAAGATCCAGGTCGGCATCGGGCATCACGATGTTCGGGCTCTTGCCGCCAAGTTCCAGCGTGACCGGACAGATTTTGTCGGCGGCGTAGTGCATGATCTGACGGCCCACCGGGCACGAACCGGTGAAGGTGATCTTGCGCACGTCTTGGTGCTGCGCCAGCGGCCGGCCGCATTCCTCTCCCAGTCCGGAGATCGTGTTGACCACGCCGGCGGGAAGCACCTGCTGCGCAAGTTCGGTGCACTTCAGCACGGCAAGCGGTGCCTGCTCGGCGGTCTTCAGGACAACGGTGTTGCCCGCCACGATGGCCGGCCCGACCTTGCAGGCCCACAGCAGGATCGGTGCGTTCCACGGGATGATCGCCCCGACCACCCCGATCGGATCGCAGGTCGTGTAATGCAGGGTTCCGTTGACCCAGGGTACTGTATTGCCCTTCAGCTCGGTCGCGAAACCGGCGAACATGCGCAACACCTCGATGGCCATGCCGAGTTCAGGCCGGGCCTGGGTCGAATAGGCGTTACCCGTTTCGAGCGCTTCCAGACGCGCGATGGCGTCGATGTTTTCCTCGATGATATCGGCAAGTTTGTGTGTCAGTGCGCCTCTCTCCTTGGCGGTGACACGCGACCATGACTTGAACGCTTTCTTGGCCACCCCGACGGCCCGGTCGACATCGGCTTCCCGGCACCGGGGCGATGAACCGATGACGTTGAGCCAGGCCGGGTTGACGATCTCGAATGTCTCGTCGGTGACCGCGGAATCGAGCTGCCCGTCCACGACAACTTTGTCGGACAGCCGCACGGCATCGTCGTACGTCGCCTGAACCTCAGGGGCCAGATCGCCCATGTCCTCGGGAATTACCTGCACTGACATCTCATGTCCTCCGCTATATTTATATTCCAGCCCGAGCGAACGGGCCAAAGCGTCTCATCGATTTTCTGTAAGGGAACGCGCTCGGGCGCGATTGTGGCATGTCGACCGATCAACTGGCCATAACCTTATGTATCACGTCTCCCAGTTGTGAAGGCATGTCGAGCACCGTGGCACCTGCCCCCTCCAGCGAGGTACGCTTGGATTGATAGGTTCCCTTGTCACCCACCACGATCGCGCCCGCGTGTCCCATTTTGCGTCCCGCCGGTGACGCACCGCCGGCGATGAACGCGACCACCGGCTTGGTCATCGTGGCGATGAACTCCGCGGCGTCCTCTTCGGCGGTGCCGCCAATCTCGCCCACTAGAACGATGGCGTCCGTTCCTGCGTCCTGTTCCAGCGCTTGAAGCGCCTCGATGGTCGTCGTCCCGAGAATGGGGTCACCGCCCAGCCCGAGCACCGCGGATTGTCCCAATCCGGCTTGAACGAGATTGAGGCAGGCAAGCGTACCCAAACTGCCGCTGCGGCTGACGACACCGACCCGGCCGGGTCGGCAGATTCCTTCCTCCCAGGCCGGCATGATACCGACAAAGGTCTCGCCGGGCGTGACCAGTCCAGCCGTATTCGGACCCATGATCCGCGTTCTGGAATCCAAGGCTGCCGCCATAAAATACATGACGTCCTGCATCGGGATGTGCTCAGTGAGAACGACGAGCAGACGAACACCGGCTGCGATGGCATCCAGCGCTGCGGCCTTGGCGGCCATCGGGGGGATGAACATCACCGCCACGTCGATGTCGGTGTCCTTTGCCGCGTCGACCGCTGTCGCGTAGACCGGCAAGCCAAGGAATTCCTCTCCCGCGCGCTTCGGGTTGACGCCGCCGATGACCTTGGCGCCGTACTCCTGCATGCGCTCGGCCCAGAAACTACCCTGGCGGCCCGTGATGCCCTGGACCAGTATGCGGTCGGGCGCACGGACGATCATGCCGGCGAGATCGCTCATGCCGCCGCCACGATCGCCGCTTTCACGGCGTCGTCCATGGTTGGATACGGCTCCATCTTCAGGCGCTCGCGAACGATCGGGATGGCTTCTTTTGATCCCGTTCCGTGAATCGAAAAGAACACGGGAATATCCGGTTTCAATTCTTCCCAGGCCTTGACGACGCCCTCGGTCATGACATCGGTGCGCGCGAACGCCCCACAGAAGTTCACGACTAGGGTCTTCACCTTCGGATTGGCGAGCACGAGATCCAGCGCCGGTGTCGCCTTGGTGTAGGACTGGCCGCCGATCTCGAGAAAATTTGCAGGCGTGCCGCCATAGTGACGCACGGCGTCCATGGTGGTCATGGTGAGGCCAGCGCCATTGGCGAGGATGCCGATTTCACCGTCGAGCTCAATGTACGTCAGGCCGAGCTCCCGGCCCTTGGCTTCGAGATCTGTCAGCTTGTCGGGAACGCCCGTCTCGGCGATGTCCTCGTGGCGGGCCTTGGACAGATCATCGAGCGTGAACTTGCAATCGAGGGCGACGACGCTCCCGTCTCCGGTGATCGCCAGCGGATTGATCTCGACGAGCTCCGCGTCCCGTGACCGCCAGACGTCATAGAGCCGCACGAGCACATCCGTCACGGCGGCCGTGGCCGCGCCAAGGTCGAGCCCGTCGACGAGCCGTAACGCCGCGGCGGAGTCAAACCCTGTCCTGATGTCGACGGTCTGGCGCCGGACCGCGGAGGCGTCCTGCGCGGCCGCCTCCTCGATATCAATACCGCCCAGGGTCGAGAACAGCACCAGCGGACCTTTGCTCGCGGTATCGTTGAGAACGGCGGCATAGAGTTCGCGGGCGATATCCGCGCGCTCCTCGACGAGCAGGCGTTCGACCGTGTGGTCACCGATCGTCATGCCGAGAATGTCGCGTGCCGCCGCCTCCGCGCCTGCCGCGTCATCCGCCGGCTTGATGCCGCCCGCCTTGCCACGCTTGCCCGTCGGTACCTGTGCTTTCACCACGACCGGCCCAAGAGATTCGGCCACCACCGCCGCCTCTTCAGCAGTCGTCACAGCCTCACCGCGGGGAATGGCAATCCCCGCAGTCGCCAACAACGGCTTCGCGGCATATTCCTCAAAATCCATTTTCGCTCGTTCCGGGTATCTGGAAGCTTGTTTCGCTGTGTCGGGCTATGTCGCTTACGGCAGTCAGCAGAGGATCGCGATCCTTGGTGCCGGAGCCATTCGGGGTCCGGCACCGGAACACCCTCTCGGCGCATCCACCCGGCACCGAATCGACGTCGATCCTAAAAACCATCGGCGCAGTCGACGAGGCTGTGATCACTGGCCGTGGCGCTCGAAGTAGGTGCCGAACAGGTCCTCTTCCTTCGGGGTTTCGTCGGGAATCACGGTGGACAGATGCGTGATGTTGATGAAATTCCGGTAGTTCAGATTCTCGGTGATCGTATTGCCGGCCCACGTCCCGCAACCCATGCTGAGGGTAAAGTTCAGGCCATTGTCGAAAGAACCGCCGTTGCCGATGGCGTGAGCCTGGTTGATCAGCACCCGCACGACATCCAGTTCCTCGGCGAGCTGCCGCATATGGTCGGGATTGGTCGAGTGCAGGCCACAGGAATGCCCGGCGCCCTGGTAGGCGAGGATGTTGCGGACCACGTTGATGGCATCGTCGAAGTCCGTGGCGCGGTAGATCGTCAGTGCAAGCGACAGCTTCTCGCCCGAGAACGGATGGTCCTCACCAATTCCCGTTTCTTCCACCAGGAAGAATTTGGCAGTCTTCGAGACTTCAGGCAGGCCGGCCATCTCGGCGAAGACCGGCGCGTCCTTGGCGATCATATGGCGGTTGAGCTTGCCGTTGACCCACAGGTTGTCCTGGATCTTCTGCTTATCTTCAGGCGTCGCGAGATAACCACCCGTCGTCTTGAGCGCGGCGATCGCGGCGTCGTAGGCCGCGTCAACGATGATGATGGCATTTTCCGACGAACACGACGTGGCGTTGTCGAACGTCTTGGACAAGCGAATTTTCTCAGCTGCCTGTTGAAAGTCGGCCGTCTCGTCGATGATCACGGGCGCATTGCCCAACCCGACGCCGATGGCCGGCTTGCCGCTGCTGTAGGCCCGGCGCACGTTGTCCTGCGACCCCGTCACGACGACGAGGTCCGAGGCATTCATCAGCTTCTGCGTCAGTGATTTTGAGACTTGTGGCAGGACCTGCACGAGGTCTTTGGGGTGGCCGGCGCGGGCGAGTTCGTCCCGCATCATCTCGGCGACTCGGGCAGTTGCGGAAAGCCCCGCAGGCGAGGGGGCCAATACCAGGGCATTGCGCCCCTTGACCGCGAACATGGATTTGTTGACCGGTGTTGCGGCCGGATTGGTCGACGGACAAACAGCCGTAACCACGCCGACGGGCTTGCCGTATTTGACGATTCCGCGGTCCGGAAGCTCCTCGATAATGCCGACGGTGCGGGCGTCTTCGCGCAGCAGGTCGCGCAACGTCCCGAAGGTTTTACGCCGATTCTTGGTGATCTTGTCCGCGACGTTGCCAAGACCTGTATCCTGCACGGCGATCTCTGCCAGCTCGCGCGCGCGGTCGGGCTGATAAATCGCCCAGGCCAGTGCCGTCACCGCATCGTTCACCGCTTCCTGGTCGGCATCCGAAAATACAGCCATTGCGGCGCGCCCGTTGGCGATCAACTCCGCGATGATCGCGTCCTCCTGCGCCTCCTCATCAACGGCGGGTGCAGACTCCTTCAATGCCATGAAATCGTTCCTCGTGGGACTTGTTCGGTGTGAATGGCATAGAAATATCGCGCACAACAGCCGACAGCAAGTGCCGATCGAATTGGTCCCGATCCACTCCCACTCTTTCTTCTCCTGTTAGAGGAGGGGGTCGGGACGAAGCCGGCCGGTCTCTTTTCCCCTCTGCAAGGGGAGGGTCGGGATGGGGGGCGATCGCGCCGTAGCTTCAGCGCTAGAGAGGGAGCGTAGGAAGGGATGGAGGTGAGTCGGCAAGCCCAGGGTTTCTCAACCCACTACGGGCACGTCGTCGGCACCCTCGCTCACTTGAACACCGAGCGGCCAGATTTCAATCGAGCCACCCTTGACCCCAACCAACTTGCAGGCGTGAAGAAGAAAAACCGCACATTGGCGGTGGATTTGAAAACTAACTTCGTCGATCTAATTTGTTCAGTTATCGGTTCTACCGACGGCTTGAAAACACCTTGGGATTCAAGCCACAGCACGACAGCAGTTTACGCAGATGATGCTCCAGAAATGAGGAGAAAGACTAGGAAAATTAGACGCGCCATTGAGCTAAGTGGAACACACATTCGGACTTCGCGCGGATCGCTTTGGCGCGCACCTCGATGCCGGCGGGTGGGAGCCGTCCACAGCATCACAACCGGACCTAAAGAAAAATCTGATTTAGGTCCGCCGCTCAGATTATCGCTTTGTGAACGCATTCAGCCATGCTTCGTCCAAGGCGGGCAACCTTATCGCGACGCCCGAGATAACGACCATATTCATGCTGGCGCACGCTTGGCGCTATAATTGCGCTAGCCGCGCGGGGCGAAGGAGCGGTCACGCATTTGCTCGAAGAGCGAGCTTTGAGCAACGCCCTCGGCGTCAAAATTGTTGTCGGCGAGCCAGGCGTTGAAAATTTTCCGCACCGCCGGCCAGTCGGTATCCAGGATCGAGTAGCAGGCGGTATCGCGGTTGTGGCCCTTGAGGATCATGTGATTGTAGAAAATGCCTTCATATTTGAAGCCAAGCCGGGCTGCTGCGTTCCGGGACCCTTGGTTCTGCGCGTTACAGCGCCACTGTATGCGCCGGTAGCGGAGCTCGGTCATGGCGCAATCGAGCATCAAAAAAGTCGCTTCGGTGGCCGCGCGCGTCCTTTGCATCTCGGGCGAAAAACAGACGCCGATTTCAATGACGCCCAAGGTGGGCGACATGTCCATGAAGGTGGCTACGCCCTGGATCGTACCGCTCTCTTTCGGACGGCAAACATACCAGATCCAATCGAAGCTGGCGGCGCATTGGCGGAGCCACTCCAGAAAGCCTTCCTCGCTCGGCCACGGCCCCCAGGGCATATACTCCCAGATTTTGAGCGCTTCTTTGCTGCCGTGGGAGGCCTGGTAGAGAGCGGCACCATGCACCGCCGGGTCTAGCGGTTCGAGGATTATGGTGCGTCCATCCAACACCTGGCGCGGGGGCACCAGCCCGCTTGGCAGATTGCCAACCGTCCCGCCCCAAACTTCCCGCTCGAAGGCCTTTTCATGTTCCGTCGTTACGATGCGCCTCCTTCCTTGGGATAAGGATCTTCTCGAATTCCCGCGGCTGTCTATAGCCTCCAAGATATCGATAAAGAGATCGTTGCGGCAAAACAAGCAATTCAACTCAACCCCAATAGGCCGTCGGGTTATGTCGCGCTTGCCGCGGCAACGGCGTACCGAGGCCGTGTTATTGGGGTATCGAAAAGTATACTATTTTGCGGGAGGAGTCCCTGAATGGATAAAGGCCGGCCATCCCCTAGCAAAAGCGGATTAATATTGACTTTCGGTACGGCCCGAATGTCGGGTTTGGGTCAAACTCGGTCAATCTCACCTGACACCGCGGACGACTGGTTGTGACCCGTAACCGGACGTGGAAGGTCAACCGCAAGTCACCCTGATGGCATCCACCACAGTTGTCGCCAAAAGTGTAACCCCATTTGGACATCACTATACCACCCTTGGGATCGGGGGAGATCCGCCCTCCGAAGCGCCTATGGGCGCGAAGGGTGTGCGGGGTGAAGGCGATTTTTGGTTTGCTAGCACCCCTCATGCCGTGGCGGGCACATCGTCGGCGCTGTTGATCATCTGGAACTCCGAGTGGGGCAGCGAGGGCGCGGATTTAAGTCCCGAGCCGGTGCAGACCAGAACAACCCGCTCGTCCTTGCTCACCTGTCCGGATTTCAGCGCCTGCTTGACGCCGGCGAGCGTTGTGGCTGCTTCGGGGCAGGCAAATACACCTTCAAGAGACGCCAGCTCAGCCACGGCCTCCAACGTCTCGTCCGTGCTGACCGCGACCCCCAATCCGTTGGTCTCCCGGATCGAGCGCAGGATCTGCTTGCCAGCCGCTGGGGCGGGTGACTTCAATCCGCCCGGCAGGATATCGATCTCACCCCAGGGTTCACATTCCTCACGGCCATCCTCGTAGGCCTTCACGATGGGCGCACAGCCCTCGTATTGCGTGACCAGCATGCGCGGCAGCTTGCCGGTCACCCAGCCCATGGCGATCAATTCCTCAAGGCCTTTCCAGATCGCCACGGCGCCAGTGCCGCCACCCACCGGGTAGGCAATCACGTCAGGCATGTCCCAACCGAGCTGCTCGGCGATTTCGTAGCCCATCGTCTTCTTGCCTTCGGTACGGAACGGCTCCTTCATGGTTCCGACGTTGAACCAGCCGTGCCGTTCGGAAAGCTCGGCGACGATT
>Ga0315339_1003518_pt1 | contig 10948 bp, 11 predicted proteins | sample ASW17metaG_FD_204514 | JGI IMG/M metagenome (GOLD analysis project Ga0315339, IMG submission 204514) | Ammonia-oxidizing marine archaeal communities from Pacific Ocean, United States - ASW #17 | ecosystem: Environmental > Aquatic > Marine > Oceanic | place: USA: California | collected 2016-12-05
CACTCAAAAAGCGCGACGCTGCTGGTGGGCAACTTCAGTCGGGCTACGCCCGCCTTCCCTCAGCCCACCAGCGGCGCATTCTCACCTTGATTGTCGCTGGATCCTCACCTTGATTGTCGCGCCACAGATTCTGTTCACGGTAGAGGTCCACTGCTAGCCGCAGGCCCATTACATCCTGGGTTTGGCGTAAGAGTTCCAGCGGGGGGGCTTCGCCGGCTGCACCAGTGACGAATTCGTTGGGAAGCCAAATCCATTTCGACTCTGGAAGGCAAAGCTGGCTATTGCCGCCAATCTCCAAAATGCCCTGCCTCACCAAGCTGTCTGCGCTTTGTAGAGATTTGCCTTCGGGTTGCTTCCCGGCGGTGACCTTCTCCAAAGTTCCCGCCTGTGCTGTCGTGAGCTTATCGTCGCGTCCAACTACCGATGACCAAGACAATATTTCGTATTGAGGGCGGGTGCTCCCCTTAACCAGATTGGTGACACCCGCTGATTGCAGCGCTTTTATCGCCGCCTGCGCTCGACTACGGCTAATACCGGTATAGGTCTCCAGGGCCTGCACCGACCAAGAGGTTATCCGCTGGTCGCGGCCAGTACCTCTCGCGTGAACGAGATAAGCTGAGGCGGCGTTCATGCCAGCTGCACACGCCTTGGCCCAACAGCGGTGATCAACGGCGAAGAAATTGCCGTGGTTACCTGATCCTGTATTTAGCCCTTTTACGCTCACTGATGCCACTCCGGCAGGTCCAATAGCGATGCAAGGGCATCAGGTTCAACGTCGCCGCAATATTCGCGGATACAATCGAGCAATCCCTTCCGGGTTCTAAGGAAGTGGCGCCCCTCCCTACCGGGGCTTTTCTTGCGTGGCCTTCCTGTCCGGCGCTGAAGTATCCATTGCAGCGGGTCATCGACGACCCGCCAATCCGCGTTGAGATAGGCTGGGAGCGAATTGGAGGGGTGCGCCGGGTTGCCCAAAAGAGAGGTCGAGTATTTCGTCGTTTTTCGCTCGGCGAAGCGGGGGATCGATAGTCATCGGCGACCCCCTGAGACCGTACTGGCAATAGCGACCTCGGCCTCACCGTGTTCCCGTTTTCGATGACTTGCATCTCCTAGATACCGGCGGTTTAGACGCCCCCCGCTTTGCGCTCGACCGCAAATCGAGAAGGTTCCGAAAAGCGGGTTTTGGTTTGCAGGGTAGGGAGTAACCCATTGATGCTTATGGCGCCCAAAACTGTCCAGTTTGCAAAAAGGGTGAATGTTTTCAACGGACCACCCCGGTCTACGAATCTGGGGGTCGGGGGTTCGAATCCCTCCGAGCGCGCCATCCAATCGAGGGTCCGGGCCAAGTATGATTTGGAGCGGGTGAAGGGAATCGAACCCTCGTATGCAGCTTGGGAAGCTGCCGTTCTGCCATTGAACTACACCCGCATGCCAAAGCGTTTCTTGGTCATTCTGGCACTAATTCCTACACTGAGACATGGTTCGCTCTCAATCGCTGATATTTCGGCTTTTCGTTTAGCCGCATCTATCGGCTGTCAGTGTAATTGACATTGCCGTGCTGCTGGCTAATCGGAGACTGGCGTCACGACTTGAAAATGCTTAGAGCTCGGCCGAGGACATAACAAACACGTTTCGTTCCGTGATAGTGATCGGTCGATGTGATCCCGCTAAGTGTGGATCAACATCGTCCTTAAACCTAGTCCCTGGATCACCGACAGACTCTACCGCTCTGGGAATATTTGCAACTTACTCCGGTCTACTGAATCGGGATTCGATCAGTAAATTTACGCCCGAATTTTCTTATGATCCAGAATGGTCGACACGCTGGGTTAGCCGGCGAACGATATCGATAGCGGTCGAAAGCAATTCGTCTGACTCGTTCTTTACAATGGCGTCGAGGCTCGGTCGCGATGGTGACCGATAAAGGTCTTCCTGTTCCAAATCCAGCGCTTCTGCGATAGCGGCAATTTTGTATGGATTAAGCCGTCTTTGATCAATCTCCCATCGCGATACCGTGTTCTTGCCAACCCCTCGGTTCCACTTTCCTTGGGCGTCTTCTAGTTCGATCCGGGCACCCAATTGCTCTTGGCTGAGGCCGCGTTCATCGCGCCACTCGGCAATATACAAATGGCGCTTTCGTTTGTGTAACAAGTCGGCTTCCATCCCAGCATAATAAGCCAATCGCGTCCATGGTGTTATATACCAATACGGGAACTTTTTATTGCAAATAAGTTCCCGATACGGTAGATTCAACGGATGAGATTCGTTTGTCCGAACATGGATCATCGATGTCTTATCGAAAATGTCCGAGCCGGCCTATTGAGTGCTCAGGCCTCTTACCGGCTGGGCAAGCCGTTTCTCGGCATGGTGCCAGGAATTCAAAAAGCCGAATTTTGGAAAATGAACAATCATCGTGTTCTCGGCAATGGCACTCGGCGGGTGTCCGCGCAGAATGAAGCCCAGCATCCTGATTGTTCCGCCGCGCGGTTGAAGAACAAATCCCGACAAAGGGATTTCGAGAATCCCGGAAAGCTCTTCGACGCAAGGTTCGACATTTATCCACGATTCTGGCTGGCTCATGAAATTAACCTTCACTTTCGAGGGAGCCCCAATCCATACTCGGCACGAAAATATCAACGAATCGTGCCTAATAGAGTCCATAAGTCATTAAAATTAAACATAAAAATTGAATTTATCGCGAGATCAGCGATCCCCTGGTTGCGTACCCATTCTGCCGTTTCGGAGCCGCATATTCGGCAAGATATTGAGATGGCTGATCCGTTTGGGCGGGTCGCCGAACCGCGAAGCGGTAACGTGCCGCACACCAAAACTTCTTCAATGCCAAAGATGCAAGGAACGGTAGAGGCAACAGCGCCGGCGCGCCGCCATGAATATTTTTTCAGTTGATCCGAGCCTAGATGGTGCATGGGCTCTGACTGTCGATGGCCGTTCCGATAGTGCCGGCGACATGCCGGTATTCGGCGAAGCGAACAGTCAGCAGGTCTCGGCGCCGGTCCTTGCCAATCACATGCGCTCGTTTACCCCCGACCTTTGCGTCGTCGAATTTGCCGACGCATTGCCTGGGAAAGCCGGCGCGGACATTTTTCGCTCCGGCATGGCATACGGAGCGACGCTCGCGGTTCCAACTGTCCTTGGCGTTTCGATTGAACTGGTCACGCCGGCAAAGTGGAAACAGCATTTCAATCTGTGTGGCGCCGGCGGTGAGGCGGGGCGCCGAAAAGCGCTCGACCTTTGCCCCTGGCTTGCCGGCTCACTCAATCGCAATCGCGACAACCGACGGGCCGGGGCAGTTCTGATCGGTCTCTACGCCGCCGCAATTTGGAACACAGGTCGGGCTTCGCAGGAGTGAAGCGGGCCTCTAGCCGATCGAACGAAAATGCTTCGACAGCTTCAGACCCTGACCCTGGTAGTTCGAAGATATGTCCTGGCCATAGAGTTTTTTCGGCCGCCCGACCAATTTCTCGTATGCAAGCCGCCCGACCGTCTGGCCGTGCTCGACAATAAACGGAATCTCGTGACTTCGAACTTCCAACACCGCGCGGCTGCCTTTGCCGCCCGCCGCGTTGTGACCGAAGCCAGGGTCGAAAAAACCGGCATAGTGAACGCGAAACTCGCCAACCAGCGGGTCGAAAGGCACCATCTCGGCGGCGTAGTCGGGTGGGACATGCACGGCTTCGCGCGACACCAGGATATAAAATTGCGCTGGATCGAGTACCAATTCAGCCATCTGGTGCGGGCGAATCGGCTCCCAATAGTCGAAAACGTTGCAGGCTGCGCGCTTATCGACGTCAATGAGGCCCGTGTGGCGTTTGGCGCGAAAGCCGATGAAGCCGGACGACCCGCTGGTCAGATCGATTGAAATACCGATGCCGTTCGAAATATTCGGCGCCCCGTCGACAAGTCCGACTTCGCGATGAAGGTCCAAGAGCGATGCATCGTCGAGTCGGGCATTGCCGTGGCGGAACCGAATTTGCGACAGACGCGAGCCGGCCCGTACGACGATCGGAAAAGTCCGCGGACTGACTTCCAGATAGAGCGGCCCGTTATAGCCTGCAGGTACTGCGTCGAACTCGCGCGCACGATCGGTGATGACGCGGGTAAATATGTCGAGCCGGCCGGTCGAGGATTTAGGATTGGCGGCGGCGGAAAGCGCCGGCGGCAGCTTGAGACCTTCCATGAGCGGTACGATGTAGACGCAGCCGGTTTCGAGAACGGCGCCGTCCAACAAATCAAACTCGTGCAACTTCAATAGCGCAAGCCTGTCGGCGACGCTGCGCTCGGGCCCCGGCAAGAAACTCGCACGCACACGATAGGCAGTTTGGCCTAGCCGTAAATCAAGGCTCGCCGGCTGAATCTGATCGCTTGCGAGGGGAGTCTCAAGACTGATCTGACCGGCTTCGACCAGTTCTGAAATCTGATGGGCCGGCAGAATACCGGCCGCCGCATTATCCGCCATGGCGCCCCACTCGCCGCGATACATGAGTGCGGCGACCGAGGCTTAACTCATGTAGCGATTGACGCCAAGTTCGAACGACAGTAATGGTTTCTTACTGTGTGGTTATTTGAGCCGGCCGGCTTGCAGCCACGTTAAACAAGTAGCTAAAAGGCCGGAGGGGATTGAACCCGGCCCGGCTTCACGCACGGCCGGGTTTTTTGTTGGAAGGAGAGGGGCGATGGCCAGGAAGGCAAAAACGACGAAAAAGCGCCTGAGGCCGGCGACGGAGCTTGTCCATGGTGGGACGCTGCGCTCGCAATATGGCGAAACGTCGGAATCTATTTTTCTCACCCAGGGCTTTATCTATGACAGCGCCGAGTCCGCCGCCGCGCGCTTCGCCGGCGAGGAAGCGGGTTTCATTTATTCGCGCTTTTCAAACCCGACCGTCTCAATGTTTGAAGAACGCATGCGGCTTCTCGAGGGTGCCGAGGCGGCAAGATCGACCGCCACCGGCATGGCGGCGGTGACTGCCGCCCTTCTATGTCAGCTCAAAGCCGGCGATCATGTCGTCGCGGCAAGGGCGCTGTTCGGGTCTTGCCGCTATGTCGTCGAGGATCTCCTGCCGCGTTATGGTATCGGCTCTACCCTGGTCGACGGTACTGATCTTTCTCAATGGCGCAAAGCGGTGAAGCCGGCAACCAAGGCATTTTTCCTGGAAAGCCCGACCAATCCGACGCTCGAGGTCATTGACATCGCCGCGGTTGCCGAGATCGCCCATAAAGCGAAGGCGCGCTTAATCGTCGACAATGTTTTTTCCACGCCGCTTCTCCAGCGTCCCCTCGAACTCGGCGCCGATATCGTCGTCTATTCGGCGACCAAACACATCGACGGCCAGGGTCGCTGCCTCGGTGGCGTGATTCTGTCCGACCGCAAATTCGTCGACGATCACCTCCATACCTTCCTGCGCCAGACCGGCCCCTCGCTCAGTCCATTCAATGCCTGGGTGCTTCTCAAGGGGTTGGAAACTCTCGACGTCCGAGTCGAGCGGCAGGTCGCCAACGCGGCCAAGCTCGCCGACCACCTCGCCGACAAGAAGAAGATCAAGCGTCTGATTTATCCCGGCCGTCCCGACCATCCCCAGGCCGATGTGATCAAGCGCCAGATGACCGGCGGGTCGAATCTGATCGCCTTCGAGGTGACCGGTGGTCGCACCGGTGCGTTCAAGGTCGCCAATGCATTCAAGATCATTCGCATCTCGAATAATCTTGGCGATGCCAAGAGCCTGGTGACGCATCCATCGACCACGACCCACCAGCGGCTGAGCGAGAAAGCCCGGCGTGAGCAGGGTATCACCCAGGGGCTTTTGCGTATTTCCGTCGGGCTTGAGGACCCGCGAGATCTGGCCGAGGATCTCGATCAGGCATTGGCGACACTGGGCTGAGGGGCTTGTCCGATTGACGCACGCTGTAGGTGCCGCATAATCGGTGCCCATGCGGGCTCGCGACGCCGTGTTAGGAACGCTCGAACCATGTACAAAATGACGACGCGATCGATCCAGATCACAGTGGAGCCGACCTTCGTCGAGGCCGAATCCTCGCCGCAAGACGATCGCTATTTTTGGGCCTATGCGGTCAAGATCGCCAATAACGGCGACGAAATCGTGCAATTGCGTTCGCGCCACTGGCAGATCACCGACGCCAATGGCCGGACCGAAGAGGTGCAAGGTGCCGGCGTGGTCGGCAAACAGCCAACGCTAAACCCAGGAGAGACCTTCTCGTATACGAGCGGTTGCCCGCTAACGACGCCCGCCGGCATCATGGTCGGCAGCTACCAGATGCAAAATGACAAGGGCGACTGCTTCTCGATTGCGATTCCCGCCTTCTCGCTCGACCTGCCGGATGTTCGGCGGACGGTGAACTAGACCGGGTTTCGAGAGTCCTGAGAGCCGCGTGGACCGGCGCTGCTTTCATTGTCGGCGTCGGCAAACTCGTCTGGATCGAAGAAATATTTCATCCCGCAGAATTCGCAGGTGGCGGAGATCGCCCCGTCCTCGATACTTTCCTTGATCTCATCCGCCGTGAACCGGTCGAAAACCGTCCTGACGCGATCGCGCGAACACGAACAGCGATCGTGAATTGCCGCCGGTGAAAATACCCTGACGCCTCGCTCATGGAAGAGGCGGTATAAAAGGCGCTCAACCGGCACTGCCGGATCGGTCAATTCGTGGTCCTCGACGGTGTTGAGAAGCGACTGTGCCTCAACCCAGGAATCGTCGGTGGCCGGGGCATCGATTTCCATCTCATCCGGTACATTTCCGCCCGGTAAGTCTGGCTGACGCATACGCTCGGAGTGGCGCGGCAGAAATTGGGCGAGGAGACCGCCGGCCCGCCAACGATGATTAATGACTCCATTTTCGCGGATTTGCATTTCGGCAACGGCAAGCCGGATGCGGGTCGGAATCTGCTCCGATTGACGGAAATATGTGTGGGCGACGTCCTCTAGCGTATCGCCTTCCAGTGGTACGACGCCCTGGTAGCGGCTCATCTTGGTACCCTGGTCGATGGTCATGGCAAGGACGCCATTGCCGAGCAGGCTTGCCGGATCGGCGGAACCATCGAGTTCGGCCTGTGCGACGGCGCTACCGTCAAATCGGGCGTATGCCCTGACCGCGTCCGGGGTGCGGAAATCGACAACCAGCATATCAACCGGGCCGTCCGTTTCCGTCTGCAAAATAAACTTGCCCTCGAACTTCAGCGAAGAACCAAGAAGGATAGCCAGGACGACGGCCTCGCCGAGAAGTTTCGACACGGCCGGCGGATAGTCGTGACGGGCCAGGATAGCGTCGAGAGCCGGACCCATCTGAATTGCCCGGCCGCGCAGATCAAGCGCAGAGACGGCGAACGGCCTTACCGCGTCGTCGCCGGCGGCTTCCGGCTGCTCGACAGTCTCATTGGCGCCGATCGTCAAGGTGTCGTCTCATCGAGGCACCAGGCCAGTATGCCTTTCTGGGCGTGCAGGCGGTTCTCGGCCTCATCGAAAACAACCGACTGCGGACCGTCGATAACCTCGACTGCTACTTCCTCACCGCGATGGGCTGGCAGACAATGCATGAAGATTGCCTCGGGTTTGGCGCGCGCCATTAAGCGGGAATCAACCTGATAGGGTTTGAGGAGGCTGTGGCGATTTTCAGACTCCGCGTCGCCCATCGACAGCCATGTGTCGGTAACGATGCAGTCGGCGCCGGCAGCGGCGGTTTCCGGGTCGTTCGTCGCGACAACTCGTGCCCGCTGGTCGCGAGCCCAACTGAGAAGTTCGGAGGGCGGCGCCAATTCTGGCGGTGTCGCGATATTCAGACGAAAGCCAAGGCGCGCCGAGGCGTGAATCCAAGAGGCAAGCACGTTGTTGCTATCGCCCATCCAGGCAACGAGCCGGTCCGCGATCGGACCCCTGTGTTCCTCGAATGTCATGACATCGGCCATGATCTGGCAGGGATGGTTGGTCTTGGTGAGTCCATTGATCACGGGAATCGTGGCGTTCTCGGCAAGCTCCGTGAGAATTGCCTGATCGAGAATTCTGATCATGATGGCATCGACATAACGCGACAAAACTCTTGCCGTGTCGGCGATCGATTCGCCCCGGCCGAACTGCATCTCGGCACCGGTGAGCATGATCGTCTCACCGCCAAGCTCGCGCATGCCGACATCGAAGGACACGCGGGTACGTGTCGACGGATTGTCGAAGATCATGGCGAGAACCTTGCCGGCTAGCGGCGGCTCTCCACCCGGCTTGCGGCGCACGGATTTGAGACGGTGGCTTTCATCGAGGATGTGCCTCAGCGTCGCAGTGTCGATTGCCGCTAGGTCAAGAAAATGGCGAACCACCGCGCGGCTCCTAGCCGGGCTTCGCCGGCGCCAGCGTCGCAAGCGCACGGTCGAACCGGTTGATCGCTTCGTCGATTTCCGCCTCGCTAACAATCAGTGGCGGTATCAGGCGAATAACGTTCTCTCCGGCAGGTACGCCAAGCAAGTCTTGGTCGCGCATTGCTGCAACGACATCGCCGACCGGAACAATACAGCGAACGCCGACAAGCAATCCTTCGCCGCGCACTTCGCCAACCAATTCAGGATGGGCGTCGACAACTCCGGCAAGCCGTTGCTTGATGTAGAGACCCATCTGACGAACGTGCTCCAAAAACCCTGGCGACTGAACGATCTCGACGACAGCCGCGCCAACCGTTGATGCCAGTGGATTTCCGCCGAAGGTCGATCCGTGGGTCCCTGGCGTCATTCCCTTCGCCGCCTCGTTGGTGGCAAGGCAGGCGCCCAGCGGAAAGCCGCTGCCGATCCCCTTGGCCGAGGTCATAATATCGGGTGTCACGCCGGACCATTCATGGGCGAATAGCTTTCCGGTACGCCCGATCCCGGTCTGGACCTCGTCAAAAACCAGCAGCAGGCCGTGCCGGTCGGCGAGTGCACGCAATTCGCGCAGGAACTGCCCGGAAACCAGCCGTATTCCGCCCTCGCCCTGGATCGGCTCGATCATGATCGCCGCGGTCTCGGCGCTGATCGCCGCTTCGACTGCCTTGAGATCGCCGAGTTCGACTTGGTCAAAACCCTCAGGGGTTGGACCGAATCCTTCCAGATATTTCGGATTGCCGGTTGCCGCCAGCGTGGCCAAAGTGCGGCCATGAAACGCACCGGCGAACGTAATAATGCGGGTCCGCTCCGGGTGCCCGCCGATGAACTGGTAACGGCGCGCGGTCTTGATCGCGCACTCGACCGCCTCGGCACCGGAATTGGCAAAAAAGACCTTGTCGGCAAAACTCGCATCGCAGAGGAGGTTCGCCAACCGTTCCTGTTCAGGGATACGGTAGAGGTTCGAGACGTGCCATAGCTTGCTTGCCTGCTCGGTCAGTGCCGCCACCAGTTTAGGGTGGGCGTGGCCAAGCGAGTTGACCGCAACGCCGGTCGAAAAATCGAGGAACCGGCGGCCATCGCTGGTTTCGAGCCAGCACCCTTCGCCGCGCACGAACGATAGCGGCGCGCGAGCATAATTTTCATAGAGAGGTGAGCGGTCCATTTTTCCGCCTCGTCGGTTCATAGATGTACACAAAATCAAAAAGCGCCGCCAAGGGCAGCACTTCCTTCGAGGCGCTCTTATACCATTGCGATTCCGATTTCTGTCAAATCCGCCGGAAATCCCGCAACCCGACATTCGATCGCGCTGGGGCAACCGATCGTCAAGCCATTTCGCATTTTAAGCGCATGCAGCTGTGAATAATGCAGGACTTGGGGAAAACGATTCGAAACTTTCATGTCGGCCGTTCGGACTCTTGTCACGGAGTCTGCACCTATGTAGCGTGCCCCTCGTCAAATACGACATATCGCGCGGCGGACCCTTGTATCCATTGTCAGGCGTTTGGCGTCGTCCAAGTGTAAGGACGGCGCGCGGGGATGGATTCTGAGTCTTGCTGCCTTGAACGGGAAGATGCGGATGTCCTGGACCGACGAACGCGTCGCGTTGCTCAAAAAGCTTTGGGCCGATGGGCTGAGTGCCAGCCAGATCGCCAATCAGCTTGGTGGCGTAACGCGCAATGCCGTGATCGGCAAAGTGCATCGGCTCAGGCTCTCGGGGCGAGCCAAACCTGCCGCGAGCGGCCCTCGGACGAGAAAACCCCGAACCTCTTCGCCGCATCGTCCGGCTAGTCGCGGCTATGTATCCGGCAATACAGCGCTCAAGGCACATGCCCATCCTGCGCCGAGACGTTTGCCTGCGCCGATACCGGCGGAGGACGTAGTTGTTCCCATTAGTCTCAATGTCTCGCTGATGGCGCTTAACGACGAGATGTGCAAATGGCCGATCGGCGATCCGGCTGTCGAAGGATTTCACTTCTGCGGCCATAAGAATTTCAACGGCCTGCCCTATTGCGAATATCACAGCCGGGTTGCCTACCAGCCTGCCAGCGACCGCAGGCGCGACCGGCGGAACGGATAAGGCGGGTTGTCCTTGTGCGGCAATGAGGAGTTTCTCGTCGAAGGTGTAGCAGGCGCTACCCCGTGCAAAAAAGGTCGCGGCCGCTCGTAATATTTCACCGTGACGGCCAGAGCACTTCGCGACCCTACGGGCGGGTCCTACCGGTTTTGGCTATAGCCAACCGCCGGATCGAGGCAAACAGTGCCGCAAATTCGCCCGAGCCATTGTCTTCGAGATCGTGCTGCGGCGCCATACCACGTAAGAAAGGACCACACTCTCCCGTGATTGAACAAACAGAGAACGCCCCTTGCAACCTGCCGAAACTGGATTGTGACTCGACACCGGTTCCCCCAATCATTTGCAACATTTTAGCCAAGATCACCACAATCCGTTGAAATTTTTGGGGTGCGGTACGGATAATTGAGACACCCGGCTGGGGTAAATTGAACCTCAACCGGAGTGTTGCATATGACGAATGATGATGGGCTGAGGCCCGAAGGGGCGCAGGAGCGCTCCGCCAAA
>Ga0315339_1003519_pt1 | contig 10941 bp, 9 predicted proteins | sample ASW17metaG_FD_204514 | JGI IMG/M metagenome (GOLD analysis project Ga0315339, IMG submission 204514) | Ammonia-oxidizing marine archaeal communities from Pacific Ocean, United States - ASW #17 | ecosystem: Environmental > Aquatic > Marine > Oceanic | place: USA: California | collected 2016-12-05
GCTTTGGCGGAGCGCTCCTGCGCCCCTTCGGGCCTCAGCCCATCATCATTCGTCATATGCAACACTCCGGTTGAGGTTCAATTTACCCCAGCCGGGTGTCTCAATTATCCGTACCGCACCCCAGCGAGACGGGGGGTGCTACCGAGAATCAAGCAATCCGCCCTAAACAAGAAATGGGGCGCGGCAAAACAGAATCAAGGGGTTGGGAAGCCACCCGAAACCGGCCTCTGGCATCGAAGTCGCAACGGCTAGCGATTTGAGCGGCCAGATTTGGTGTAAATCTTAAAAAGATTGGGATCCGGTCGTATCCCTGTAACCGTGTTGAAAATCGCCACCGAGGTATTGAGGCCCTGTGCGTCGGTGACGACCCATTGACGAAGCTCGTAGGTTTGATTGTCGAAGATCAATGTCAGCTTACCCTTTACCAGTGCGGATTTCTCGATGATCACCACCGAGATCAGATCGGATTCCTCGTGGATCTGATCGACGATAGACGACGTCAGATCAGTGGTTTTGGCAAGGAGGTGACGCAACGGCGTCTTCGAAAGAGGATAGAGATCCTGCGTCTGGGCCCGATTGTCGAGAATTGCAACGCTGTTTCCGTTTGAGATGACATCAAGCCTGACCGGAGGTTTGTAGTGAAAGCGAATCTTGCCTGGCTTTGAGATTACGAAGACGCCTTCCGACTGTCCGCCGCGCGGGCCGACTTGGACGAACTCGCCTCGCATCGTGCTAAAACTATTAAAGTAACGACTGATATCGGCGAGCATTGTTTGTTGGGTCGGCGTGAAGGGCGAGGGCCCGGTAGGTCCTTTCTGCTTCTTGCCGAACAGTTTTTGGAAGACGGACTTTTTTTGCGTCGGCGCCCCTGTCTTGGCTGCCGAAGCGGTGACATGCGGGTTGGGGCGCGGTAGCGGCACGGGATCCTGCACCGCGGCACGCGCGGTAAAATCGGCGATGACTAAAAGTGCGACGGCCGAAAGCAATACGCCGAAATACGACATGCGCGCCCTTCCAGCTGTTCGCCTGTACCCGATTTTCAATAACAAAATGATCTCCCGAAACCCATCAAGACACGACGGACAGGCCGCGTCAGGCCAATTACAGTCCGCCGGTTAGATAGGTTGTATGGCGAATTCGCGGCGTGGGCCAGCCATGGGCCGACGATTGGTTCAGCGGAAGCGGCTTTGACCTTCATCGTCATCGACGAGAATTTCGCGCTTTCCAGCGTGGTTCGCGGGGCCGACCAAGGCTTCTTTCTCCATCCGTTCGATGATCGAGGCGGCGCGATTGTAGCCGATCGATAGTCGACGTTGGATATAGCTGGTCGAAGCTTTGCGATCGCGAAGGACGATCGCGACGGCCTTGTCGTATAGGTCGTTCGATTCCGCGCCGGTACCAGCCAATGCATCGACGCCGTTGCCGTCGTCCTCGTCCTCGACGGTGATCGCCTCAAGATAGTCCGGCGTTCCCTGCGTCTTCAGATGGGACACGACGTCCTCGACTTCCTCGTCACTGACGAAGGGGCCATGGACGCGGGTGATCCGACCTCCGCCCATCATGTAGAGCATGTCGCCTTGGCCGAGCAGCTGTTCGGCGCCCTGCTCACCAAGGATCGTACGGCTATCGATCTTCGAAGTTACTTGGAAGGAAACGCGGGTTGGGAAATTAGCCTTGATGGTGCCGGTAATGACATCGACCGACGGCCGCTGGGTCGCCATGACGACATGGATACCGGCGGCGCGAGCCATCTGAGCGAGCCGCTGGACGGTGCCCTCGATATCCTTGCCGGCGACCATCATCAGATCGGCCATCTCGTCGATGATTACGACGATATAGGACATTGGCTCCAGGGATAATTCTTCCTTTTCGTAAACTGCCTCGCCGGTCTCGGGATCGAAACCGGTCTGGACTGTACGGGTGAGGGTTTCGCGCTTGGCCTTGGCCTGTGAGAGCCGCGCATTGTAACCATCGATATTGCGCACACCGAGCTTCGACATTTTCCGGTAGCGATCTTCCATCTCGCGCACCGTCCATTTGAGTGCGACAACCGCTTGCTTGGGATCGGTGACGACGGGAGTAAGCAGATGGGGTATGCCGTCGTAAGTCGAAAGCTCGAGCATCTTTGGATCGATCATGATCATTCGGCATTGCTCCGGCGTGTGACGATAGAGCAACGACAAGATCATGGTATTGATCGATACCGATTTGCCTGAACCGGTGGTTCCAGCCACGAGAAGATGCGGCATTCGCGAAAGATCGGCGACCACTGGGTCGCCGCCGATCGTCTTGCCGAGGCACAGGCCAAGTCGCGATTTGGATTTCTCGAAATCCTCCGAGGCGAGAAGCTCGCGCAGAAGGACGGTCTCGCGGCGCGAATTGGGAAGCTCGATACCGATCGCGTTTTTCCCGGGGATGACGGCGACGCGGCAGGAGATGGCGCTCATCGAGCGAGCGATATCGTCGGCAAGCCCGATGACGCGGGATGACTTGATGCCGGGTGCCGGTTCAAGTTCATAAAGCGTAACGACCGGGCCCGGACGGACATTGATAATTTCGCCGCGAACGCCAAAATCGTCGAGGACACCCTCAAGCAATCGTGCATTCTGCTCTAGCGCGTCGATATCGACGATGGCTTTCTTGCCGAGATTCTTGGGTTCGGTGAGGAGATGGAGTGGCGGCAGTTCAAACCCGTTCTGGGCAAGAAGAGACGCCTGCGCCTCGCGCGCGACGCGCTTGCCGGCACGCGGGCGTGGCGAAGGCTGTTTGACACGTTCGCGCTTCAACGCGCTCGGAGCCTCACTGTCCTCCTCCTCGTTGTCCTCTCCCTCGTCGTCGTCGTCCTCGTCCCAGTCCCAATCCTCGAAAACGTCCGTGTCGTTATCGAAAAGCGGTTCGACGCGGCCGTCGTCGCCAATCTGAGAGGGTTTCTCGTTGTAAAAAGCGCGGCTGATCATATTGCGCGCGTGACGACGCAGCGTTCCGCCGATGCGCAGACCGACATGGGCGAGCACGCCAAGGAACAGGGTCATCCGACCGGCTTCCTCATTGCCGTCCTCTGGCGCATCGAAATCGTCCTCGTCGCCAAATTCCTCATGCCAGGCCGTGGCGCCGCTGGCTTGGGCCGCCTCGTTTCTAGCCAGCGCGGAGGCGCGCGATTCATCCTTGCGCCAAATGGCAATGCCGCAAGCACGAAGAGTGAGGAAAACCGAAAACAGGGTCAGGCCGATGAACAAAAGTGTGACCGCCGCACCGGTCGAATCAGCGCTCAAAAGCAATGACGGGACCCGCATCAACAAATCGCCGGAAACACCGCCAAGTCCCGTTGGTAGCGCCCAATTCGCGGTCACGGGCAAAGTCGCGAGCGCAGTCGCGGCGGTAAGCGTACCGCCTATCCATGAAACCAAGGCCCGCCGACTGAACCGGGTCGGCTCGGCAAAGACCAGATGCCATGCCCAGACCACTGGCGGTAGCAGTACAACCGTCGCGGCAAGGCCAAGAAACTGGATGAAAACGTCGGAGACGACCGCGCCGGCGACGCCGAGAAAATTACGGGCGTCGTGCGCCGTGGCATGACTGAGACTCGGATCGTTGGCGGTCCATGTCGCCAGGCTCGCCGCCACCGCCGCCGCCAGCGACAGAATAGAAAGGCCAATCAAGGCGTCGAGGTTGCGCTTGACGAGACGACGGAAGGTGCCGTCGCCGCCTAGCGGAAGGGGGACCGATCTGGTCGAGCGCATGGGTTGTCCCTGGCTTGTTCACATTGTGAAAGCCGCCGACACCAGATCCGGTGTCAATAACTGGGCCGTCACTTGCGCGCTAACCTATCGTCGGTTGGTAAAGCCAGCATTAACCAAAGCCGCCAGAGATGTTCGCGTACGCGAAAAAGAGCCCGGCGGTGGGCCGGGCTCTATAGATATCAGAAAGCGAGAATAATGGCCTATTTCAGCCATTCTTGCTCAATTGTGGTAGGCCGCCTCGCCGTGGGAGGTGATGTCGAGCCCTTCGCGCTCGATATCGACCGAGGGGCGCAGTCCGACAATAAGATCGACGATCTTGAACAGGATCACGCTGCCGATACCGCACCAGGCAATAGTTACGGCGACCGCGAGAATCTGGATCCAGACCTGCTCGGCCATGGTGACACCGTCGCCATAACCGATGCCCCCGAGCGACGCGCTGACGAATACGCCGGTACCAATTGCACCGATGATGCCGCCGATGCCGTGAATGCCGAAAACGTCGAGGCTGTCATCATAACCCAGTGCCGGCTTCACGATCGTCACGAAGAAGTAGCAGCCAAGACTGGCAATGCCGCCAAGGACGATGGCGCCAACCGGGCCGATGAGGCCGGCCGCCGGGGTAACCGCGACCAGTCCGGCGACCAGTCCGGATGCCGCGCCGAGCATGGATGCCTTGCCGCGGCTGATGCTCTCGACGATCGCCCAGGTAACGATCGCGCCGGCGGTCGCCGTGAAGGTATTGATCAGCGCCAGTGCTGTTCCGCCATTGGCCTCAAGGTTCGAACCGGCGTTGAAACCAAACCAGCCGACCCACAAGATCGCGGCACCGACCATGGTTAGCGTCATAGAGTTTGGCGCCATCATGTCTTTGCCGAGTCCAATGCGGGGCCCAATAAGAATGCAACCGACGAGTCCGGCGACACCAGCATTGATATGGACCACGGTACCGCCGGCGAAATCGAGCGCGCCCCACGCGAAGAGCAGGCCGGCACTGTCCCAGACCATATGGGCGATCGGCAAATAGACGACGGTAACCCAAAGGATGACGAAGAAAATCACCGCGGAAAATTTGACCCGCTCGGCGAAGGCACCGACAATCAAGGCCGGCGTGATTGCGGCAAAGGTCATCTGAAATGCGATGAAAACATATTCCGGGATGACTTCGTCGCTGAAGGTGGCGGACGTCGATTCAGGGGTCACGCCAGCTAAAAATAGCTTGGCCAGGCCACCCCAGTAGGGGCTGGTCGATCCGCCAAAGGCGAATGAGTACCCATAAACAACCCAAATAATGATGACGACCGCAACAATCATCATCACCTGCATGAGGACCGACAGCATGTTTTTCACGCGAACCAGACCACCATAGAACAGCGCCAAGCCGGGAATGGTCATGAACAGCACAAGAATTGTCGATATCATCATCCAGGCTGTATTTCCGGGGTTTGGAATGGCAGGCGCCGCGCCGGCCTCGACCAGGGCGGCCGCCTCCTGAGCCAAAGCCGGCAGGGCGGTAAGTGCAATCAACGGCGCGGCCGCGAGCAGGGTCTTCACATTTTTCACTGTTTTCCCCTCAATTTTCCGAAACACGGGGCGCCATCGGCCACCCTTCGTGCGTTCTCGTTTGCTGCATAAAATATTGGCGACTACGGCCGCCCCTACTGTAAGCAACGCAATCACCATGCCACGCGAGAAAGGAACCGAAATAACTCATTAGTTTCAATAGATAAGCTAACTCACGCGGCAGAGCGGAGGTGGTGAAATCCTGCACTTGAACAAAAAATAGGCAAGTGTCTGCCCGGTTTAGCGGGCAGTGCGCGGCCGGATGAGCCCTTCCTGGGCGACAGAGGCAACCAGCATCCCGTCTCTGCTGAACAGACTGCCACGGGAGAAGCCGCGCCCGCCGGACGCCGACGGGCTGTCCTCATTGTAAAGAAGCCAATCGTCAACGCGGAATGGGCGATGAAACCAAAGCGCGTGGTCGAGGCTCGCGGCTTGCATGTCGCGGTCAAATACGCTGCGACCATGGGGATAAAGCGCGGTGTCGAGAAGTGTCATATCGGAGGCGTAGGCCAGGACGCTTCGATGAATATCGGGATCGTCGGGAAGCTTGCCGGTGGCGCGGATCCACACCTGCTGGACCGGCTCAAGCGGCTCTCGGCTGACATAATGCCTGAAATCGACGGGCCGCAGCTCGAGTGGACGCTCTCTTTGCCAATATCGCTTGATCGGTTCGGGCGCACTTTCGATTATGAGGGCCTTGAGTTCGCTCTCGCTTGGCAATTCCTCGGGCGGCGGCACGACGGGCATGGCGAGCTGGTGGTCGAGACCGTCTTCGTCGAGCTGGAAGGATGCCGACATCGAAAAGATTGCCTTGCCGTGTTGGGTGGCGACCACGCGCCTGGTGGCAAAACTTCTGCCGTCACGGATTCGGTCGACTTCGTAAATGATCGGAATGGATGGGTCGCCCGGCCGCATGAAATAGCCATGAAGCGAATGGGCGCCGCGGCCTTCGACGGTGCGCGCGGCGGCAACCAGGGCCTGACCGATAACCTGCCCGCCGAAAACCCGCTGCCAACCGACCTGCGGGCTCAATCCACGGAAGAGATTGTATTCGAGCGGCTCGAGGTCGAGAATGGAAAGGAGGGTTTCAATGGCATTGGGCATGGCGTTGGCCCGATCGGCGCTTTTCGGAAAGTTGGTTCGACCAGTCCGCCCAAACAGTGTCAAGCGGTGGCGCGAAAATGACCGCGGAGGATGTCGATGACGAGCAGGGTGCAGTACCGCTATCCGGACGATGTATTGATCGCCGGAGGGGGCCATGTCGGTCTGACACTGGCGCTGGCGCTTCGCCGTGCGGCACCGAGCCTGTCGGTGTCGCTCGTCGACGCCGCCGGGCCGGCGCATCACGACGGCCGCGCCTCAGCGATCGCCGCGGCCGGGCGGCGAATGCTCGAAACCCTCGGCGTATGGCCGGCTATGGCCGATGAAGCTCAGCCGATTACCGATATGATCGTCACCGACAGTCGTACGCGCGACGCCGTCAGGCCGGTTTTCCTTACCTTTGCCGGGCCGGCAGGGGACGGCCAGCCCTTTGCCCATATGGTGATGAACCGGACGATGGTCGATGCTCTTCACGCAGCCGCGCTCGAGGCCGGCGTTCAGGTGATCACGCCTGACGCGGTCGTCGACTTTACGACAAGTCACGCCCTCGTCTCGGCACGGCTCGGCCAAGGTGGAGAAGTTCCCGCCCGTTTGATGGTTGCCGCCGATGGTCTGAAATCGCGGCTTCGCGATCTCGCCGGCATCGGCACGGCGAATTGGTCTTATGGTCAATCGGCGATCGTCGCGACGGTGGCCCATGAGCGTCCGCATGGTGGCCGGGCCGAGGAGCATTTTCTCCCCGCTGGGCCGTTCGCCATTCTGCCATTGCGCGGCAATCGCGCTTCGCTCGTGTGGGCGGAGCGCAGTGAGGACGCCAACCGGATCATCGCCGATTCGCTGGTTTTCCAGCTTGAGCTTGAGCGACGTTTCGGGCACCGGCTTGGTCGCATCGAGACGGTTGGCCAACCGCGCGCCTTTCCGCTTGGGCTGACGTTGGCGCGAAATTTCGTCAAGCCGCGGCTCGCCCTTGCCGGCGACGCGGCTCACGGAATCCACCCGATCGCCGGGCAGGGCCTCAATCTCGGGTTTCGCGATGTCGCCGCGCTTGCCGAGACGATCGTCGAGGCCCATCGGCTTGGTCTCGATATCGGGTCTCTGGCCGTGCTCGAGCGCTATGAGCGCTGGCGCCGCTTCGACACCTTTGAGATGGGCGTGGTTACCGACACGCTCAATCGGATGTTTTCGAATGACCATCCGGCGCTACGCCTTGCGCGCGACGTTGGTCTGGGGATTGTCGACCGGTTGCCGGGCTTTAAAAAGCTCTTCATTCAAGAAGCAGCGGGCGAGGGCGGAGCCTTGCCGCGCCTCCTGCGCGGCCAAGCGATATAGGCAGAGCCTATTCGATGGGGCGGGCCTCGTCGGCGAGCATGATCGGTATGCCATCACGGATCGGATAGGCGAGCTTGGCTGCGCGACTGATCAACTCCTGCCGTTCGGCGTCATATTCAAGCGTCGTCTTGGTAAGTGGGCAGACCAGGATCTCAAGAAGCTTTGGATCGATCGTGCCGGCGGCGCGTGGTTTCTCGTTCATTGCCCTTTGCCTATTGAAGCGATCGGCCACCGGCCGACGATTTTCGGGCGAGCGACATCTCGGTAATCGCGACCAGTGTTTCGGCGCGGCTTTTTAGGTTGGGCGCTTCGAGGAGCGCTTGCTTCTCGGCGGCGCCAAAAGGAGCCATCATGGCAAGCGCGTTAATAAGGGTCTCGTTCGACGCATTGTCGATGCTGTCCCAGTCGGTCTCGAGATTGTGGGCATCGAGATAGGCTCTGAAGGTCGCAAGCACTGAGCCGCGGTCAACATGCTCATCGCCAGGGCAGCCGGTAAAATCAGTGCCAAACGGTGCCATAGTGACTCTGCACTGGCGAAATGGCGTCGATGCCGCCACCTCCTCGACGATCTGGAAACGGGCGATGCCGGTCAAGGTGATTACATAACGATTGTCGCCGGTTTCAGAGAATGAAGTGATACGGCCGGCGCAGCCAATCGCGCAAAGCGAAGAGCCTTGCTCGCCTTGCGGAGCTTGATCGTCCGGCTGGATCATGCCGACCAAACGGTTGCCGGCAAGTGCGGCGTCGACCATAGACAGATAGCGCGGCTCGAAAATGTTGAGCGGCATTTCGGCACGCGGCAGCAGAAGTGCGGCCGGAAGCGGAAAAACCGGAATGATCGCCGGCAGATCCTCGGGGCATTCATAGCTGCAATTGCCAGCCTTCATTCCCGAACGCCTCACGAAAACAGCATCGATGACAATCGACGACGACCGGCAAGCGTTGCCTCATCCGTCGGACCCCATGCTTCAAAGAACTGCAGGAGCTGTTTGCGTGCTCCTTCCTCGTTCCAATTACGGTCGCGGCCGAATATTTCAAGGAGGTGATCGGTGGCGGCCTCGCGGTCGCCTTTTGCACCGAGCAGGATAGCGAGATCGAAGCGGGCCTGATGATCGGCCGGATTGGCCGCAATACGGGCCTCCAGCGGAGCGGCGTCGCCAAGCGTCTCGGTCTGGGCGGCGAGATCGAGCAGGGCGCGAATCGCGGTGACGCGCGGATCGGATTCAGCGGAGGCCGGGATCATGGCCAGCGTCTCACGGGCTTGGTCAGTCTCGTTGTTGGCGTGCAGACAGCTGGCGAGGCCGACGATCGCGGCAATTGATTGCGGATCGAGTTTGAGCACAGCGGCAAAAATTTCCGCCGCCCCGGGGATGTTGCCGGCCGCCTGGAGACCCTCGGCTTCTTCGACCAGGCGCTCCATGTCGGAGGGACCGGATGGCCCGGCGACGCGCTCGATAAAAGCTTTGATCTGACTTTCCGGCACGGCACCAACAAATCCGTCGGCCGGTTGACCGTCGACAAAGGCGATTACCGCAGGAATCGACTGAACACCAAGCTGACCGGCAATAGAGGGGTGATCATCGATGTTCATTTTTACCAGCAAGACAGCGCCGTTTGCCTCTCGAACGGTCTTTTCGATAATCGGGCTCAATTGCCGGCACGGCCCACACCAGGGGGCCCAGAAGTCGACGAGGACCGGAACCCGGCGCGATGGCTCTATGACATCCTGGGCGAAAGTCTGGGTGGTCGTGTCTTTGACTAAGTCGCCGCCTGCACTGTCGCCGGCCGGCCCATCCGGATTTCCGGAACCTATGATTTGATCGCTCATGACATATCCATAGTTGAATTCGGCGGCTCGTCCATCGGTCGGATGCGCCCGCCGATCCGATGATGCCGTGGTTGAGGGACTACAATCAAGTCGTCGGCGCTGACTCTTCGAGAACGACGATTTTCGGCTCGTGACCGGTTGCCCTGACAAAAGCCAGGAGATCGGCGGCGGCGATGGTGGTTGTCGCGGTGTTGACCAGCGGGTGGCAATTGATCTGGCCGCTGGCCATCAGATCCTTGTCGAGGATAGCATTTACCCGACCTTCCCGGTCGTTGATGAGACCAAACGGGGTTACCGCGCCTGGCGTGACACCAAGTGTTTCGGCAAGAAGATCAGGGTTTCCGAACGATAATTTGCTGGCGGCGCCGATACTTTTGTGGAGGTTTTTTAGATCGATCGAGGCCGCTTCGCGCGCAACCACAAGAAAAAGCCCGCCCTTTTTGTCCTTGAGAAAAAGATTCTTGGTATGGGCACCGGCAATCTCGCCGCGCAACGCGCGCGATTCCTCGACGGTGAAAAGCGGCGGATGGCTGACGGTCAGCGTGACAATGCCGAGGTCGTGCAAAAACGCTGAAAGATCCTCTGGTGTGTTGGCCATGTTCCTAACCAGCCCGGGAAGCGAGGATGAGTAGCCGGTAGCGTAGCGTTGCTCAAGTGCCGAACGCGGGGATGCAGAACCATGTTGCAAATACGCCCATGGGGGCGATATAAGCCGGGCTCGGCAATAAGCCGTGCGAGCGGGTGTAGCTCAGGGGTAGAGCACAACCTTGCCAAGGTTGGGGTCGAGGGTTCGAATCCCTTCGCCCGCTCCAATAATTTCCCCAGTATCTGTGGGCTTTGGCTTGGTGGTCTTGATAGGCTACCAAGCAGAACAAAGCACGGACAAGCACCAAGGTGTGTCACAAAACTGGCACAGGCTGTTCTCCTCTCGTGCTCATCGCAAATCACTTTTCGTAGGAATTCATCCGTTCGGAAAGAATTTCGAGTGCTGCCTTCCCCAAAGGCAGGGACCGTTCCCCCACATGCCCCCGGTCTCCGATTGTGAGGATGGGACTCCGACTAGAATCACTCATGCAACGTTGAACGTCCGAAACGGTCCCGGATTTCACTCGCGCTCGCTTTCAGCGCGACGAAGGGACTCAAACAATGGCTAAACAAACTCCGAATTCAAAACCGGCGCCGTTGATGCACAACAACCAGTGCCCCCGTTGCGGAAGGCCGTTCAATTTCAAACGCAGCACCAAGAGATTTTGTAGCAGGAGAGATATAGCCGAAAGTTGGTGATGGCCCCTGAGGGGCGGCATATCATGGCGGTGCTCAGGCGCCGTCAATTCTCAAAGAGAAAGGGTATGCCACATGTCCAAATCTAGCGTTGTTCCT
>Ga0315339_1003520_pt1 | contig 10937 bp, 9 predicted proteins | sample ASW17metaG_FD_204514 | JGI IMG/M metagenome (GOLD analysis project Ga0315339, IMG submission 204514) | Ammonia-oxidizing marine archaeal communities from Pacific Ocean, United States - ASW #17 | ecosystem: Environmental > Aquatic > Marine > Oceanic | place: USA: California | collected 2016-12-05
GGTACCTGTGAGGGTACACACACTTTCCAAGCGTGCGCCGAGAACCTGGCGGCATGATACCAACACTTATTTAACCACATAACTGCAATAATTGAGTTGGATTGCGACCACAGTGAGTCCAGATTCTTGACTCAAATCTGGTCACAAAATGTAGTAGGATTTAGTTATGAAAAAACTTTTAGGGATCTTGGTTCTGGGTTTTTTGATAATATTTTATTCAGATTCATTTAGTGCTACGAAGAATGAAAAAATAAATGAAATTGATAAAATGTTTGTATCTGGACTTTTATCAAAAGAAGAATGTATAAAATTTAAAAAAGTTATTTTAGGTGAAAATTCTGAACCTAGCTGCGAAGATGCTAAAACAAAATCACTTACCATAAAAAATCTATCTTCAGTAAAAGAACCATTTACAGTAATGTATCAATTAAAAGCACTAGGCATTTTTACTGAGCCTACACATTACCCAGAAGGTATGATTAAATTTTTTGGTAATGCTTGTAAAAATTTTCACTGTCGTGCAGCAAAAGCCACTCGAAAAATGGCCCTTACTTTTAAAAGAACACAAAACTATCACCAAAGGCATCCGGGTGAACAATTATATGCAATGGCAATGTTTGAATTATTCTATCAACAAAAATTGAAAAAGGATCAAAAAAAAGTTGAAAAATTTTTAGTTTCGTGGCCAGATAAAAAAAAACATGGGAAAACAGTAGTTTCATTATTAAAATTAAATAAATCTCGAGAGCAAATGAGAAAAGCTTTAGGAATGGATTTAAACACAAGCGTTGAGGAAGCAATGGCACGTTATTGGGTGATGGGCGATTTCCTTGAAAAAGGAGAAATAAAAAAACAAAAGATTAGCAAAGATATTAAAAAACGTGGCTTATTGTTGGCTAAATATAAAAAAGCAGTAGTAGATTTTAAATCATCAATCCAAAATCAAGAGCACGAAAAATTGTACGATAAAATTAAGAAAAAAAATAATTAATATAATGCACAATAAACTAAAAAACATAAAACAATTTACATACTTGTGTTTGATAGTGTTTTTTTTAATGTCAAATTGGGTTTATGCCACTGACGATCTTGATAAAAAATTTAAAGATTTTAAAAAAGTTACCAAAAAAATCAGAAAACAATTTAATTCTTTACCTACTGGTACTTCTCCAGAATCAATAATCATTGATTCAGCTATTCAAGAAATGGATCAAGTTATGACATTTATTGATGAAAGCTTCAAAAATAATAACATTGAAGTTACTGAAATGACTTTAAATTATATTGAAAAGTCATTTTCTGACATTAACAAATTAGTGCCTAAAGAGTTTACCAATGATTTATCCAAGGTAGATATGAATGACTTGCCAGAACAAGATGTTCAAAAAATTATGCAAACAACCAAACAAATGCAAGTTAACAAAAAAGAAAAATTAACGTCTTTGGTTAAGAATATGACAGAAATTGACCAAAGCGGACTTAATCTTTTTCAAATTAGTAATAATCTGAACGATCTAGGAGTTAAGACTTTGAATTTTGAAGAGATTGCAAAAGCGGTAAGTGGAGATCCTTCATTAAAAGCTGAAGTTTTAAAATCAGCTGAAACAGTAATTGAACCAGAATCTTTTGGTGAACTTGAAAGGATGGCAGATGTAACATCAGAAATAACAGCAACAACATCAGAAATAACAGATGTAACAGCAGGATTAGCTGGATTATCATCTGAAGTACAAGCGGCAGCTACAGAGCTTGGAATTGCTGGATCAACAGCAGCAGCTGCTGCTGCTGCGGGTGTAGATGTGTCGAACGTTATGCCAACATTAGAAACAATGCAAAGCCCTGATTTTGATGCGGAGGCACATAATAGAGCGATGCAAGAATATGATGCACAAAAGGCTGCAGGCAATTGAATGAGGATTGATTAAAATTCAAATATAATTAATGATTTAAAAAGAAATAAAATGAAAAAACTATTAGATTTATTTTTGTTATTGTTATTTTTCTTGGCGTATTGCAACACGGTATTTGCCGCTTGTATTGAAGGCTCCTGCGTGAATGGGAAAGGAACTTACATAATGGTAAATGGAACCAAATATGTTGGAGAATTTAAAGACAATCAGATGAGCGGACAAGGAACTTTAACATACACAGATGGAACCAAATATGTTGGAGAATTTAAAGACAATCAGATGAGCGGGCAAGGAACTTTAATTTATACCGATGGAAGAAAATACATTGGAGAATTTCAAGATAATTGGTATCACGGACAAGGAACTTTAACCTATAAAGATGGACAAAAATACATTGGAGAATTTAGATGGGGTGAGTACCATGGACAAGGAACTTTAACATATGCCGATGGTCGAATTGATAATGGTATATGGAATTTTGGAAAATTAGCCAAAAGTAATAAAGCAAAAACTGAAATAGCTAAAAAGAATGCCAAGAATAAAAAAAAAAAATTAGAACAGAAAACAAAAAAAAATACCCCAATATCTGCTTCTTCAGGAACAGGATTTTTTATTTCCTCTAAAGGACATATAGTTAGTAATAATCACGTAATTGATGCCTGTCATACCGTTAATATTAATTATCAGGGTAATATCAAGCCTGCAAAAGTTATATCTAGAGATCGCGCCAACGATTTAGCTTTGTTACAAGTAGACATTAATCCGAAAGATATATTTGTAATTTCTAGTAATGATGCCATGCTTTTAGAGGAAGTTTATGTTGCGGGGTATCCTTTTGGTAAATCAGTCAGTTCATCTATCAAAGTTACTAAAGGAGTGGTTAGTTCTCTTTCTGGATTAGGAGATAATTTTTCCAATATTCAAATTGATGCAGCATTACAACCAGGCAACAGTGGAGGTCCAATTATTAATAACGAAGGAAACGTGGTAGGAGTTGCTGTTGCAAAATTGGACTTTAAACAAGCAATCAAAACTTATGGAGCTATACCTGAAAACATCAATTTTGGTGTTAAATCTTCAGTGGTTTATTCATTTACTAAAGCAAATAACATAAAAATAAATAAAACGAATAAAGAAAAAATTACAAATAAAAAAGAATTAGCGGAAAAAATACAAAACGCCACTGTTTATGTTGACTGTTGGATGACGGCTTCTAAAATAAAAGAAATGAAAACAAAAAAAACTTTATTTCCTAATGTAGGATCAGATTGATTATGATAAAAAAATTAATTTTATTCTGTTTAACACCACTATTATTAATTCAACCTTCCTTTAGCGATGAAGAAGAAGATCTACATAATTTATTGAATCAAAAAAATGATTTATCAGGCGAAGAATTCTATAATGAGCTTACTAAACTTCAAGATCAATGGGCTATTGATATGATTATGCAAATACAAGAAACGGATGATAAAGATTCAGAACTGAAGGAAAAAAAAACAAGTTCAGCGCTTGAATACGCTCTTGACTTTAAATGTTTGAATGATTGTAAATTATATAAATCGTACGATATGTGTAAAACAATTTGTATGATACCTGCTATTCTTATAGACAATTCAACATTGTGGTGATGAAACAAGATGAACCAAAAGGCTTTACATTAATTGAAATTCTAGTCGGTTTGGTCATCATCAGTATTTTAGCTGCAGTGGGCATGGTTACGTATAATGGATACGCAACAGCTGCAAAACAAAACACATCTAAAATAATTCATTCAAAAACGGTACGATTTCTTTCTGCAGAAGTTACTTTATGTTCTTTACTTGAAGACAGCACTATCATGAAGAGTAGAATTTCCTGTGGTTATCAAGAAGGAAATTGGAATGGTTGCAATACTGACGATTGTAAAGCACAAATGATAATAGATGAACTGGATGTATTTGATGATGAAAATCCATATGATGACAGCGAACCTGCTGTGACCGCTATTGAATTGGGTTTGGGCTATACGGTAGTTTACAATCGAGAAGATCATTTAGAAATAAAAACTCAGTGGGATAAAGATAAAACTATTAGTCCTCTTATAAATTATATATATTTTGATGGAACTACGGTCGCCATGACAGTGGCAACTCCCGAGCTTGATGAACCTACAACTGGCAGACCTGATCAAACCTTTGAAACTTATAAACCTCCAGTTATCCCAGGTGTATTTGGAGAAGAGTGCCCAATGGACTCTGAAAAAAAAGATAAATGGGATTTTAAAAAAAATCCTAGACAAAAATTTTTAGCTCAAGAAAAATTAGGTTGTAACTATGGTATGTGGATGCTGGTTGATTCCGAAGGAAATGAGGCTAATCCAAAATTAGATTATCCTTGCGATAACAGTGATGGTAAAGGTCCAAGTTGGATAAGTCCTAATATCAGTGATTCACATGCTTGGGCACAAAAATTCAATTGGAGAGGAAATAATCCAAACAAACCATATTGTCATAGTATAACAAGACAAGGTACTGGTTGGTATGATCCTGAATTAGCGGATACTCGAAATCCTACGTCCTTTAATTATAATAGAGAAAAAATGGATAAATATATGGAAGAATATGATTTAAGAATGGTACTCGTTAATCCTTTGACGAATTATTTTGGGGAAGAAGATACAGATGGTGATGGTATAGCAAATACTGACTGGAAAGATAGGGCCCCTTATGAATTTACAAGAAAAAATAGGATAGTACACAGCTCCGTTTGGTCCTGCAAACGAAAAGAAGGTGATAGTTGCAAATATAATTTTGAAACTAAAACTTGGAGCAATATAGAGGGTGAAAATTTACACACGGATACCGGACAATATTTACATTGGAGGGGTGCTGATAAAAATAAAAAAGAGCATAAAGGTGCAAGGCTAGATAGAGATGACCCTATATGTATTGCTACAAGACGTATTGCTGATGATGAACCACTTACTAAAGAAAATTGTACACCATATAATTTTTGAAATTTAACTTTGTATAGTGCTTGATACATAAGGGAAGCTTATTCGAAATGAAGAACTAAATTTCTGTGTTAAAAATGAAACATAAAGGCTTTACATTAATTGAACTGTTAGTGGTTGTTGCCATCATTGGTATTCTAGCTGCAGTGGGTGTTGTTGCTTATAATGGGTATACAAATGCTGCAAAAAAAGCTGTGGTTAAATCAAATCATGCTACAATTTATAAAATGGTAGCAACTAAAGCTGCCTTATGTTCAATTGGCGGATCAGTTGACTATATAAACTTTGCTGGTAACAAATCAACTTTTAGCTGTCCTGTTGCTATAGATGATTTTGTTAAATATATGAATGAAACTGTTTATGGTTTAGATTTTGTAAGTCCTTTTGGAATGCCAAATCCTTCATGGTGTAAATTAAATATAACTAATTGTAATCCACCAGGTTATATGTCTGCATGTCCCAGTCACCCTGATCAACTGGGTTATTTAAGCATTTTTAAAAGTAGTAACAACACAATAACAGTTTGTTCCAATTTGGAATATGCTTCTGGTTCGACTGTATATATTAAAAATTCCGCATCTTTTGAATAAATGAAAAAACTTTTAGGGATCGTGGTTCTAATTGCTAAAAATCATCTCCGATTGCGACCACAGTGCGACCAAAACATTTTTCATGACTTAAAAAATTCTGCAAAAGGTTAAATTAGTGGCGGAGAGAGTGGGATTCGAACCCACGGTACCTTTGACAGTACACACACTTTCCAAGCGTGCGCCTTAAGCCACTCGGCCATCTCTCCATTATAATTCTATTAACTACAAAGATTATTATGTTAATTTAATTATTCATTAAATTTTTTAAAGTAAAACCTTTAATAATGTTTAAATAATAAATTTTTTATATTTTTCTAAATTATTTAAAAAATACTTTGGAAAAGTTTCATTTATTTCAATCTTTTTATAATTATGGCCTCTGTTAAATAGGTCAATTTTTTTTTCTATTTTTTCTTCAATAACATTTGGAGAAGAAAATTCTTCAGATGAAAATTCTGAATGCGCAAAAGTTTTTAACTTTAATGAAATTTCTTGTGGATCAAGAATATTGTTAAAGTGCCACCCTCCATCATTAAATATTTGAATATTTTTTTCTTTATCAATTCTCAAAAAATTATAATTTAAGTTTTTTGATTTAATTTTTTGTCTCATAAAATTTATTGACTTTAAATTTTTTTTTTTACTAACTCTAGGTCCTTCCCAGGGACTCTCATAACTATTAAATAAATTGAATTTATAATTAAAACATTTTTGCATAAAAATTCCATATTTTTTCTTTAATTCAAAATTAATTAAGATTTCAGGGTTCGGTATTTCATCAGGATCAGAGAAAAAAATATAATCTTCTGGTTCAGCAAAATTTGTGCTCTCTAACAAAAACTCTCTTTGTATAGCTTGATTTTCCCAAATATTTGTATTCTTAGGAAATGCCTCTTCTAAAAGAAAATATTTAATTTTAGTAAAATCATATTCAACTTTCTTTATAAAATTAATTTTTTTTGGGTTTCCTCTATGATCAAATTTTGATTCACATACAACAAAATAGTCTACATAATTTTTAAGAACATTATATCTTAAATCAAACATAAAATTATTATCAAAAAAAGTTATGCAATCAATAATTTTAGTCATTCAACCATTCTTCTAAAATTTTCATATTTAACAATGTTTCTGATAAACTCATTCCAGGATAGTTTGTTTCTTTTTTTCCCATCAATATAGAATGGCTTATGTTTTTAATTTCATAAGAAAAAATATTATCATTTGCTTCTATATTGATTTCATAATTTTTTTTTTCTTGGACTTTAATTATACTTGGATCGCCATGCCATGTATTTTCAATTAATATTTCTCCTTTTTTTCCAATAATTCTTGTTTTTTTTCCTAAGTTTTCTTTAAATGAGGTTGCAATTACACATGTAAATTTGTTATCAAATTGTAGCTCAGCATATGCATCTATATCAACATCCGTAGATCCTATTTCCTTTTTTTTATTTATTAACAAAAAATTACTAATATCTATATTAGGTATTAATGATGCTATTAGCTGACTGATTGAAACAGGATAACATCCTAAATCTAATATTGCTCCTCCTCCTAATTTTTTATTATATATTCTTTTATTTTTATCTATCTTTTTTTTTTTTTTAAAACCAAATAAATTTTTTTTCGTGAGTATATCTATCCCAAAAAAAGACTCCATTGACACTAATTCCCCTATTGTATTTTTTTTAATAATGTCAATTACTTTTATTAATTGTGGATGATATCTATACATAAATCCTTCAGTAAAAAATAAATCTTTATTTAAAAGTTTATTTTTAATATCTTTAATTTGTGAAAAATTTAATGTAGCTGGCTTTTCAACTAAAATTTTTTTTTTACTCTCAATACACTTAACTATCCATTCATAATGCAAAGAATTTGGTAAAGCGATATAAACAATATCAATATCACTACAATTAATCATGCTTTGATAATTATTAAAGCAATACTTATCCTCTATTCTAAAATCTTCTTTAAATTTTTGAAGTTTTTTATCGTCTTTACTTGTAATGCCAAGCAATTTTGCATTATCTATATTTTTAAAACCTTCTGCAAATTTTTGTGCTATGTTTCCTAATCCAATTATGCCCCAGTTTACTATGTCCATGCTACTCTTTTTGTATCTTTAAGACTCCTATAAATGCCTCTTGCGGTATTTCTACTCTACCAAATTGTTTAGATCTAGCCTTACCTTTTTTTTGTTTTTCAAGTAATTTTCTTTTTCGATCTGTAGCTCCACCTCCATGAATTTTGGTTAACACATCTTTTTTAAAACCTTTAATAGTTTCTCTTGCAATAATCTTTCCGCCTATTGCGGCTTGAACAGGAATCATAAAATTATGTCTTGGAATTAAATCTTTAAGTTTTTCACACACTTCTCGTCCAGTTTTTTGAGCAAAATCTTTATGTATCATCATTGCTAATGCATCAACAGGTTCTGCATTTACTAATATTCCAAGCTTAACTAGATTTCCTTCTCTGTGTTCAATAATTTCATAATCAAAGCTAGCATACCCGCTAGTCACAGACTTCAGCCTGTCATTAAAATCAAAAACAACTTCATTTAATGGTAATTCATAACTAAGAACTGCTCTATTTCCAGAATAACTTAAATTAGTTTGCATACCTCTTTTGTCCTGACAAATTTTTATTATTGAACCAAGATATTCATCTGGTGTTATTATTGTTGCTTTAATCCAGGGCTCTTCAATAAATTTTATAAGTGTTGGGTCTGGAAGGCTAGATGGATTATGCAAATCTATTACATCTTCATTATTTAAATAAACTTTATAAACAACACCAGGAGTGGTTGTTAATAAATTTAAATCAAATTCTCTCTCTAATCTTTCTGTTATAATTTCTAAATGTAATAATCCTAAAAAACCACATCTAAAACCTAAACCAAGTGCTGACGATGATTCTGCTTCAAACGAAAAACTGGCATCATTAAGTTGAAGTTTTGCTAAACCATCTTTTAATTTTTGGTATTCAGAGCTATCTACAGGAAATAAACCACAAAAAACAACTGGTTTACTTGGTTTAAAACCAGGTAAAGCTTTTTTTAGTGGTTTGCTTGCGTCACAAATTGTATCCCCAACTTTTGTTTCTGATAATATTTTTATTCCTGTTGTAATAAATCCTATTTCTCCTGCATTTAATTCATTAATATCTTTTGCCTTTGGTGTAAATACTCCAACTTTTTCAACAATATATTCTTGATTAGTTGACATCATTTTAATTTTCATATTTTTTGAAATTTTTCCATTTATTACTCTTACCAAAATAACAACTCCTAGATAAGTATCGTACCAACTGTCAACTAGTAAACACTTTAAAATTTCATCTTTTTTACCTTCTGGTCCTGGTAAGTTTTTAATTATTTGTTCTAGAATTTCTTCAATTCCTTCACCTGTTTTTCCCGAACAAGGTATAGCATTACTTGTGTCAATACCTATTACGTCCTCTATTTGTTTTTTTGTTTTTTCTAAGTCCGATGCAGGTAAATCAATTTTATTTAAAACTGGAACAATTTCATGATTAATATCTAGAGCTTGGTAAACGTTAGCTAAAGTTTGTGCTTCCACACCTTGTGTACTATCAACAATTAATATTGATCCTTCACATGCATATAAAGATCTGCTTACCTCGTAACTAAAATCGACATGGCCCGGTGTATCAATTATATTTAAGATATAATCTTTACCATCTTTAGCTTTATAATTAAGTTTAACAGTTTGAGCTTTAATAGTTATCCCCCTTTCACGTTCTATATCCATAGAGTCTAGAACTTGTGCCTTCATCTCTCTTTCAGTAAGACCTCCACATTTATGAATTATTCTATCAGCAATAGTGGACTTACCATGATCGATATGGGCAATTATTGAAAAATTTCTAATATTATCAATAGTGCTCATTTTTATGATCTTATTTTAGCACCAGTTTTTTCTTCAACTGTAGAAATTATTAGTTGGGTAATTTTTTCAAGATCTTCATCTTTTAATGTTTTTTCTGAAGACTGAATAGTAACATTTAGTGCGATTGATTTTTGCCCTTCAGGAATATTTTCTCCTTGATAAACATCAAATACTTTTACAGCCTTAATTAAATTTTTATCAACACTTGAGATTGTTTCAATTAACTCTTGTACTTTAAAGTTTTTATTTATAACAAAAGCAAAATCTCTTTCTGATTTTTGAAAATCAGAATATTGATATTGTGCTTTTTGATTATTTAATGATTTTTTAGTTTGTTTAATATTATCTAAAAATATTTCAAACCCTACCAATGACTCTGTTTTAATATCTATTTTCTTTAAAATATTTGGATGAATCTCCCCAAAAAAGGCAACTACTTTTTTCTTATCATTGTTTAAAAATACACGTCCTGATTTACCGGGATGATAATAGCTAGGAGTTTTATCATCAATATATAGTTTATTTTGATTAAATCCTGCTTCAACTAAACTTTGTATTACATCTTTTTTAGCATCAAAAACATCAACTATTCTATCTTTTTCTATCCAACTTAATCTCGAAATTTTACCTGAGCGCAGACCACTAACTACTGTCTCCTGTTGTCCAGGTTGAGAACCAAAAAATACAGGTCCAATTTCAAATAGTGCAATATCTTTAAATCCTCTATCTAAGTTTTTATTTAAATATATAATTAAATTAGAAAAAATAGAATTCCTCAAAACATCAAGATCAGCACTTATTGGATTTACAATCTTAATTTCTTTATTTTTTTCAATAAATAATTGATTGATTTTTGAGTCAGTAAAAGACCATGTGATAGTTTCCAAATAACCTTTAGAAGCAATAGATCGTTGAAGAAAGTGAAATAATTTTTGCTTACCATTTAAGGTTGATCTCTTTCTATTTTTTTCAGGTTCTATAATTTGTATTTGATCATAACCGTGTATCCTCACCAATTCCTCTATAATATCTATTTCTTGTTCAATATCTGATCTCCACGAAGGAATTTTTAAAACTAAGGTTTTTTTTTCTTTTTTTATTCCAAAACCAAGATTTGTTAAAATTTTAATCATTTCTTTTTGACCAATTTGAAATCCTGTAATTTTTTTAAATAAAGCTGGATTAAATTTTATTAAATTATTTTGAATATTTTCTGACTTTTGAATATCAAATTTACTAATCTCCCCACCACAAATATTTTTAATTAATTCAGCAGCTTTTTGAAGTCCTAAATCAATTGATAAAGGATCAATTCCTCTTTCAAATCTAAATTTTGCATCTGTTTCTATATTTAAAATTTTAGAAGTTTTTCTAATTGATCTAGGATTAAAATAAGCAGCTTCAATTAATACATTTTTAGTATCAAATTCTGTTCCTGATCTGGTTCCTCCAATTATTCCTCCTAAACCCAATACTCCAGAATTATCTGAAATTACACACATCTCATTTTCAAGTTTATAAT
>Ga0315339_1003522_pt1 | contig 10935 bp, 11 predicted proteins | sample ASW17metaG_FD_204514 | JGI IMG/M metagenome (GOLD analysis project Ga0315339, IMG submission 204514) | Ammonia-oxidizing marine archaeal communities from Pacific Ocean, United States - ASW #17 | ecosystem: Environmental > Aquatic > Marine > Oceanic | place: USA: California | collected 2016-12-05
GCTCGGTTTTGAGATCGCCTGGTTTGCCGAGCATCACTTCTCCAACTACTGCGTCTGCCCGTCGCCGCTGATGATGGCGGCGGCCTGCGCGTCAGCTACAACCAACATCCGCCTCGGCACCGCCGTGATCGTAACCCCACTCTATCATCCGGCCCGCGTCCTGGCCGAGATCGGCATGGTCGATTCGCTCAGTGGCGGCCGTCTGGTCCTCGGGGTCGGCAGCGGCTACCAGCCCTACGAATTCGATCGCTTCGGGGCCGACCTCGCCGAGGCCCGCGAGATGCTGGAGGAATTTCTCGACATGCTCGAGCTCGCCTTCACGCGCACCACATTTACCTACGCGGGCAAGCACTACACCATGCCGGAGACCCATATCAGCGCGCGGCCCGTGAACGGGTTGCCGGAGGTTTGGCTGGCTGGCGACAACGAGACAGGTCATCGGTTGGCAGCGCGGCGCAACCTCGTCCCCATGTTCACCGCGCGCTGGAAGGGTGCCGACTACATCGCCGAGATGCGCGGCCGGATGGAAACAGCCTGGGCAGCCGAGGGCAAGGACACCGCCACCATGCCGTTGGGTATCCAGCGTTTCCTTTGTGTCACCGACAGCCGGACCGAAGAGCTGGAATATGTCGATCAGTGCCGTCATCAGATGCGGCTCGCCTCGGCACTACGCCGGCGCGCCGAGGTCATGGATGGCGCCATGATGAATGAGATTCCCTTCCCCGACGAACCACCGATCGAGGAAATGGCCGATAATATTCTGGTCGGTGATTGCGAGACCGTCGCGGAGAAACTGGCCGCGGAGATACGCGCCGGCCGGCCGAGCCACATCATGTTCCACGTCCAAGTCGGAGGCTCTACTCAATCTCAGGCTCTCAACACGATGGAAAAATTTGCCGGCGACATTCGGCCGATGCTGGAGAAGGAACTCGGGCCGCTGAAGGACATCGGCGCCCCGCTGTCTCAGGCCGCAGAGTAGCGACAGGTGATAAAAACCACCTCAGTTCTGCATAGATCAGACGATTAAATAGACCACGTCCCAAGGAGACATTGACCATGAGCGCCTATGTCATCGCACAAGCGACCATTAAGGCCGCCGAAAAACTGAAAGAGTACGGCACCATCGCCGGCCCATCCATCAAGGCGGCCGGGGCAAAATTGTAACGGCCGCGCGTGTCACCGATATCTTGGCCGGCAGCTACGACCACGAGCGGGCCGTGATTATCCGTTTCGACGACGCCCAGGCGGCACGTGACTGGTACACGTTAGATGCCTACCAGTCAGCGATTCCGATTCGCGAGCAGGCGATGGACGCAGTGTTCATCATCGCCGAGGCTCCGCCCAAGTGACGGAACAGAAATACACATCAACTAGTGCCGGATCTGAGCGAAGCCCTGCTCCGGCACCGTTGCGAATTCGACCCGCGGTGCTGGAACACTCCGCTGAACCTCACACGCGTTCGAAACATCCGATCAGCTCCACGTGCGATGACCAGGGGAACTGATTGATCGGGACGACCGAAATCAACGCGTACCCGCCATCGACGAGCTTGCGGGCGTCCCGCGCGAACGTGCCTGGCGCGCAGGATACATAGGCAATTTTCCGGATGCCGGAAGACGCCAGGTCGGCGCATTGCCCCTTGGCGCCGGCCCGCGGTGGATCAAGCACGACGCCATCGATGTCCTTGAATTCATCCGGGGTCAGCGAATTCCGTTCCAGATCCCGTAACTGAGCGGTGACGCTTATCCGCCCCGCACTTCGGTTCACGGCCCCGGTCAGCGCGACAACGGCCGCGTCGTCACCGTCGTAAGCGGTGACGCGGGCGCCACGGCTGGCAAGCGCCAGGGCAAACGTCCCGACACCCGCGAACAGATCGAACAGTTTCTCGCAATCGCTGAGATGATCGGCAACGTGCTCGGTCAGTATCGCTTCAGCCGCCGCGCTCGCTTGCAGGAATCCACCTGGAACCGGTTCCACGGCGACGCCACCGAACTCGACGGACGGCAGGCGCTGAGCAACGACAGGTTCCGGATGTTTGGCGCCCCAACTCAACCGCGCGAGATCATGCTGCCGCGCAAAACTGGCCAGCCGTTCACGCAACTCGAGCGTGAGTTCTTTGCGCCCGCCGATCACGACGTCGAGTCCGCTCGTGGTTTTGGTCAGCGATATATTGAGACCCTTTTTGGAGATGGGCAGGTCATGCGCCAGCGCGGCCAACGGCTGGATGAGCTCTGACAGGCTCGGATCCAGGACATCGCACGATTGCACGGGAACGACGCGATGACTGCCGCGCGCGAGATAGCCGAGCAGGATGCGCCCACCCGCGTTGACCACGGTAAACGTTGTCCGCCGGCGTGAATTCAGCGGCACCGTAAGGGTCTCGGCAACGGTCTCCTCGCCAAAGCCGCGCCGGCCCAGCGCGTCGACGACCAACTGGCGTTTCCAAACCTGCTCGGCTTTCGGTGCCAGGTGCTGCACCGAGCAGCCGCCGCAGGTCAGGAAATAAGGACAGGGTGGCTCAACCCGATCCGGTCCAGCCGTCAGGACTTCGATCAGCTTGGCGCTGATCCCCTCGTCGCGAATTTCACCGAGACGCACGCGAACACGGTCACCCGGCGCCGTGAACGGCACATAGATCTTTTGCCCTTGGTCCTTGCCAATGCCATCGGCACGACCACCCAGCCGGTCGATTTCCAGTTCGATGTTTTGAGGTGCGTTCATCCTGGTCTGACATAGCTCTTTTGTGAGCTCTTGGGAGAAATATTATCGCCGGCCGCTCTCACGTCGTCATGGCCCGCCGCCCTGCTGTACCAGCACTCTAGTGTGATTCAATTTTCGGCTGTCACTCGCGTGCCAGGTGCTGCGCTTCGGCCAATTGCACCGGGGTCATGAGGCCGGCAATTTCGTCGCGGCCCTTGACCGCACTCGTCCGAAGACTGGCCGCCGATGGCGGCAGGCGCGAAGTCGTCAAATCCAGCCACAGGTGTGCCCGCACATAGTCCTGGGAAACGCCTTCGCCCCTGAAATATGCCAGACCGAGATTGTATTGCGCGATCGGGTCGCCTTGGTCCGCGACACGGCGAAACCAATTAGCCGCCTCGGCATAGTCCTGTGGCACACCCTCGCCACGGGAGTACATATAGCCCAGAAAAAATTGCGCTGCGGCAAGTCCCTGTTTTGCGAACGGTCTCGATATGCTGAGCACCGCCGCAAAGTCACCGCATTTGTGCGCCAGGTAGCTATCCTCAAACGGTCCCGCGACAGCTGGTCCGGCGACTCCGAGAAGCATCACAAGAGCGACAATGATGATGCGCGGTTTCATCAGGACATGATGCGCCGAGTCCCACCCCACGGCAATTGTACGGGCGACCCGCCGACAATTGATAATGAGGGGCTCAAGTCGGTGCGAAAGATCTTCGAAAGCGTCGATCTTTCTTCAAGTGCCACTCCCGGCTCATCGCTTCACGTCGCGTTAAATAGCGCTCGGCGTACAGCAACTGCCAGTGCCGGCCCACAGTGGACCGCGCGCCCTTGCCGGAATTATGTGCTTTGAGTCTTTGGTCGAGATCGGTCGTCCAACCAACGTAGGTCCGGAAGCCGTCGCGGTCGGTGGTGCCGAGCAGATAGGTGAAGCAGTACGTCAAATTGGCCCCTCAGCCCCCGCGCGTTCGCCTCGATTTAACAGATTGAGCCGCTGCAATTGTTTGTCGTCCCCAACGCTACCCTGCGGCAGGCCTCCCCACTCTCGTGGCTTTACGAGCAGCCTCCCCTTCAAGGCAGACCGGGTTGCTGGTCGGGTTTAGTCTTCAACACATATCGCGCCACCTCGATCTCTCCTTCCCGCTTGCGGGCCTGGGCGATGTCGTAGCTGTTCTGCATGCGCATGAGCGTGTCCATGCTAACCGCGAACGCCTTCTCGATACGCAACGCCATGTCCGGGGACAAGGAAGAACGTTGGTTGAGAAATGCCGAAAGTGCAGCGCGCGTGATGCCGAGCACCTTGGCCGCATCCGTCACCGAAAGCTCCATCGGTTCGATGATCTCGGTGCGTACGAAGCCACCTGGGTGCAGTGGGTTCTTGAGTCGATAATTTCCAGTCAACGTCATAACCACCTCCTTTCAGTGGTAGTCCTCATAATCGAGGTCAATGATCTCAAGTTCGACCTCATCGACCCTGAATGTGATACGCCAGTTTTTCGATACGAACAGGCTCCAAGTGCTTTTTCGATCGCCAGTGAGCTGGTGAGCTTTCCAAGTCGGGACCGCTTGCAATTCCTCGACACTCTCCATGTCTTGCAGAAAGGCGAGAATCTTGTGGATTTTATCGATATACTGAGCGGGCAAACTCGCCCCGCTGTCGTCCTCAAAAAAGTGCCGCAACCATTTGTGCTTCACATTTCGTATCTTCATCCTCTTCAGGATACAAAACGGGAAACCCATCTATCAAATGTAGCTTGTCGGTTTACATGAAACCCGTTGACCGCCCGTTCCTCTGGCAACGTGATAATATGTGCCGGTGTAGCGGCCGCCGTTTGCGGACAACCATCCTCTCGACGCAATTTCCGATTTCCACGCATTTGGACCAAATCGTTGAGGAATTCTCCAAAATGAGCCTGAACGGAACTGTCGGGTGAAATAGGCCGGACCGGATGATGAAACAGCGAAAACTCGGCGCTCTCGGGCCTGCCGTCGGCGAGATTGGCCTCGGTTGCATGGGGATGACCGGCCGTTACGGACCGGCGGACGAGGTGGAATCGATCGCCACTTTACATCGCGCCATCGATCTGGGCGTGACCCTGCTCGACACGGCGCAAGTCTACGGACCTCTTACCAACGAGGAATTGGTCGGCCGCGCGATCCGCGGCCGCCGCGATTCCGTCGTCATCGCCACCAAGTTCGGCTACCAGATACGCGACGGTCAGGTCGGCAGTCCGAATAGCCATCCAGACTTGATTCGCGAATCAGTCGACGGATCGCTGCGCCGGCTCGGGATCGACACGATCGATCTGCTCTATCAGCACCGGGTCGATCCGCGGACGCCCATCGAAGACGTCGCCGGCGCGGTGGGCCAGCTGGTCGCCGCCGGAAAGGTCCGCTCGTTCGGCCTCTCCGAAGCTTCGCCCCGAACCGTTCGCCGTGCCCACGCCACCCATCCGGTGTCCGCGCTGCAGACCGAGTATTCGTTGTGGGAGCGTTTTGTCGAGAAGGAGATTCTCTATACCTGCGCGGAGCTCGGGATCACCTTTGTGGCCTATAGTCCGCTGGGTCGCGGGTTCCTCACCGGCCGCAACAAGCCGGCCGCCGATTACGGCGAGGACGACGCCCGGCACTTCGATCCGCGCATGCAGGTGGAGACTTATGAGCGCAACCTGGTGTTGCTTGGACACGTCCAACGCATCGCCACCGACAAGAGCGTGGCGCCGGGCCAGGTCGCCTTGGCGTGGCTGCTCCACCGCGGTGACAACATCATTCCGATCCCGGGGACCAAGCGGGTCAAGTATCTCGAAGAGAACGCAGGCGCGGCCGACGTTACGCTGGACGCGTCGGATATGGCCGCGCTCGACGACGCGATGCCGCCTGGTGTGACGGCGGGGCCACGCTACATTCCCAAGTCTCTGGCCAACATCGACCGGTCCTGAGCCGTCAGGTGATACTGCTCGCCCATTGCGGCTGGGCGCCTCTGCTTGAAGACGTCGCGGCGCACGAGGCATTCGGAGGCACAGAGGATGGCGGGCAAGCGTTACCAGGTGGCGATACTGTTCCCGGCCGACGCCGCTCAAAGGCAGGCGATCAAACTGGAGGACACGCGCTTTGCCGGTATTGCCACAGCATTGCGCGAAGCCGGTCTCGAGGTTGAAGCCGCCGCCTACGCGGATGAGGCCGTCGAGGAGGTCCGCGCCCAGCTCCGCCACTTCGACGCCGTCCTGGTGTGGGCGAATCCAATCATCGAGCCTGACCGCGACCGCGCCACGCTGAATGCGCTGCTTGAGGACGTTGCCAACGCGGGCGTCTATATTAGCGCCCATCCCGAGGTGATCCGCAAGATGGGAACCAAGGAAGTTCTCTATCGCACATAGTCGATGACCTGGGGCTGCGACACCCGTCACTATCCGACCTTGCAGGCGATGCAGGCGGAATTCCCGGATTGTCTGGCGGCCGGCCAGACACGAGTGCTCAAGCAGGACCGTGGAAGTAGTGGTGACGGCGTGTGGAAGGTCGAACCGGCGGAGCCAGCCGTTGGACGTGCTGCAGCACTGTCTCCCGAGGCGCCTGTGCGGGTCAGGCATGCCAAGCGCGGCAGTGTCGAGGAGGAGATGCCGCTGAACCAGTTCTTGTTGCGGTGCGAGCCTTATTTCAACAGCCGCGGCGGCATGCGGGACGAATCAGCACACGGCGCCGCAGCCCGGGCTGCGCCTCTATTACCCGCCCACGCGGCCGGACTTCCAGCCACTGAAAGACAGGATGGAGCGCGAATGGCTGGCGGAACTTTGCCGGACGCTGGAGCTTGACCCCGCAATGTTAGCCGCTATTGGGGGATGCGGACTTCCTGTACGGGCCAAAAGACTCGGCAGGCGCCGACACTTACGTGTTGTGCGAGATCAACGTGAGTTCGGTTTACCCTTTCGCCGACCATGCCCTCGCGCCTCTAGCGGCCGCCACCTTTGCGATACTTGAGGACAGGCATTGAGCGCCGGCCCCCATCGCCAACCGAGCATAGGCCAACCGGGCATAGGCCAACCAACCATAAGGAAGAAAGCCATTGCCGGACTCTCTGAAGACGATCACGCTGCACGAGAACTTCCGGGCGCTGTTCTACACACCCTTTTATCTCTCCAATGCGCTGGGCGCCTACAGACACGAAGGCCTCGACCTGCGCTTTGTCGAAACGGGAGAACCTGGGCAAGCCATTCTGGACGTCCTCGAGGGCCGCGCCGAGCTCGCCTGGGGCGGCCCGATACGGCTCTTGCATCATCACAACCGCGATCCCGCGTGCCAGATGATGGGCTTCTGCGAAGTCGTGACGCGCGATCCGTTCACCCTCGTCGGCCGCGCGTCCAAACCGAATTTTCGTTTCTCGAACCTGCGCAGCATCAGGCTCGGGTCGGTCTCGGAGGTACCGACCTCGTGGCTGTGTCTTCAGGAGGATCTGCGCCGCGCCGGCCTCGACCCCGATGCATTGACTCAGATCTCGGAGCAGACGATGGCGCAGAACACGGCTGACCTGCGGGACGGCAAGCTCGACGTGATCCAGGTCTTCGAGCCTTACGTAGAGATCTTGGTGGCTGAAGGGGCCGGGCATATCTGGCACGCTGCGGCAGCGCGCGGCCCGACCTCATACACCGGTTTTCTCACCACCAGGAAGGTCCTGCAGAACGAGCCCGAGACCCTGCTCCGCGTAACTCGTGCGATGTACCGGACCCAGCAGTGGCTGCATGCCCACGATGATTAGGAGATCGCCTGTGCCGTTGCCAATTACTTCCCCGACCTCGGCCTCCCCGCCCTAGCGTCGGCCATCGCGCGCTATAAGGAGGCGGGCATCTGGGGGCGCAATCCACTGCTGCCGGACGTCGGCTTTGCGAGACTCAAGATCGGGCTCCTCTCCGGCGGACTCATCGCTCGCGACGTGCCGCTCGAGAGTTGCGTCGACAACGCGCTCGCCAAGCGCATCATCGCCGAGGCTCCGCCGCCGCTCTAGGTTTACCGGCCTGCCCAGTAACAGGTCCCGCATGAAGCCAGTCGCCACAGGCCGTGTTATCATCGCAGCGGCCCGACCCAACCCGATCTGACCCGTTGGGCGCGCCCGTGAACCTGGAGGCGTGGACATGAGCTTCCCCTTGATTGAGTTCGACACCTCGCTCGCGGGCCATGACGTGAACGAGCCGCGGCCCGGCTATCGGAAGATCGAGGTCCGCCTTCTGGCCGGATCGCTGGGGGCGGAGATCTTCGGCGTCGATCTATCACAGCCGGTGGACGACGAGACCTTCGCCGAAATCCATCAGGCCTGGCTCGACCACCAAGTGGTATTCTTCCGCAACCAGGATATCACGCCGGAGCTTTACAAGGCCTTTGCCACGCGGTTCTCCGACCTGCGCCTGCACGAGCTCCTGGCCACCGTCCCAGGACATCCCGAAATCCAGATCGTCGCCAAGGAGTCCACCGACAATTACGGCGCTGGCCACTTCTGGCACAGCGACGTCTCGTTTTCCGAAATCCCGCCCATGGGTTCCCTGCTGTATGCGCGGGAGGTCCCCGACTATGGCGGCGACACGCTGTTCGCCAACATGTACCTCGCCTACGACACACTTTCGGACGGCATGAAGGAGATCATCGACCAGCGTCAGGCTCTGCATTCGGCGACCCGCGTGTACAACGGTACCGGCGGCGGCACCGCGCGGGATTTCAAGACCGGCGAGAGCGGTTCGAACTATCGCGACTATCAGCACGCCGAGCGCCGCATCGCCCACCCCATGGCGCGCACGCACCCTGCCACCGGCCGCAGGTCCCTCTACGTCAACAGCTACTTCACGGTCGGCATCGTAGATATGAAGGACGAAGAAGCCTTGCCCCTGCTCGGCTATCTCTTTCAGCACGCCACCAAGCCCGAGTTCGTCTGCCGTTTCCGCTGGGCCCCAGGATCGATCGCCGTCATCGACAACCGCTGCACCCAGCACTACGCCCTCAACGACTACCCGGGCCGCCGCCGGGTTCTCCACCGCATCCTGCTCGAAGGCGTCCGGCCTCAATGAACTTATAATTTTCAGATGCTTATACTTTATTGATAAGTATATAGTTGAACAAAATTAGTAGCGCTCAAACAGCTCAACAGATGATGTGTGAATACGATAGCCCAATAATCAGCGAGTGACCCGCGGCCGTGATTTCGCGCGCTGCGGATTTTTGCTACCTTCATCTCTGTTCGGCGGGACCCGATTCGGGAAATCCCACCCACATAGCCAGGAGCCACGATGGCCAACAGCATTCCCGTGATCGACATTGCCGACTACATGGCCAGTTCCGCGACGGCACGCGACAGCGCCGCGGACCAGGTCCGCGACGCCCTGACCACGGTCGGCTTCTTCGTACTGACCGGCCATGGCGTGCCGCTCGCCAGCATCGACCGTACCTTCGCGGCGGCGGCCCGGCTGCACGACTTGCCCATGGGCAAGAAGATCACCGTGAAGATGAATGAGCATACCAACGGCTACATGGCGATGAAGCGCTATGCGGTCTGGACCTCCGACGTCAACGACAACGACAGGCCGGATTTGAACGAGGCCTTCTTCATCCGGCGGGAACGCGCCGACGACGACCCGGTGCGGACGTCGGGTCAGCGCTTCCTCGGCCCCAACGTGTGGCCGGAAGAGTCCGACCTGCCTGGGTTCCGGGCCGACGCCCTCACCTACATCGACACTATGGAAGCGTTCGCGCTGCGCTTCCTGCCCATCGCCGCCGCGGCGCTCGATCTGGAGCCGGCCTGGTTCGACGCAGCCTTTGCCGACAGCTTTTATGGGCTCCGCCTGTCCCACTATCCCCCGATCGAGGCCGAAGCGAACCAGTTCGGTATCGCCCCGCACTCGGACGCCAATTTCCTGACTTTCCTCGCCCTGACCGAGATTCCAGGCCTGCAGGTCCGCATGCCCGACGGCGAATGGCTGGACGTGCCTTATATTCCGGGCTCGTTCGCCGTTAATTCCGGCGACATCCTGCAGCGCTGGTCGAACGGCCGCTTCAAGTCGACGCCCCACCGCGCGCTGCCGCCGGTTGGGACCGATCGCTACGCCATCCCGTTCTTCTTCGGCCCGTCCTGGGACGCGATGATCGAATGTCTGCCAGGCTGTCACGGCCCCGGCAATCCGCCGCAATGGCCGCCAATCGTCTATGGCGACTGGCTGTCCGGCTGGTACGACGCCAACTATGACCCCAAGGTCCAGGACGCCGCCGCCGCCCAGGACACCGCTGTAGCATAAGACGCCGTCAGCGCGCATGCCGGGAGGCCGAGCTTAGGCAGGAACTTTGGTCGACTGCCAGGTGACCATCCGCCAGGTGCCATTCTGGTTCTTGTACACATCGGTAAAACGAGCCGTAAATTCTTGCAGGGACCCGTTTCGAACAGCGTTCATGTGAACGATTCCGGTCAGGACGACTGAATCGCCCAAATCTTGTGCTTTGACCCCTGACGGCACGACTGAATGACAGACCATGGCACCCGATTTGATGTTGTTTATCAAACTCGATTTGGTATCAACGCGCGCCGTGGCGTGTGTGTAAACAAGGCTGTCACAAAGCATGTCCCTCAGCTTCATCGTATCTCCTTGGGCCATCGCCGATATGCGTTCCTTGTCCAACTCGACAACCAGGGCCGCGTTATCGCTCATCTTGTGCCTCCACTTGGTTGTTTTCCGAACCGCCTGCTGTCGGCCAAACAGCACAGTCCCGACCTGATCGGCCCGATCCGATCAGCAAGACGCTCTCGTCGCATCAAACACGTTCAACGTTTCCACTGTGCCGCGGCACACCAAACTCCCGGTGGCAGATGTCAGCCAGCCGTGCGACGCCGTCGCGAATGCTCTCGATGCTGGGATGACCGAAGCACAGCCGCATGCGGTGGCGATTCTCTTCTCTGGACACCGTCCAATCAGGACCGGGATTGATGGCGACGCCCTCGGCCGCCGCCGCAACCGCCAATTCCCGGGTATCGACGAATTCGGGCAGAGTCACCCAGATGTAGATGCCGCCAACCGGCCGGAAAAACTCGGCAGTGGCGCCAAAATTTTCGCTGAGTGCCTCGACCATGGCATCGGACTTAAGCTTCAACATATGGTTGAGACTGTCGACATGGTCGGTGAAATGCCCGGGCAGGTATTCCGCCAGGACCATCTGTTCCAGCGCGCCGCTGCCGGCATCGGTCTTCAGGGGCAAGACGTGCTGCATCAC
>Ga0315339_1003523_pt1 | contig 10934 bp, 8 predicted proteins | sample ASW17metaG_FD_204514 | JGI IMG/M metagenome (GOLD analysis project Ga0315339, IMG submission 204514) | Ammonia-oxidizing marine archaeal communities from Pacific Ocean, United States - ASW #17 | ecosystem: Environmental > Aquatic > Marine > Oceanic | place: USA: California | collected 2016-12-05
ATGGCGAGGGCGGCGCTGGACTTCAACGATCTTGACGGTGTCGCGGCCACCGCCGGGCCTGGCCTGATCGGCGGCGTCATGGTGGGCTTGGTCACCGGCAAGGCCATCGCCGCCGCTATTGGCAAGCCGTTGTTGGCCGTCAATCACCTGGAAGGGCACGCCCTGACCCCGCGCCTGACCCATGACCTGGCCTTTCCTTACCTGTTGCTGTTGATTTCGGGCGGCCATTGCCAACTGGTGCTGATCGAGGGGTTGGGCCGGTACCGCCGCCTGGGCAAGACCATTGACGATGCGGTGGGGGAGGCCTTTGACAAAGCGGGCAAGATGCTGGGCCTGGATTATCCCGGCGGCCCGGCGATACAGGCGGCGGCCGAATGGGGCGATGCCGGTTTGGTCAATTTGCCCCGGCCCATGCTGGGGCGGGCGGGCTGTGATTTCTCCTTCTCCGGCTTGAAAACCGCCGTACGGCGGTTGCTTGAAAAACAACCGGATTTGCGGCCGGAGGACGTCGCCGCCGGGTTTCAAACGGCGGTTGGGGATGTCATGGTGGACCGGGCTGGCAACGCAATCCATATGGCACGGCAATTTTGCCCGGATCTGAGCCACCTGGTGATCGCCGGCGGCGTCGCCGCCAACAGCCATCTGCGCCAGCGCCTGGATGAATTATGCCGCGCCCGCGGCCTGGAACTTGTCGCGCCACCCATTGATCTTTGCACCGATAATGGTGCGATGATCGCCTGGGCCGGGGTGGAGCGCCTGGCCGCCGGCCTGCACGATACCCTGCCCGATGCCCTGTATGCACCAGCCCGGGCGCGCTGGCCCCTGGACCCGGATGCCACGCCCATGCCCTTTGCCGGCAAGAAAGCCTAGGAACGCCATGAAACGACGCAGCGAACTGAAAATCCAGGGCCACGGCCTGTTTCCAACCCCGGTGATCCATGCGGAGCTGCCCGGCAGCGCCCGCGTCAACGATACCCTGCGGGCCGTGATCGAGGGCCGCATGACCAGCCATCCCTCCACCGCGCATTCCAATCTGGGCGGCTGGCAATCCAGTTGGGACTTGGCCGATTGGGGCGGGCCGTGCGTGGGCGAAGTGCTGGGCCATGCAAAAACGTTGGCCAACCGCATGACCTCCGACCGCCAGGGACGGGCGGTCAAGGTGGACTGGAAACTGAATGCCTGGGCCAACGTGAACAGCACGGGCCATGGCAACGAATTCCACACCCATCCCGGCAGTTTCTGGTCGGGTACTTATTATGTGGATGATGGCGGCATCGCCGATGACCCGTCCCTGGGCGGGGAATTCGAAATCCAGGATCCGCGCGGCGTCGCGCCCGCCATGTACGCACCGCTATTGGCCTTCAACGTGCCCGGCGGCCTGACGGCGGGGGGCAGCGAAGTGGTCTCGCCCCGCGCCGGCACCATAATTCTGTTCCCCGCCTGGCTGTCCCACGCCGTGCGCCCCTATCTGGGCGACAAACAGCGTATATCGATTGCGTTTAACCTAAGCGTTTAGAGTTTTTCAAGCTTGCCAAGGCCAGCCCGCTCCCCCACCCGGCCAGGCATAGCGATTTCAATCAAACTTGAAATGCTATAGGCCCGCCTCGGCCTCGGCCAGCCAGGCTTGGGTCAGGGGGCTGTTGGCCTTGGCAGCCGCACGTTGTGTCAGCAGGGCATGGGCGTCGGCGAAGCGTTCCCCATCCAGCAGGGCGCGGCAGAGCATCTGGGCCCAGACATCGCGCTGGGCATGGCTGCCGCCCAGGCGCCAGACGTGGTCGCGCAGGGGCAACAAAATGTCGGCCGCTTCCCCTGCCCGGCCCTGGCATAAGGCGATGGTGGCACGGCAAAGGGGCAGGGCGACCCGGGCCGTCACCCGCGCTTGATCACCATCGCCAAGGGCCGCCCGTGCCAGGCTTTCCAGCATGGTATTTTGCGTCTCCACCCAGCCGTCCTTGGCCAAGGCCATGATGAAATGGGCATCGGCGAAGGCCAGGACGGCATCCTGGGCATGCCGTTCGGCCACGTCCGCCAGGCCGCTCCACCGGTCGCCGATATCGACGCCCTGATATTCCAGGCGCCACAACATGGCGGCGGCGTTCGAGAAATCCAGATAATCGTCGCTGGGCGCGGCCCAAAACTGTTGGTCGTAATGCGCCAGCACCACGTCGAATTCGCCCTTTTCCAGATGGAACAGGGCCTTGTGCCGCCAAGTGTGGAAGCGGAAGTTATTCAGACCCTCCCATTTCGGGCTTAAACGGTCCAGCCAGGCCACGCCCTCGTCGTGGCGGCCCTGCATCTCGAAAACATGGGTCACGGCGTGGGTGGCCCAGATATCCTTGTCATTGATCTCCACCGCCAGCTTGCCCGCCGCCTCGGCCGCTTCATAGTCGCCGGCTTCTTCAAGGGAAAAGGCATGCACCCCCAGCATATAGCCGAAATCGGGCCGATACTCGTCCCAGGCGCCGATGATGCGGCTGGAGGATTGGCGCATGGCGGCCCCGCCGTTGGTGTAGAAATGCATGAAGTTGGTCAGGCGCACCACCAAGGCATCGTGGGGATAGCGCAACAGGATTTGCTCCCAATGATCAACGGTTTGCTGCATGGCACCCCGGTTCCAGGCCTGCAGGGCGGCCAGGTGCCAGGTTTCCCGCTGGTTGGCGCCACGGCTGGCGATGGCCTGTTCCGCCGCCGCCGCGGCCTCAACCGCCTTGCGGGCCAGCGCGGGAATGGCGAACAGGTGGAAAAAATAGCCCCGGGTGATCAGCGTCATGGCCATTTCGCCATCGGCCGCCAACGCCGCCTTCATATGCACGCCCGCGTCCATGCCAAAGGCCAGATAACTGCGCACCGTGCGGCTGTAGGCCGCCGCCTCGGCGCTGTCCGTCGTTAGTTACAGGCCTTGATAGTCCGTCGCCATGACAAGGTCCTCTCCATATTGCGACCATGAAGTTAGTGTCTTTCGGGGGAACGTGCTACGGTTTTCAGAGCTTGAAATATGGTGAGGAAAATGCGGTGGTGGGCCCTCAGCGGCGATTATCGGCGATATTATCCGCTGACGTGGTCGGCTATGACAAACTGGTGCGCGATGACGAAACCGGCACCATCGAGGCCGTCAAACGCCTCCTATCCGTGGTCATCGCGCCCAAACTGGAGGAGCACGCGGGCCGCATCGTCAAATTGATGGGTGATGGCGTCCTGGCGGAATTTCCCAGCGTGGTTGAAGCCGTCAATTTCGCGGTCGAGACCCAGGCCGCATTGGCGGCGGAAGACCAGGCCATTCGATACCGCATGGGCGTCAATCTTGGTGATGTGATCATCGACGGCGACGATATTCAGGGCGACGGGGTCAACGTCGCCGCCCGCCTGGAAGCAATTTGCGCGCCTGGCGGCTTGTGCATATCCGATCGGGTGCACCAGGCAATCGCCGGCAAAACCGAGCTGGATTTCGAAGATCTGGGCGCTCAAAACCTGAAGAACATCGACACTCCGGTCCGGGTCTGGCAATGGCGCCCAAAGGACCTAATTGCCGGATCTGTCCAAGTGCCGGAGGAGGAGCAGATTAAGTTCTGCACGACCCCGGATGCGGTCAGCTTGGCCTATGCCGTGGTCGGACAGGGTCCGCCGCTGGTCAAGGCGCCGAATTGGATGAACCATCTCGAATATGATTGGCAGTCCGAAGTTTGGCGCCATGTCCTGCGTGACATGAGCCGCCACAACACGCTGGTGCGCTTCGATCAACGCGGCAACGGCCTGTCCGACCGCAAGGTATCCGAACTGACCTTCGACAACATGGTCGACGATATGGCGACCGTCGCCGAAGCAGCCGGATTGGAGCGGTTTGCCCTATTGGGAATATCACAGAGTTGCGCTTATTCCATTGCCTATGCCCACCGGTACCCGGAACGGGTCAGCCACCTGGTGCTGTACGGCGGTTTTGCCCTGGGGCTGGCGAAGATCAAGGATGGTCAATGCTGCCCCCAGTACGAAATGCTCCATCACATGATTCTGGATGGCTGGGGCCGGGACAATCCGGCTTTCCGTCAGTTCTTCACCTCATTGTTCATGCCCGGCGCTAACAAGGATCAGATGAGCTGGTTCAACGAGTTGCAACGCAAAACAATTTCGCCCGAAACCGCCGCCGAACCGCTGGGCGTGGTCCGCCATGTGGATGTTACGCATTTGCTGGCAGCGATAGATATTACGACCCTGGTATTGCATTGCCGCGACGACGCCGTGGCGCCGTTCGAAGGGGGGCGGCGCGTGGCCGCGGGCATTCCCAATGCAAGATTTGTCGCCCTGGAAGGTCAGAACCATATGATACTGGAGGACGAACCGGCCTGGCCCCGGTTCCTGACCGAAGTGCGGCAATTCCTGGCCGAAGGCGTATAGAATTCATGACCAAGTTCTCTGTTCTTGACCTCGCCCCCGTGCGCGAAGGCAGCGATCCGGGCGATGCCCTGCGTCACTCCCGCGCCCTCGCCCAACGGGCCGAAGCCTTCGGTTACGAACGATACTGGCTGGCCGAACACCATAACATGATCGGCATCGCCTCGGCCGCGACCTCCGTCGCCATCGGCTATGTGGCCGAGGGCACCGAGACAATCCGCGTGGGCGCCGGCGGCGTCATGCTGCCTAACCATTCCCCCCTGATCATCGCCGAACAATTCGGCACGCTGGCGTCATTGTATCCCGGCCGCATCGATCTGGGTCTGGGCCGGGCGCCGGGCACGGATCAGCACACCATGCGGGCCCTGCGCCGCAACCCCATGGTGGCGGAAAACTTTCCCCAGGATGTGTTGGAGCTGCAGGCCTTGCTGGGACCCCTGCAAGAGGGGCAGTACATTCAGGCCGTGCCGGGCACTGATACCAATGTGCCGCTGTGGATTCTCGGTTCTTCCCTGTTCGGGGCGCAGTTGGCGGCTGCCCTGGGGCTGCCCTATGCATTTGCCTCCCATTTCGCGCCCGAGGCATTGTTTCAAGCCTTGGATACCTATCGGGATAATTTCCAGCCCTCGGCCCAACTGGATCGGCCCCATGCCATGGTCGGCATTATCGGCGTGGCGGCGGACACGGAGGAAGAGGCGAAGTATCTCTTCACCACGCCGCAACAGCAATCCGTCAATCTGTTCCGCGGCACGCGGGGCCGCCTGCGCCCGCCCATTGATGATATTGAAGATTACTGGACACCGGCGGAGAAAATGCGCGTCAGCGCCATGCAGTCCTGCGCCTTTGTCGGCACCGCCGACAGCATTCCGGAGCGGTTGGCGGCGTTTATCGAACGTACCGGGGCGGACGAATTGATGATCGCCTCGTCGATCTTCGATCCTGAGGCGCGGGTGCATTCCTACGAAATATTCAGTCAGGTGCGGCGGACATTGCAGGGAGACGGCGATGCTTAACAAGGATCAAGTGGCATTGCGCGATAGTGCGCGGGAACTGGCCCAGGGGCAGTTCGCCGGGCGCGCGGCGGAAGTTGACCGCACGGAACAATATCCCTGGGACAACGTCAACGATCTGAAGGACGGCGGATTTTTCGGCATGACCATTCCGGTCGAATATGGCGGCCAGGGCCTGGGCTATCTGGAAACCACCCTGGTGGTGGAGGAAATGGCCAAGGTCTGCGGCGTTTCAGGCCGCATTGTGGTGGAGGCCAACATGGGCGCCATTGGCGCCATCATGTCCTATGGCACGGAGGAACAGAAACGCCTGGCCGCCGATCTGGTCCTGGGGGGCGACAAGCCGGCGATCTGCATCACCGAGCCGGACGCCGGCAGCGCGGCGACCGAAATGACCACCCGGGCCGATAAAAAAGGCAATCAATATATTCTGAACGGCAAGAAACATTGGATCACGGGCGGTGGTGTCTCGCGCCTGCACCTGATCTTTGCCAGGGTTTTTGATGAAGACGGCGTCGAGGAAGGCATCGGCGGCTTCATCGCCATCCGCGACGAAACCGAGGGTCTGGTGATCGGCGGCAGGGCGCCGACCATGGGCTTGCGCGGCATTCCCGAAGCCGAGGTAATGTTCGAGGACATGGCCGTCCCGCCCGCCAATCTGGTGGTGCCGCCGCGCGGCCTGCGCAAGGGTTTCGCCGATTTGATGACCGCCTATAATTCCCAGCGCGTGGGCGCTGCCACGGTTGCCTTGGGGGTCGCCCAGGGGGCCTACGAGAAGGCCCTGCAATACGCCAAGGAACGTGAGCAGTTCGGCCGGCCCATCGCCGAGTTTCAGGGCCTGCAATGGATGCTGGCGGACATGAGCATCCAGCTCTGCGCCGCCCGCAGCCTGGTGCATGGCGCCGCCGTCAATCTGGTCGAGGGCTTCCCCGAACCCCTGGCCGCAGCCCAGGCCAAGGTCTTTACTTCGGAAATGGCCATCAAGGTCACCAACGATGCCCTGCAGGTCTTTGGCGCGGCCGGCTATTCCCGCGACAATCCACTGGAACGCATGGTCCGCGATGCCCGCATGTTCACCATCGGCGGCGGCACGGCCCAGGTGCTGCGGACCCTGATCGCGGGGCGGATATTGGAAATGAAAACGCCGCAGACCAGGGACGGCTACAGCAAGCTGGCAGGGCGGTGACCTCACGGGACGGCATCTTTGCCTATCGTCGGTTTCGGTTGCCGAACTGTCGTTCGGGGCGGAGAAGTCGCAACAACCCGAGCGCAACCTTGCCGTGGCGGGAATTTTTTCGGCCCGGCCGACCATACTGCCATTCGACGAACGGACCGCCGGGCATTGCGGCAACATTCGTGCTAATCTGGAAGCACAAGGCCGGCCCGTCGGCCCCTGTGATTTGATGGTCGCCGGACAGGCCCGTAGTTGGGGTCTGGTTCCCGTCACGAATAACAGGCTGTCGGCTCCCATTGCCGGAATCCAAGCGCCGAAGCGCAGTTGTCGGACGCTACAAGAAACCGGGCTCCCTAAAACACGCCCTTTGCCCGCATAGCCGCAATGTCGCCGTCGCCATAACCCACCTTGCGCAAATTTGCTTCCGTATGCTGGCCCAATTCCGGCAGGTCGAACACAACCTTGCCGGGCTCGTGGCGGAACTTCATGGGGATGCCGATGTGTTCCCAACCCCGTTCGTCCTCGATTATCATCTCGCGATGGCGCATTTGCGGATCGTCGGCGCCCTGGCGCAGGTCGTTGACGGGGGCAAAGGCGGCGTCAACATCGGCGAACCAATCGATCCAGTAGGCTCGGGTTTCGGACAAAAATTTTCCGGTCAGGAAGTTCTTGGCCGGGTCCTGGTTCGGTCCGGGAGGCGGCTGGCAGGCCTCGATCAGGTCGGGGCGGCCCATTTTGTTCAGGATTGCGGTGGCGAAATGCATCTCGGCCCCGCCCAGGACAATATATTTGCCGTCCTTGGTTTCATAGATATTGTACATGGCGTTGCCGCCCCAGCTGCGTTCGTCCTTTGGGTTGGGCGCGCGCTTTTCGGCAAACACCGGCCCGACGTTGTTGGGCATGGCGGCGATCAGGCTGTCCATCATGGCCAGGTCGACATAGTCGCCCTGGCCCGTATCCCGGCGCCGGTACAGCGCCATCAGGACCGCCGACAGCCCCATCATGGATGACAGCATGTCCGCATTGGCGATGCCCGGAATGGCGGGAATGCCGTCCGGGCCCAGATTGACGCTGAGAATGCCGGCATAGGCCTCCGTCGCCATGTCGTGGGCCGGCTTCTTGGCATAGGGCCCGGTTTGCCCAAAGGCGGAGAGAGAGGCGTATACGATGCCCGGATGGCGCGCCGCCACGGCGTCATACCCCACGCCCAGACGATCGACCACGCCGGGGCGGAAGGCTTCGATCATCACATCGCAGCTCTCGGCCAGGCGCAGGGCGGCTTCCACGCCTTCCTCCGTCTTCAGATTTAGCTGCACGCTCTGTTTGTTGCGATGTGTATTGGCGAAGAATACCGTCGTGCTGTCCCGTTGCGCGCCGATGACGCGGTTCGGCTCGCCGCCGTTGATGGGTTCCAGCTTAATCACCTCGGCCCCATGGTCGGCCATCATCTGCGTTAACAATGGGCCGGGCAGGAAGAGAGAGAGATCAAGGACGCGAATACCTTCGAGTTTCATGAGTTTGGCTTTCTAGATGGCATTATTGGAACGCAGGCGTTCGATTTCGTCCGATGAATAACCCAATTCGGCCAGGATGTCTTCGCTGTCGGCGCCCAGCTTGGGGCCCGCCCGGGCCGGGATGGGTTCGCCCAGGCGAATGGGGTTGTTCAGCAATTGCAAGTCCGGGCGGTCGGGATGATTGACCGTCTGCACCCCGCCGCGATCCCGGAAATAGGGGTTGTCCAGGGCCGTGGCCAGATCATTGACCGGGCCGGCGGGGACCTGGCCCGCAAAACGCTCCAGCCACTCGGCCGCCGGCCGCGTGATCAAAACCCGGTCCAGCATCAGGGTCAACTCGTCCCGGTTTTCATGGCGGCCATCATAGCCCTGAAACCGAGGGTCATCTTTCCATTCCGGTTGGCCAACAATATCGCACAGGGCGGCCCAGAATTTTTCTGTTTGCGCCATGATGAAGATCCAGCCGTCCTGGGTGCGGTAAAGCTGGGAAGGCACGATGAACGGATGGCCCGAACGGGGCACGCGCCCAGTCACGTCGCCTTCGTTCAGGTACCACACGGCGGGATAGCTCAATTGATGCATGGCCACGTCATAGAGGGAGACTTCCAAATCCCGTCCCCGCCCGGTCCGTCTGGCCTCGGTGATGCCTGCCAGCAGGGCCAGGCATGAGGTCACCCCGGTCATGTAATCCACGATGGACAGGCCCATGCGCGCGGGCGGGCCGTCGGGCTCCCCGCTCAGGCCTAAAAATCCCGCTTCCGCCTGCATGAGGAAATCATAGCCGGGCCAGCCCGCCCGCTCCCCATCATTGCCGTAGGCGGAGACATGGGCGCAGACAATGGCCGGGTTGTGGGCTGCCAGATCCGCGTGACGCAGGCCCAGCTTTTTCGGTTGATCGCCACGCAGGTTGTTGGTCAATCCGTCCGCCGTGGCCACCAGCTTGTGAAATACAGTCCTGCCGTCCGGGTGTTTCAGATCCAGGCTGAGAGAGCGTTTGTTGCGATTGAAGGCCTGGAAAAACTGGCTGTCGTTGTCGCCCAGGTGATAGGGGCCCACCGCCCTGGCCACATCGCCCCCCGTTTGCCGGTTTTCGATCTTAATCAGATCCGCGCCCAGGTCGGCCAGAAAGCCCGTACCGTAGGGCCCCGCGCCGTAATGTTCGATGGCGATGACCCGTAATCCAGCAAGCGGCAAACTCACACCGGGTTCCTTTCCACCAACTGGCGGGCGATGATGATGCGCTGCATCTCGTTTGTCCCCTCGCCAATACACATGAGCGGCGCGTCACGGTAATAACGCTCCACATGAAACTCCTTGGAATAGCCATAGGCGCCGTGGATGCGCATGCATTCGGTGGCATTCTCCAGGGCCGATTCCGAGGCGAACAGCTTGGCCATGCCCGCCTCCATATCGCAGCGAAGGCCATTATCATAAGCGGTGGCCGCGTTTTCCAACAGCAGCCGCGACGCCTCGCAGCGGGTCGCCATGTCGCCCAGTTTCAGCTGAATGGCCTGATGCTGGCAGATCGGCTTGCCCATGGTCTCGCGGACCTGGGAATAGGCAACGGCGTCCTTCAGCGCCGCATTGGCGATGCCGACGCCGCGCGCCGCCACGTTGATACGCCCCAATTCCAACCCGCCCACCGCGTGGCGGAAACCGGCGCCTTCCTCCAGGCCGATCAGACAGTCGGCGGGAATGCGGTAGTCCTCGAAGTTCAATTCGGCGCTGTCGATGCCCTTGTAGCCGAGCTTTTCCAGCTTGCGCCCGACCGTGAACCCAGGGCCCTTTTCGGCAATGAACAACGAGGTGCCCTTGTGCCGGGGTTCGATGTCCGGATCGGTCTTCACCAGCAGAGCGACGCAGCTGCCTTCGATACCGTTGGAGATCCAGGTCTTGGTGCCGTTGATGACGTAATCATCGCCGTCTCGCACCGCGCGGGTGCGGATGGCCTGTAAATCCGTGCCGCAATTGGGTTCGGTCAGGGCCAGGGCGCCGCGAATTTCCCCCGTGGCGAAACGGGGCAGGTATCTCCGTTTCTGTTCTTCCGTGCCAAAGCGTTCCACCGCCGCCGACATGATCAGGTGGGAATTGAAAATGCCGCTCAGGGACATCCAGACTTCGGTCACCGCCGTGACAATCTTGGCGTAGGTGCCCGCGGGCAAACCCAGGCCGCCGTATTCCTGGCTGATAGTGGCGCCGAACAGGCCCAGTTCCTTCATCTGTTCAACCATTTCGTGGGGATATTCGTCGGCATGTTCCAGGGCCAGAACCTTGTCGCGCACATCCCGGTCCAGCCATTTTTGCACCGTATCCAGCAATTGCCGCTCGTCTTCCCGGGTAATGCTCTCACCCGTGCGGCTGGTCAGTATCTCGCTCATGGTTTTTGAGCCTCCTGCATCTTGTCTTCAACGCCGTAACCGCGCTTGGGCACCAGCACGGTCCGTTGATAGCTCATCACCAGGGTGCCGTCCTGCTTGAAGGCGCGGGTATCGACCGTAACCATGCCCTGGGTGGGCCGGGATTTGGACTCCCGCTTCGAACGTATCTCGGATTCCGCATACAGGGTATCGCCATTGAAAACCGGCGCCGGCATGGAGATATCGGTCCAGCCCAGATTGGCGATGGCCTTCTGGCTCACATCCGAGACGCTCATCCCCGCCACGATCGCCAGGGTCAGGGCGGAATTGACGATGGGTTTGCCGAACTCGCTGTGCTTGGCGTATTCCGCATCAAAATGCAGGGGGTGCTGGTTCATGGTCAGCAAGGTGAACCAGGTATTGTCCGCCTCCGATATGGTCCGTCCGGGGCGGTGTTCATAGACATCGCCGATCTCAAAATCCTCGTAATAGC
>Ga0315339_1003525_pt1 | contig 10932 bp, 8 predicted proteins | sample ASW17metaG_FD_204514 | JGI IMG/M metagenome (GOLD analysis project Ga0315339, IMG submission 204514) | Ammonia-oxidizing marine archaeal communities from Pacific Ocean, United States - ASW #17 | ecosystem: Environmental > Aquatic > Marine > Oceanic | place: USA: California | collected 2016-12-05
GTCTGGTTTGTCTCATTATTGATGGCCATATTTAGTTTCAGTCTGGTAGCCGGGATGTTGGTTCAACTCATCCAATCATGGCAGTCCATGAGATCACCTTCTATTTAACATGGAACCCGGATTAATTGCTACATTATCAGTAGGTGGCCTGGTGATCCTGCTTGCGGGGGGCATGCATATTGGTTTTGCTATGGCATTTGCAGGGCTGGTCGGGACAATGTTACTGCTGTCGCCCGATGCAGCCCTTTCACTTTTTGGTCAAACGGTTTTTGAGACGGCGCTCTCGTTTGAGTTCATCGTGATTCCACTATTTGTTTTGATGGGTCAGTTTGCCACAGCAAGCGGGTTGAGCGAAGATCTATATAAGGCTTTTAATACCTGGCTGGGGCAATTTCCAGGTGGTTTGGGCCTTGCTACTATCGGGGCCTGTGGGTCATTCGCAGCCATTTGCGGTTCTTCACTGGCAACTGCAGCCGCAATGAGTAAAGTCGCATTGCCGGAGATGGAACGCTATAAATATGATCCGCGACTTGCAACAGGAACCATCGCAGCTGGAGGTACGATTGGTATTCTCATTCCACCCAGCGTCATAATGGTGATTTACGGCATTCTAACTGAAACCAGCATAGCGGACCTATTCATCGCCGGTATCATCCCCGGTTTGGTATTAATAGCTTTATTTATGTTGACAGTTTGGCTCCTCGCATCTCTTTTTCCAGAATTGGGGCCGAAGGGACCAGGCTCTACCTTTCGTGAAAAAGTTGCGGCGGTACGTCAGGTTTGGGGTACGATCTTACTTTTTGTCATCGTTTTGGGCGGCATATACACAGGTATTTTCACACCTACCGAAGCTGCAGGTATTGGCGCGTTAGGTGCTCTGGGTTTAGGTGCGACCGCGGGCCGCATGAATAGATCATCGTTTTTTCAAGCTCTATTGGATTCTGTCGATACCACTGCAATGGTTTTTACAATATTGATAGGTGCCATTGTTTTTAAGAATCTAATAGCTCTGCTCCAATTCCCCTCCATGATTGAAACCTGGATGCTGGCCTTGTCATTGCCGCCTATGGGAATGTTGCTTCTAATCTTGCTAATATATATTTTGCTTGGGGCCATTCTGGATACCATGGCGATGATCCTCTTAACCCTACCCGTTTTTTTTCCCATCATCAGCGGATTGGGATTTGACGCCGTCTGGTTTGGAATATTGATGGTTGTAGTAATCGAACTCGCGCTTATCAGCCCACCAATGGGAATTAACGTTTTCGTCATTAAGGGTATGGCGCCCAACGTATCTCTTGGCACGATCTACATTGGTGTTTTGCCATTTGTGGTCGCACAGATTCTGCTATTGGTCCTGGTTCTAATATTTCCCGATTTGGCTCTCTGGTTGCCCCGTACTGCATCGTAACTTTGAAACAGTATAATTTAGGTGGCAATCTTCATTAATTCGCCATTATGTTTATGAGGGGCGTTGTCAAGAAGCTGCTAACGAATTCCTGAAATGGGTATTCTGTAACGGGAGACGGTTACGGGGGTTGGTGTTACGGAGAACGGATGAGCGGGCCTTGTTTTTGGCCTGAGTTTTCTGGCCACTATGTGCGGGAAGGAAGGGCTTAAATTAGGTCTTCTGGCCACTTTTTCCTTCTAAGTCATTGATTTTAAAGGGTGTACCCGCTACCCTTTAAGCAGCAGGCCCAAGGTTAGAGTCCTTGTGCACCCACCAATATTTTCAAGGGGTTAGGTGGTAGTTTTTAGAGGGGTTCTAAGATTGTGGCCACTGTTGTGGCCACTTTTGCTGCTTTTACCTGCCCCAGATGTTCTTTACGCGCTCCACCATACGCTTCTGACGGACTGTAATTGAGTACTTGTTAATCATCTGGGTTGTCTTGTGACCGGTGATCGCTCTTGCCTCTTCTTCGGTACACCCGGCCTCAATTAATGCCGATGTGGCATTCTTTCTGAGGCAGTGAAATGACAAAGGCGGCTTTAAACCCAACAGACCTACCTTCCCCAGCTCCTTCCTAAAGTTCGTCCTGAACCCGTCGAGCGTTAACGGCATGCCGGTTCTGATACTTTTAACGATAGTTAGCCCTTCGATCGCGTTATCCTCGGTCTCGAGATCGTCCAGGTAGACCTGAACTATTGACTTAAGACCATCTTCTGGGAATATGTTTCCGGGATCCTAAGTCTGCAATGCGGCATATGAAAGAGCAGATTTTGCAGGGCAGCCTGTGGGTCCTGGAGGATTTTGATTGACCTAAATTCTGAATAACCAAACAAACAAGGGAGGAAACGATGAATCAATTTCTAAAAAAAAGAAGTGTCTTCGCTATCGTGTCTTTAATTATCGGCTCACTGGTGGCCACTAGTGTTGCACAAGCTGCAGGAAAAATTCGACTTAGTTCCCGGTCCACGAACTGGGACATGGTGCTGATCGAAAGTGGAGCCGCCAAGAAATATGGCATCGAAATTGAACTCGTCCGGGTCAAAACAGGGGTTGAGGTTTCGGAAGCTTTGATCGGCGGCAGCGTCGATGTAGGCAGCAACGGTGATACACCCGTGACCTCTCTGTTGACGCGAACAAATGATGTTATTGTAATTGGCACGGCGGTTTCGACCGACGGCGGATACGCCAAGGTCATCGTTAAGAAGGATTCGGCCATAAAAACATTGGCCGATCTCAAAGGCAAAAAAATTGCCACTAAAATCGGCTCCGGCTCATACCGGGCCCTTTCCGATTATTGCACATGGAAGGGTACCTGTTCTCTTAAGGACTTTAAAATCCTGAACACGGCGCCTTCGGCCATTTTGGCGGCTTTGGAAGCGGGTTCCGTCGATGCCGGAATATGGTTCCCGCCGACGACGTCAATTGCGATTTTTAAGGGTTTTGGCCGCGTCATGATGGACTTTAAGGGAGCCAATATCGGACAGGCAATGTGGCTTGCCAATAAAAACTTTGCCGAAAAGAACTCTGACTTGGTGGTGCGTTTCCTCGCCGCAACGATCGAAGCCCAGAATATCCTGCTCAAGGATCATAAGCGGGCAGCCGAACTATTGGCCAAGGGTTTCAAAAAGAGAGGCCGAAATTTACCCACCGAGGTGTTAATGATCGATATCGATTCGTTCGACTACACGCCCGGCGTCGGGGACCAAAATGTAAAGGTCTTGAATTCAGTCTTTGCCTCGATGAGTAAGGCAGGAAAATTGAAAGGTAAAAAACCGGACTTTAATGCCATGGTTAACCGGAGTTTTATGGCTAAGGCCATGAAGCTCTATCAGTCAAAAAATTAACTACGGCTTCCAGATATTCCTATTTGAGACACTGTACGGCGGTTCCGTGCACAATCATGGAAACGTCGTATAGTTTTACTAAGACATTTAACGGACCTTTATCCGTGATGTGTTTATTTTAACATCTCTTCAGCTGGACGTTGGCCATAGTCAACGGCCTATGGAGGTGCTCGGGGGGTATGTAAAAAATGGCAGATTTAATTGGAGAAACGAAGGCGCTGCAGGCGTCGGTTGCCCCGGAAGGAGCAGTGATCTCCTGGTTTAATATAAAGGGATACTTAATTCCCACCCTATCTCTTTTGTTATTCGGCATTGCCTGGGAACTGTTCGCGTACTTAAGCGCCATAAGTCAGGTCCTCTTGCCGCCGCCATCGGCTTCCTTGGTCCGGCTGGTCGAAATGATGGGACCTGGTGACGGCAGCGCCCCAAGCTATCTGATGCTTCGCCATATCGGCGCCACCTTGGTCGGCTTGCTGGTTGGCTTTATCGCCGCAGCCTTAGTCTCATCCGCGGTTGGCCTACTGATGGGCCTCAACAAGACCATTTATGAATGGTTAAATCCTATCATTTCATTGTTTATGGTCATACCGACCGTGGCCATAGTCCCGGTCATCATTCTGTGGTCGGGCCTCGGCATGAAAACGGTGATCATCATTGTCGCCCTCGGCGCTTGCTTCCCAATCATATTTACGGCGGCAGCCGGCGTACAAAGCATCCCGAAAAAAATGATTTGGGCCGCCCAAACCGCCGGTGCCAACAGACAACAAATCCTCTTCACCGTCGTTATCCCGGCAACCATGCCTTACCTGATCACCGGCCATAAGCTGGCATTGGGCCGGGCTTGGCGCGCCGTTCTGGCCGGCGAAATCTTCGCCTCCACGGCTTACGGTATCGGTTTTATGATTTATGATGCCCGCACATTCTTAGACACCCAGGCTATGTTTGCCGGACTTATCATCGTTGGCATACTCGGCCTCGTCCTGCAATCACTGTTTTTCCGCTATATTGAAAAGTCGACTATTGAGCGTTGGGGCGTCGTGTCCCAAAAAGATATTTAGTCGGGTTTCAATCCATGCAAACACATTCCAAGCAGCCGATAAAAATCTCCGTCAACAACGTAACCAAAACGTTTGGGCATGGAACGGGAAATGCGGTAACCGCCATCGACGGCTTCAATCTTGAAATACGTGATGGTGAACTAATTTCCTTGCTAGGGCCGTCGGGCTGCGGCAAGTCGACCTTTCTTTATTTGATTGGCGGCTTTGAGAAAATTACGGAGGGCGAAATACTCCTAGATGGGGTGCCTATCACCGGTCCCGGATCCAATCGAGGCGTCGTTTTTCAGGAGTATGTTCTGTTCCCGTGGCAGACCGTGGCTCGAAACATCGAGTACGGACTGCGCCTTAATAACACGCCAAAGGAACAACGCGTGGCACGGGTAAAGGAGTTGGTGCGCATGATCGGTCTTGAGGGGTTTGAGGATGTCTATCCCTTTACCTTGTCGGGTGGCATGCAGCAACGGGTCTCCATTGCTCGCGCCATGGCTTATGATCCGGATGTGATGCTGATGGACGAGCCCTTCGGCGCCCTGGATGCGCAGACGCGCAACAAGATGCTTGTAGATCTGATTGGTATCCATGAGAAGACCCATAAGACGATATTGTTCGTCACCCATAGTGTCGAAGAAGCAGTGATGATTTCCGATCGCGTCTGCCTGTTTTCTTCTCGTCCGTCAAAAGTAAAAGAAATCATCGAGATAGAAATTGAGCATCCGAGATCTGTTACAGATGACCGGTTTGTGACATACCAGAAACGATTAATTGACGGCCTTGCCGAGAAGGATGTCGGCGGTCAGTCGGACGCATAGGCATCAAGCCTATATTTGACTTTCGGCAAAGATATAAGAGAAATTAAATAGATGAACCCAAAAAATCTAGTCATCATCATGGACGATGAACACGGCACTCCGTTTCTCGGTTGCGCCGGCCACCCTATCGTCAAAACTCCGAATCTGGATCGGCTGGCTGCTACCGGCACCCGATTCGCTAACGCTCAGTGCAACAATCCAATATGCATGCCGTCGCGCGCCAGTTTTGCCACCGGCCTCTATACCCATGAGACGGGGTACTGGGATAATGTGATCGCCTACGACGGACGGGTTAAGGGCTGGGGGCACCGACTGCAGGAGACTGGGCACGGCTGTGTCTCGATCGGTAAGCTGCATTACATGAATGCCACCGACCCGACCGGAATTGACGAACAGATCATTCCCATGCATGTCGACAAAGGCGGCGACTTGCACGGCCTGATCCGGGACGATCCGCCAACCCGCCATCAATCCAAAAACTTCGCGGCTCAAATCGGGCCAGGTGACTCGGAGTATATCCGCTATGACAACGATATTTCGGCCCGGGCAGGTGCGTGGTTAAGGGCGGCGGCAGGAAATCCTGCCGATAAACCTTGGGTTGTCTTCATTTCGTTTATCGGTCCTCACTACCCGATGATAGCGCCGCCCGAGTTCTTCAACCTCTATGCACCAGAGGACATTCCGTTGCCGAAGGCTAAGCCGGACCGTTCCGGCAAATTGCGTGACTGGTGGGACGCCTTTGAAAATTGTTATATCTTTGACCAGTATTTCGAGGATGACCGACAACGTCAAATTGCCATCGCCGGCTATTTCGGTTTGATTAGCTTTATCGACAATCATATCGGCAGAATCATGCAGGTAATGGAAGAAACCGGCCTCATGGAAAATACCCGAATTGCCTTTACTAGCGATCACGGGGAAAATCTTGGTACCCGGGGTTTGTGGGGTAAGTCTACCATGTACGAGGAATCCGTTGGCGTGCCGTTGATTATGGCGGGTGAGGACATCCCATCGGGCAAAGTCGTGGAGACACCGGTCTCCTTGATTGATTTCTATCCGACGATTTTGCGGTGCATCGGCATTCCGCCGAATGATCAAGATCGGGAGCGCCCCGGCCGTTCGTTACTAGATCTAGCTAGGGAAGGCGATGATGCGGAACGCATGGTGTTAAGTGAATATCATGCGACCGCATCCAAAACTGGGGTCTTTATGCTGCGCAACGGACGCTACAAGTACATACATTACGTCAGCCACGGCGCCGAGTTGTTTGATCTGGAAATGGACCCGGAAGAACTGAGGGATCTGTCATCCGACCCTGGCCACCAGTCAATGATTAGGGAATTTGAAAAGCGGCTTCGGGATATTCTGGACCCCGAAGCTGTCGACGCCAATGCCAAACAGGACCAGAATGCTGTTATTGCCGAATTGGGTGGGCGCGATGCCGTGCTTGAAAGGGATGTGCCTATTAGTACGCCCGCACCCTAATTCAAATCAGAAGAAGCAGCCGACGTATTCCTGCGCTGGGTGTTTTGTAACGGTAAACGGAAAACTTGATTGCGGAGCACCAAAGGCAGGCTTGTATCTCCCAGTAAGAAAGGTCCATCCCCCTCTAAAATATGCACTAGATAGGTTCATTCACTGCTATACGCACAATTTTAATCGTTATAACGCCTTGTAACCAATTTTGGTGAACGATAGGATTTAGCTGTAGCCGGTATCATAATTCGGAAATTGGTATGCGAAAGATCCTGATACAAGGAGGCACTGTCATTTCGATGGAACCAAGCCGGGTGGCTGGTTTGATAGAGAATATTCTCATTGAAAATGACCAGATTTCTGACGTTGGAGGTATCAACCCGACCGACGATATGGAAGTAATCGATGCAACGGATTGCATTGTTCTCCCAGGCTTAATTGATTCTCATGTCCATACCTGGCAAACGGGGCTCCGTGGTATCGCTGGCGACTGGACAGTCCCACAATATATGCGTGCAATGCACCGAGGACTGGCCACAATTTTTCAGCCAGAAGATATATATATAGCTAATCTTATAGGTGCATTGTCCAAGCTGGACGCTGGCATTACCACGCTTGTTGACTGGTGCCACAACAACCCCACACCGGACCATACAGATTCTGCCATCGATGGGTTGTTTGAATCCGGAGCACGTGCCCTATTCCTGCACGGTTCCCCCAAACCCGACCCAAAACCCGGGCAAAAACATTATAGCGAAGTGCCTATGCCGCGCGGCGAAATTGAACGTCTGCGCAAAGGACGCCTTGCTACAGATGACGCGCTAGTAACACTCGGGCTTGCTGTGCTTGGCCCACAATACTCGGTCTATGAGGTTTGTGAACAAGACTACCGATTAGCACAGGAATACGAATTGATTGCTAGTGCTCACACAGCCGGCGGCCCGATGCTCGCCCCAGGTTCATTTGAAAAACTGATTGAACTGGGATTGATCGACAACCGCAGTAACATCGTTCATGCAAATAATTTCGAAGATAATTTGGTGAAGGCGCTAGTTGATGCAGGCGCAAGTTTCACGGTAACCGCTGACGTCGAGATGCAAATGGGTTTTGGCGACCCCCTAACAGGTCGCCTCCGCAACCTTGGGTCACCAATGACAATTGGTGCCGATGTCGAACCGGCGGTCTCCGGTGATATGTTCGGCGCAATGCGGCTAACGATGAGCGTCCAGCGCAATATTGATAATCTTGCCGCCCTCAGTCGCGGCGAAGTTTTGCCTGAAACTGCAACAATTACTTGCGCAGAAGCGCTTCAATGGGTCACCACCAATGGCGCCCGCATGATCGGGATGGAACAAAGTCTAGGCACCATCGCCCCCGGGAAGAAAGCAGACATTATCCTACTTCGCGGTGGCGACCTGAACCTGTTTCCCGTCAACAACGCCATCAATGCCGTAGTTCGCCATGCTACTCCCGGAAACGTCGACACGGTCATGGTTGCTGGAAATATCGTGAAACGTGACGGCAAGCTTCTTTATGGTAATCTTGCGGAAAAGAAAAATGCGCTGTTGGAATCGAGCCGGCGTATACTTTCAGATATCGATCTCCAACCGTAACACTTACATCAAGATGTATCCCCACAAAGTGGTCAACAAGGTCCACATCCATGTCCTTAAAAGAACTGGCCAAGATTGCACAGAAGCAGACGCTTATGGTGATGTGTCACCAGTGAGGGTAAAGAACTCACCCCCACCAACTAACTTCAATTCTTCCCCACTTTATGTAATCATCACGGAATGAAACGACAATCAATAAAGTCTTTATGTAAAATTGTTCGTCAGGTTCCAACCCTTTTAAACCCAAGACCCTCTGCCTCAGAGACTAGGTACCATCCAAGTTCTGCTTGATGGGCAGCCACACACGTTATTATTCCGGCCTCAACGGTCAACTCACAATACCGCGCGAGCGGTTTAGTCCTTTGACCCATTCCGGACATTGGTACGCATCTCTAATTCCGATACATATTGGACGATGGAAAGCGCGGTTGTGATTAGCCAAATAGCCAGGACGGGTGCCACAGTAAATGACCGAAATCCAATGGTGCGCGTAAAAATTTTTTACGATGCCACTAGCTCAGCACCTCATTTAACGTTACTAGGCAAACAGTGTTGTCAGCTTCTGTGCCGACTGTAATACGAATATAGTTTTCATACCCGGGATCAGCCCAAGCGTTGATCTGCACACCTTTGTCGAGCATGGCTTTTATGCAATCGCGGCCGTTCATCGGAACGGGCGTGGAGACAAAATTAGTGACCGATGGAAAGGGTGTCAGGCCAAGTTTCTTGAGGCCATTATATAGTTGATCCCGACCGGAAGCAATCTGCGTCAAAATAAAATCGCGATACTCAATATCCAATAGAGCTGCTTCTCCGGCATACTGAGCCAGCAACGGTACGTTGAATACGCAAGTGGTTTTTTGCAGTGCCTGGGCCAGTTCCGCATCGCTGCAAAGCGCATAGCCTATCCGCATACCGGCCATCGCATAAGCTTTTGAGAACGTAAATACGGTGATCCAAGGGCCTGTTCGAGTTTTCAAAATTTCCAATATGTTGGGGCCGTCGGCGTCGAGACCAAAATCGAAATAGGCTTCATCGACACAAAGTAACACGTCCTCGGGCACGCCTTTGATTATCTTTTCGATGCCAGCTTGATCGACCATACGTCCAGTGGGATTGTTAGGAGTAATCAAGAAGACGATTTTGGTGTTTCCGTGAATGGCGGCCAGAATGCCGTCGATATCGATGTGGCCATCGGGCAGGTTTTCAACCTCTGATACATCGGCTTCGAAGGCGGCCACCATGGATTTGTAGCCCCAGAAAGTGGGTACCGGCAGAACCAGACCCTGTCCCGGGGAGAGAGAAAGATCAATCGCTCCTTTTAATACCTCCTCGCTCCCATTGCCCCAGACAATACAATCGTGATCGATACCGGTGCGTTCAGATATAATATCGCTCAGTCGCGGGCATTGCGCGTCGGGATATAAATTTACCGCGCTTAAATTCTGCTGCATTGCTTCAATAACTTTTGGTGAAGGCGGAAAGCAACTTTCGTTTAAGCCCATGCTCAGGATTTTCGAGGTATCTATACCTCTATGGCGAAGGACCCCAGCAGTTGGTGGTTCGACTTTGTTTGGCGCTTCCTTTAAGGCCTGGCGGATATAGGGCGAAGATTTCTGAACGCCATTCATTGTGGCTTAATCCTGGGTTCTAACGTGTTTGTTATATATGCATTATAGTTCCCCGCGCGCGATAGCCAATTCAAGATTTGACGAATTTTCGCCTGCTTGTTTATGGATACAACTGGTTGAACGCGGCCTCGTGTGGAAGTTGGCGAATGTCCGCTCTGTTAAGGGTTGTCGGACATCTACCGTAGGTGGGTGCCAGCGACCTCCTCGTTCGGCAGGTGTCGGATAAGCCTCAAGGGAGGAAACTGCGGGAAGTTTAGGCTCGGCGTTTTGGTTTGTTCGAGCTATGGGGATTTGAAGCTTGGGTGGGTGCACAAGGACCCGAACCTTGAACCCGTAGCTCAAAAGGCAGCTGGCTTTATTTTTATTTTAACTTCTCGACCTTCTCCAGTAGCAAATTATTCACCCAAAGTCCGCTTATGGCCAGAAGGGAGCATGTTAAACAAATTGGACTACCGCCAAATTAATAATTAAACTTCTTAGGGTAAGGAAGGAGATCATATGTTCTTGGAAAATTATTGGTACTGTGCTGCCCTGCCCCACGAAGTGGATGCTAGGCCACTGCGTCGGGTGATTTGCAATGAGCCTGTCGTTTTCTATCGCGATACCAAGGGAAAACCGGTTGCGCTAGAAGACCGTTGCTCCCACCGCCAAGCACCTTTATCGACAGGAGAAATCCGGGGCGACAACATCCAATGTAATTACCACGGTTTTGTATTTGATCGCGACGGCGCGTGTGTCCATATCCCTCATCAGGACACTATTCCCAGTCGGGCTCACATCCGCACATATCCAGTAACGGAAAAGTGGGGGTTTATATGGATTTGGCGAGGCGACGCCGCTAAAGCAGACGCCGCAAAAATTCCGCATCTCCCATGGACCACTGATGCCGGACGCAGCCCGGTTTATGTCTATTTTTTCGTGAAGGCAAACCATCAACTGGTAGCCGACAACCTATTGGATATTTCCCATGCGGACTATTTGCATTCAGATACGCTGGGTTCCAAATCAGGGATTATGGGCGGTCCTCAGCCAGATAAAGTTGAGTTTAGAA
>Ga0315339_1003526_pt1 | contig 10932 bp, 5 predicted proteins | sample ASW17metaG_FD_204514 | JGI IMG/M metagenome (GOLD analysis project Ga0315339, IMG submission 204514) | Ammonia-oxidizing marine archaeal communities from Pacific Ocean, United States - ASW #17 | ecosystem: Environmental > Aquatic > Marine > Oceanic | place: USA: California | collected 2016-12-05
TGTGGCTGCCACTGAAGAAGTTCGGGCTAATTCTCTGGATGAGATCTTACAAGCTGCACTGTCACTCAAAAATAGTGATAAAAGTAACTCTACAAAGGAGACTTTTGAAACCTCTAGTTCTGAAAAATTAACAAATACTATAAATGAAGATTTAATAAAGGAAACTAACACAGAAATCACCCCTACTTTCAACGATTTTGATGCAGGAAAAACGTTTGGCAGTTCATTTGCTTTACTTGGCGCTGTAATTTTAGCCTTAGAGATATCATCTCGTGAAACGGCGCTTGCAAACACACAACAGGTAAAAAGTTCGGTAAATTCCCAGATGGTATCTGATCTTCGTATAGCAGAATACGTTCCTGTACCGGATTTTCTTACATCTACTAATCCACTTACAGCAAATGATATTAATTTTAATGACATATCCAATTTAGGAAATGATAGTCAATTTCAAGAACCAGTTTTAAATAGCTTGCCTTCACTAAAGAAAAGCAACTTAATACTGACCACCGATTTAAATGATATATACCGCGGCATACACGATAGTAAACTGACTGTCTCTGATAATATAGTTAACTCTGCAAATACGGCAAACCTTCCTAACTCAGATTTCATAAATCATCATCATCTAGATGACCAGGGCCTTAATCAAACAGCAATTGTCAATAGTAATTTATTTTATAGTTCAGACACCCAGCAGACAAATAAAATGCCGATCTCCGAGACCTCTGAACAAAAAATTTCTCTAGTAGCAATTGACGTCGTTAGTTTAGTAAGTGGAACGGCAAATAATATGCCACAACCAGTAAGTACCTTCCCGTACAAACTTACGAATAATATTTCCATTAATGACAATAATCTTAACTACTATTCGCTAGAAAATATTCTAATTACTTCATTTTCTTCCGGCCCTATAATTAGTGACTTACAAAATCCTATGGATACAAAGGTGACGGAAAACACGAGCTCTAATACTAACTCTACTGAGACAGGGACAGAAATCCAGAGCGTCGATATAAAGGGTCATATAATTAGCCTAGAGGGACCCAATTCACTAGTTCTGGATAGTTCTGTTGACATACTGCTTTATGAAGGTGGAAATGTAAGTGTTTTAAATTTTGAGCTTGGTAAAGACAGAGTATGGTTTTTCTTGTCAGAGGGAAAAACATATGAAAGTTATCAAATCACTGACGCTAATGACCTAGTTCTTGAATTTGGTACTGGAGATACGCTTACTTTATTGGGTGTGTTGGATACAGAAACACCAAGTTTGGTTATATAAATATTTTATCACCAAATAGGCTATTTATAGGTATTTATACAATTAGTGAACTGAATACGCATCCTTAACTTCAGTTACTTCCTTGCTTTCCTTAAACCATACCGGCCATTTTTCTACAGACCATTCGGCTATTTTATAAGCGTTATATATAATTGACAACCACTGTCGAAGCTCAATAGTCTGAAAAGATATCTGTGCAGACCTTGATTCCTCATCTTTAAAGGTCAAGCTCGTATTATCAGTATCTCTATTTATATCTACCTCTTTTGCCAACCAAGAGATGGGTTTGTCAATTTTTTCTACAGGTGGCTGTTGAACAAGAGACGAAGAAGCCGCTTCTTGCTCAAAAACTTGCACAACATCATCGATTACCCCTTTCACTTTAATATTGCTCAAAAGGTTATCTACCAACCGGTCTAAAAGACGATGACTTAACCAAATTTCAAAAGTCTTCCCCACGCTAGATTCTCCCAGAATCCTAAGTCTATCTTCATCATCAATGTACTGAGTAGTTATCTTGTTAAGGTTATAATTCATTGCCACGCTCTATAATTGATAAGACCCACTCCACCTGTTTAGGTAGACATATTGATTTAAGGTCATAATTATTTTTAGCAAACTCTCGGGCGGATTCTCCTAGTCTATTTCTTGTCCTTTCATCATCAAGTAAACTACAAACCTCATTACAAATGCCTTCAATATTAAAAAAATCGACTAACCGCCCTGTTTTATCATGGGTTATTGCCTCGTGAAGCGGTTTGGTATCACTTGCAATTATAGCGCACCCAACACTCATGGCCTCTAGTAAACTCCAACTTAATACAAACGGATATGTTAGATACACATGAACTCTAGAGATCTGAAGTAGGGGTATAAATTTGTCATACGTTATGTTACCCAAAAAATGTACTCTTTTCCAATCAGAGTCATTAATATGGCCTCTAACTTCCTGTATAAATATATTTTTCCAAGAATCACCACCTTCAGGAACTGCGCCATAGCTAACACCATCACCGCCTACAATAAGCACTCTTGCATTAGGTCGCCTTTTTAAAAGTTTGGGCAGCATCCTCATAAATATATGATATCCACGATATGGCTCAAGATTACGATTAACAAAAGTAATAATCTCATCTCTGCTAGTGAGTTTTATATTACTTTGGCCTTCAGTATTGATAGTTAGAAAAGCACTTGTATTTGGAGAGACAATTTCTGTATCAATACCATCATGAATTGTAGTGATCTTATTCTTAAACCTATCAGGAAATGTACTAGCCTGCCATTTTGTAGGAGAAATACCGGCGTCAGCTATTTCAAAATGCAGAAGATTATTAATATTTTTTAATAAAATCCTACATGCTACATCTTCATTAGCAGAAAATTCTGGGTCAAAATCAATATCAGCTTCTTTACTATGATAAAAAAACTCACAGTAAATACCTAACTTACTATTGGGCCAAACTTCTTTTAAAAACAGACTTTCTCCCCAGCCTGGATGTGCAACTATAACGTCCGGAAGAAAACCTTTTTCCCTGAGACGCAGCGCAGCCCTATAACAATCCTCTGCCCGTATAGTTTTAGTTTCTATATCTGATACCCAAGGATGTATATTGGGTGTTGTCACACGGCTATTTTGATATGGCCATAGTGATACTCCTTGCCATTCTTTATTTTCTGTAGCCCTTAAAGGCATAGCTATAACATTATGCCCTTGCGAAGCAAGTTTAGGAGCTAGATACTTAAACTGGCCCGGAAAATTTTGGTGAACAAACAAAATATTCATTTATAAACTTTCAAAATATTCATTTTCAAAAGCCATGATAGTGAACGGAATACAAACATCTGTCGACCATCGGACAAATGTTTAACCAATTGACCAGCTGCTAGTGGTCCTGATTCGAGTTTATTAAGTACTTCAGTGATTTCACCAATACTAGGTAATACAGCCTCTGCAAAGTTTATCATCGCCAAGTTTTTATACTTAGTTATTCTATCAATAGCGTTCTGCAAATCATCATCTACCAATATTAGAATAGTTTGTTGGGTTAAAAACCTTGTGGGATATTTATCAAAGGCATGGAAAGGATCCATCCTCGCTGGCCAGGGATGGGGTACTCGTTTTGTAATACTAGATTGACTTTGACGTAATTCATCTAGACTAGCCCAGAGAGATTCATATCGAGGAATTATTACTTTCCAGTCATATTCATTGCGAGCTCTTTGTCTTCCTTCTTCACCCATTTTTTTTCTTAGTTCTAAAGAATTAAAAAGTTTAACAAATGATTTTACAGCAAAGTCCACATCTACCGCTATGAGACTAGAAGTATGTCCACAATACATGTCATAACTGTCAACCTCTAACGCGTATCGTTCAGCTAATTCGGCCCCTAAACCCTCCTCAGGCATCGTGGTAGGAACGAGATAGCCATCCACTCCATCACGTACAGTGTCCCTATAACCATCCCAGTCAGAGACAACGCTTGGAATACCAGCAGCCATAGCCTCAAGAGGAGAAATACCAAATGTTTCTTGAACATTATCTGATAGAGAACAAAAAACATCTGCACCTGCCCACGCGACTTGCCTATTAGTAGCTATTCTTCCATCCATATTAATTACTTTAACACTAGGACAAGCCAAATTAGCAGCGTCCTTAAATGCATTAGCAATTGGCTCATTTGCATGCCATCCGCATTCTATTAAAACAACCTCTTTTCCGGAAATAGTGGCAGCTTTTTCTAGCGCTTGGTACATGGCAAGCGGATGAGCTTTAGCATGAAAAGATAGACGTCCCACAAAAAGAACTACCAAGACATCGTCCTCTACTGCAAGGGAGACTCTAGCAACGTGTCTTTGTTTCTCACTATAAATGAAATCATCTGTGTGAATTCCAAGGGGTATCACGGGTAACTTAGGAAATATAAAATTGTTAGAGTTAAAACGTGATTTTAAATATTCCACCTGTCTTTGAAGTACTTTATTAACGTTATCTTTAACAGCATTAGAAGTGCATATAAGTGCATCCCATGGCTGTATTGGTGCAGTCATTAAATGCGTTAATGAATCCATAGCATGTGCACTTGAGGTAGTGTGGGTTATTCCACATAAGCTCCATCCGTCATCTCCAAATATACTTCGACGCCACGCATGCATACTAATATCAGGACCAGATTGATATAGAATACCTGCTTCCCGTAGTTTTTCAGTGGTATTACTTTTTATAACATTTACGTTTTCACTACGACCAAGGCCTTGGAGAGTAGAAGTAAACATTTGAGCATGCTTAGGGTCTTGAACACTAACCCAGAAATCTTTAGCACGGCTATAACTAGCAAAGCCGCGTAAAAAAGATTCTCCAGCTGCGTTACGTCCCATCAATCTAGGCGCGTCAGTCGTATATCCTTCCGGATGATAGTTGATACACACCCGCATATTGTAGTCTTTAGGCATCAGATAGTTTTCAAGCTACAACAACAATCCAAAATAGCGTTACCGTGGTAATAGCGAATGTAACTATACCATACCGACACGGTATTACTTATTTTGATATTTTTAATTATCTTCTGGAAGTAATTCTGTGAGTGCCCTTGCATAGGCATTTCTGGCTGTTTGAGCAATTGCTAATAATGAATTTAAACGAGCAATCTCATTATCAGCCGTTTGAAGAGAACCAAGTTGTGCCACAGCCTCTTTTGAAAAATTATCAGTATCATATTCTTTATCATCGATCGTAATAGTAGCCATATTTAACCCTCTTTTGTAATATTCGTTTATTACTAATAAACTAAATTCTCAATCACTTTCTAATAATATATTTTATAGAACATATTAAAATTATTTATACTTTTAAATCAGTATAATAGATTCGTAATAAATTTTTTAAGCATTTAACATATATAATCTAATACAAATTATTATTTTAATGAATAACAACCTTGAAGATTGTGCTAAAAATAACTAAGTACACTTTTAAATAAATTATTCAGAAAAGTTTATTAATTGATGACTAATTTGGTTCCAATAACAAAATCTCACTTTCTCAATAGAAAGTGGTTTTCTATTCAAAATTATAAATTCGCAAGTAATCATGCTACTGCAACTTTAGCTGTAGGAGAAATAGCACATGCCATGAGGACTTTACCAATAGCCTTCATGAAGAAAGATAATTATTTTACACCTGTCGCTCTATTGGGTATTCAACAGGGAGAAAATTTATTCGTTAAGGAAACTGGTTTTTGGCAATATGCTTATAAACCAGCGGTTTTTAGATCATACCCTTTTGCATTGATCCCGAACAATGATGGGAAACTTGTTTTAGCTTATGATGAGGATAGTAAAGAATCCTTAAATGAGGGTGACGAAATTTCGTTTTATAAAGATAATGGAGAAAGCTCCGATACTATTAATAATATCTTAACTTTTCTTACTGAAGTTCATAATTCATATGAAAAAACAATACAAATATGTACTTTCCTTAATAAATATAATTTATTTGACCACTGGAATATTACAGTAAATCGAGGAAGTAAAAAGATAGAATTAAATGGCTTATACAAAATTAATGAAACTATATTAAACTCTCTTGATGCTAATTCCCTTTTTGAATTACAAAATGTTAGAGCTCTTGGTCTAGCTTACGCACATATATTCTCAATACTCAATGTTCCTCTATTAGGTAAGTTAGCTAACCATAAAGATAAACTGAAAGAATCTTCTATAGATAATATAAATAAAGTAGACCAGGTGTTCTCTTATGAAGATGATGGGAATATAGATTTAAGCTCCTTATAGAACTTTTCATCTGAAAGTATATTAACCTTATAGGTTAATATTTATGCTAATTAATTCTTAACTTGTTTTACAATAAAAAAAACCCGCCTCCATTGAGGCGGGTCTAATTCTTTTATACCTTATCGTTAAACTTAAGCGATAAAGTTAGTACCAAAGTTAGCAGCTACTAAGTTCGTAACATCAGAGAAGCCTTCGATGGTAACAATCGTTGTTATTTCAATCGTTGTAATCGTGGCATCATCCGCTGATTCTGTTGTAGTATCTGCAGAGTTAGTTTCAATAGCACCAACACCGATATATGTGCTTGTACCATCATCCCAGGCAATAACCCAGTCAGTAACTGTTTCATCTGCAGAAGATTGACCCAATGTGATTTCGTGAGTACCACTCGTCTCTAGGGCATCCTCAACAAGAGTAGTTGTTGCAAAGTCACCATCAACAATAAGCACGTTACCACTACCACCATCAACATCAAGATTTGAAGAGGATGATGTTGATTGTAGTACAACTGTACCAACTGTTACGGCCGCTCCATCAAGTGCTGTTATCGTATTGGCACCCGAGTTAGTTGAAATTCCTTCCCAACCAGAGTTACTAATGTCTATGGCATCATCAGCCGCACTATACTCGAAGTTTTTAATAGTAATAGAACCAACCGTTGTACTTGTGACAATCTGATCAGTAGTCTCATTACCACTACCAAAACTTACCGTTGTGTTTTGAGCAGTACCATCGACAGTAGTAATTGTTCCAGCTCCTGTGCCTAGATTAATCGTAGCACCATTACCAGCTACACTACCTACATCAAGCGTGACCGTACCTGCTGCATTTGTTGCATCAATAGTTACGGTTCCACTCGCTGTAGTCGTGATGTCACCTATATTAAACGTTCCACTACCACCTAAGGTTATGCTTCCGACTGATGCAGTAGTAATGGCATCAATCGACATCGCCGTACCAGCATTACTTGATGCGTCAATTGTTGTGATGCCGTAAGTATTATCAATGGTACCAACATTAGCAGTACCCGAAGTCGCAGTAGAAATTGTCCACGTTGACGTTAGGTCAGTTGTACTATCGGTAACACTATCTAGGAAAATACTCTGTCCGTCACCAAAGTCGATAGTTGAATTTGTAGCGCTTACATTAACTGTTGCAAGGGTTTCACCTTCTGCACCGTTACTATCAGCACCTATGTTGGCAGCAGTACTGAAGGTTAAGTTAGCAGCACTCGATGTGAGTGTTACTGATGTCATTGAACCAATATCAGCAAATGCACCAACTGTTACCGTACCACTACTTGTGCTCGTCGTTGCCGTTAACGTCGTCAACGCACCCATGTTTGTAATCGCGCCAGTCGACAAAGCATAACCAGCATCAGCACCCGTTATTGTTAGTGAGGTGGTATCTGTATTATCAAGTGACATACTACCTACACCAGCTGCTACTCCTGCATCTGCACCATCAATTGTTACACTTGCAGCATCTGTAATCGTTAGCGCATTACTAGATGTTTGCTGTAGATTTACCGTTATAGAAGCATCGGCAACTGTATCAAGTGTAATAGTTTCAACTTCAGTAGCACTTGAACTCTCAATAGTAACACCTGTGGCCAAGTTAGTCACAACCGCTGATGAACCACCCGTACTTGAAATAAGGCCAATCGTTGAAGCTCCAGTTACATTCGCAGCATTCAAAGCACCACCAGCCAGGTAGGTTACGTTAATAGTTTCTACATTCGAGATAGTTGCAGCAATTGTATCAGTAATTGTTAGTGTGGCCGTATCAGTTCCAGCGCCACCATCAATTGTATCGCCAGTACTATAGTAAGTTGACATGGTAATAGTATCATTACCTGCACCACCATCAACGCTATCACTACCCGCTCCACCGAGGATGATCGTATCGGCACCGGCTCCGCCGTACATCTTATCATTACCGGCATTACCAGTTAGTTGATCAGCTCCGTCATTACCTGTGAGAATATCCACTCCAGCACCGCCCGTGAGCGTATCAGCAGCAGAACCACCGGTTATTGTCGAGCTACCAGTCCAGTCAGTACCTACAACAGTAATTGTACCGGTTGCCGAACTACCAGTTACGGTAAGATCACCACTCGACGCTGTTACTCCATTAAGTGCAAATGCAGAGTTACCGGTCAGTGTTAACGTAGCAGCTCCAGTTGAAGTAGCCCCAGTATCTACCGAAGTAATCGTGTACGCAGCCGTGTTAGCAATATCAGCAACAAAATCATCTGTTGCCGTAAATTGAGCCTGCGTACCACCACCAGCTGACACCGTTAAGGTAATATCATCAGCAGTTATGGCTGTTGAGTCATTAGTACCAACACCACTTTGTGTCATTGTGATAGCACCGTAGGTGTGGGTAACCGTTCCAAGATCTGTGTTCGAGGAAGTTGCCGCATCAGCCGTAATAGTCAAAGCCGTATCACCGCCAGTGGTATCAGTCGTATCACCAGTAAACGTACCAGTTTGCTGAACGTCAGCTCCCCCAGAAGCTGTGAAAGATAATGTAGCAAGACCTTCAGCACTTCCCGAGCTACCAACGTTACCAATGGTTATGTCACCAGCAGAACCTGTTAGTGATATGCTGGTTAACGCATCAGCATCGACTACCGTGAAGGTATCAATGAGTGCGCCAGACGTCGAAGTTGAAACAGTTAGACTCTCCAGCACGTTACTACTGGTTACAGTACCCAAATCAATATCAGCATCTGCATCCGTACCACCAGTAAGCGTCAGTGAGGTAGTGTCGGTATTATCAAGTGCCAGAGACGCAACATCACCAGCATTACCTGCTCCGGCATAGGTGGATGTCACAGTAACAGACGCCGCGTCAGTAACTGTTAGACCACCACTATTATTCAGGTGTGAGTCAATTGTAATTGAACCACCTGCAGTCGTGTCAGCTGTCACAGTTGCATCAGCATCAAAGATCCGAACCGTACCACCAGAAACCAAGTTTGAAACCGTTACAGCAGCTGCAGCAGTTCCACTTTCTATGTCGACCCTAGTCGTATCAGTGGAATTAGTCATCGTTAGTGTGGCCGCAGCACTTGCCGTGAGGTCAATGTTTTCTACCGAGGTAAGCGTAGGCGTGGCACTAGAAGAGATTGTAAGTGTCATACTATCTGTTCCGTCACCACCATCCACTGTATCTGAACTTGCCAAATCCCCAGCAGTATCGAATGTCAGTGTATCGTTACCAGCACCACCATCAATACTATCCGCACCAGACGAACTATCTATTGTGTCAGCTCCAGCGCCACCCGTGATTGTATCAGCTCCAGTACCACCAGTAATATTATCAGCTCCGGCGTTACCTGTAAGAGTATGAGTATATCCAGTAGCCGTTGCTCCCGTCTCACTGATTGTATCAGCTCCGCTACCACCCGTAATCACAGACGTTCCTGCATGATCCGAGGTAATGGAGTGAGCACCGGTAGCACTTGAGGCATCCACAGTAACAGTTTTGGTGTTGCCAAGATTGCCACCATCAATATCCGTTATTGTTACAGCACCACTATTGGTACTTGTAATGCTAACATTTCCTGATGGATCAATTGCATCAATCGTTCTGGCACCAGAACCTGATATTGTCAGAGTTATGGCTTCACCAGTCATTGTACTGGTACCCGTCGTGAAATCAATTACACCGGCACCAGCAAGAGTACCAGTGATCGTACCGTACTGATTATTAAAATCAGCTATATTAACATCTGACGTAGAATCAACATCTACGGTAAATGTCATAGCATTTTCAGATAGATTACTCGCGCTGTCCGTCGTATCCATCGTAATGGTAGCCAGCGTGAGCGTTGCCCCGTCTGTAGCATCAATATCAATAGTAGCTACATTTTCACCCGATCCCGTGCCACCCATGGCTTCCGTCGTAATATCACCACCGGAAGCATTAACGGTAAAGCTTGTAAGGTTATCAATGTCTACCACTGTGCCGATTACGACATTACCGTCAGCTGCTGTTGAACCAGTGGTTGATAAAGTAAGACTAGTCATTGCATCAGTATTACTAATAACGTTGGTATCAATATCAAAGGTGCCTGATGCAGAAGTAACCGTAAGCGAGGTCATATCTGAATTATCCAACGCCAACGAACCAAATGCACCAGAAGCTACACCCGCTTTAGCAGTAACTGTCGTTGCGTCAGTAATTGTAACTGCCTCATCGTTAGCAGCGTCTGCTTCAACTGTAATAGTACCACCAGCAACTGTATCCAACGTTGGAACAATGTTGGTATCTCCAATGTTTACTGTTGCGCCGCTAGCAAGGTTTGTAAATGTTACAATATCGTTATCAGCTGCTCCAGTTAGATTTAGTGTCGATACCGCTGTTGACGACATCGTTATTGCACTGGCCGCTGCGCCATTACCAGCAACGATTGTAGCCGTTTCAACGCTTGTCCAAACTGGGGTCAATGCCGTGTCTGTTATCGTTGCTGTTACGGTATCTGTACCGTCGCCACCATCAACTGCATCATCTGTTGTGTAATTTGTTGCCAAAGTAAACGTATCGTTACCAGCACCACCAGTCATGCTATCATTACCTGCACCAGAAACCAAGGTATCAGCACCGGCTCCACCGTCGAGAGTATCGTTACCACCGTCACCTGTCAGGCTATCAGCACCAGCACCACCCGTTGCCGAGTCACCGCCACCGCCACCAACAAACGTATCGCCGCCAGCACCGCCTGTCATCACATCAGCTTTCGCCCCACCAGTGAAAGTAAGACCTCCACTACCTGCAGTAGCTGTCATAGCCGTTGTAGAGGCGTTTGCTGTTGCACCAACACTTACCGCACCGCTTGAAGCAGATGCGTC
>Ga0315339_1003527_pt1 | contig 10932 bp, 10 predicted proteins | sample ASW17metaG_FD_204514 | JGI IMG/M metagenome (GOLD analysis project Ga0315339, IMG submission 204514) | Ammonia-oxidizing marine archaeal communities from Pacific Ocean, United States - ASW #17 | ecosystem: Environmental > Aquatic > Marine > Oceanic | place: USA: California | collected 2016-12-05
TATGTTCCATTGCCCATACATCTGCCGTTGCGCGGCGAAACTGATGATCGCCCGCTGCCGCGCCCGGGTCAGCCCCACATATGCCAGGCGGCGTTCTTCTTCCAAAGCCGCCAGGCCGTTCTCGTCCAGGGCCCGTTGATGGGGGAACAGGCCTTCCTCCCAACCGGGCAAGAAAACCGTGTTGAATTCCAGGCCCTTGGAGCCGTGCAAGGTGAGAATATTGACCGCGTCTTCCGCCTGGGTCATTTCCGCGTCCATGACAAGGCTGACATGTTCGAGAAAACCGCCCAGCTTGTCGAACGGTTCGAGGGCGACGATCAGCTCTTTGAGGTTTTCCAATTTGCTGGGGGCCTTGGGGTCCTTGCTGGCCTGCCACATATCCGTATAGCCGCTTTCTTCTAGGATCACTTCCGTCAACTCGCCCGGCGGCATGCCGCCGATCAGGCCGCGCCATCGGTCGAAGTCGTCTAGCAATTTGGTCAGGCTGTTGCGGGCCCGGGCCTTCAGATCATCGCCGCCAACCATGGCGCGCGCCGCCCTTGTCAGCGGAATGCCCATATCCCGGGCGGCTTGATGCAGCAATTGCACGGTTGCGTTGCCCAGTCCCCGCTTGGGCGTGTTGACAATTCGTTCAAGGGCCAGATCATCATCGGGTTGGGCAATGACCCGCAGGTAGGCAACGGCATCGCGGATTTCGGCCCGTTCATAGAACCGAGTCCCGCCGATCAGGCGATAGGGCACGCCGAGGGTCAGGAAGCGTTCCTCGAACTCCCGGGTCTGGAACGAGGCCCGGACCAGAATGGCCATTTCGTTCAGGGGCTGTTCGTCGCGCTGTAGATCTTCCACTTGTTCGCCCACCGCGCGGGCTTCCTCCGCCCCGTCCCACAGGCCGCGCACCTGGACCTTCTCGCCGCTGTTCAATTCGGTCCACAGGGTTTTGCCCAATCGGCCCTCGTTCTTGTCGATCAGGCCGGCGGCCGCGCCGAGGATGTGCGGCGTGGAGCGGTAGTTGCATTCCAGGCGGATCACCTTCGCGCCGGGGAAGTCTTTTTCGAATCGCAGAATATTGCCGACTTCCGCCCCGCGCCAGGAATAGATCGACTGGTCATCGTCGCCGACACAGCAAATATTCCGGTGGCCCTGGGCGAGCAGGCGCAGCAGTAAATATTGCGAGACATTGGTATCCTGGTATTCATCAACCAGAATATAGCGGAACTGTTTTTGATAGCTGGCCAGAACGTCTGCGTGCTCGGCGAATATAGTCAGGCAGTGCAGCAGCAGATCGCCGAAATCACAGGCGTTGAGGGTTTTCAAACGCTCCTGATAGGCCTTGTAAAGCACCACGCCCTTGCCGTTGGCGAAGCTTTCGCCTTCGCGGGCGGGAACCTTGCGGGGGATCAGTCCGCGGTCCTTCCAGCGGTCAATGGAGGCCGCCAACTGCCGCGGCGGCCAGCGTTTGGGGTCCAATTGCTCCGCCTCGATCAATTGTTTTAACAGGCGCAGCTGATCGTCCGTATCGAGAATGGTGAAATTGCTTTTTAAGCCGACCAGTTCGCCATGGCGGCGCAACAGCCGCACACCGATGGCATGAAAGGTTCCCAGCCAAAGGCCTTCGACGGCGCGGCCAACCAACTCCGCCGTGCGCTCGGCCATCTCGCGGGCCGCCTTGTTGGTGAACGTGACGACCAATAATTGTGATGGGAAGGCCAGGCGTTGATGCAGAATATGGGCCAGGCGCGTGGTCAGCACCCGGGTCTTGCCCGTGCCGGCTCCGGCCAGAACCAGAACTGATCCAGCCACCGCCTCCACTGCCGCCCGCTGTTCGGGATTAAGCTGGGTAATATAGGCGGCGGGCGGCGCCACCCCGTCCCCGGCGTTGTCTCCGGCGGGCTGTGCCGCCGGCTGGGCAGCGGGCGGCACCTGCTCTAAATCGAAAGGATCTGACATACGTGATGATATAACCCATCGCGTTCCGCATTGGCACCCCGATCCGGCCATTACCTTGTACTGGCTTGGTGAGAGCTTCATTTCAAGGCGCTGTTGAGGCAAAATTCCGGTCTCAAATAGCGCCGCCGTTAACCATTTGAAAAAATAATCTTTGCGTCCGCGCGCTAGCTGAAGCATATTGCCGCCGCATAATAAAAGCGCTGCCAAGGTGCTTCCGGGAGGATTGAGTAGAGGATTACCTGATGAAGAGGCAATTCCCATCTGCTGTTAGTCCATTTCATGGGCGCCGATTGGCGTCGTTGCAAATAGATTTTGTAAAATGAGCCAAGTTTCAGCTAACGCAGCAGAGGCGTACTCTTCCGCGCAGCCGTTATTGCAGGTCAAGGATGTCGCCGTGCATTTCGGAGGCATCGTGGCCCTAGACGGTGTCAGTTTTGACGTTCCTGAAGGCGCGATCCTGGGGTTGATTGGGCCGAATGGCGCAGGCAAAACGACCCTATTCAATTGCCTTAGTCGGCTTTATATCCCGAATTCGGGCGATATATTGTTCGAGGGCAAGACCGTTCTGGAGACGCCGCCCCATAAGATTGCCGATTTAGGTATTGGGCGCACCTTCCAGAATTTGGCGCTGTTCTCCACCATGTCGGTGCTAGACAACGTCATGATCGGCTGCCATTCCCGTAGTAAGAGCGATTTTCTCTCCAATGCACTAAGGCTGCCCTGGGTCAGCCGAGAGGAAAAATTGCTTCAGGATCTGGCATGGGAATTAATCGAATATCTGGATTTGAGTGAATTTGCTTACCATCCTGTGGGCGGCTTGTCTTTTGGTATTCAGAAAAGGGTGGAGCTTGCCCGTGCCATTGCTAGTGAGCCAAAATTATTGCTGCTCGACGAACCCGCCGGAGGCCTGAACCATGACGAGGTTGACGAGTTGGTGGGGACAATCCGACAAATAGGCCACGACCGGAATATTACAGTTCTGCTAGTGGAGCATCACATGAGCCTGGTGATGGCGGTCTCCGACCTTGTCGTCGCAATCGATTTCGGACGTAAGATTGGCGAGGGCACGCCTGCTGAAGTGCAACAAAACCCGGAGGTAATTCGGGCATATCTGGGGACCACTGACTGATGGCTTTTTTGGAAGTTGTGAATCTCGAGGCTTTTTACGGTCCCATACAGGCCTTGCACGGCATCAGCTTTTCGCTGGAGCAAGGAGGCATCACCACCATTTTGGGTGCCAATGGCGCAGGCAAGACGACGACGCTACGATCCATTTGCGGCATGGTCAAAACCGCTGGTCAGATTACTTTTGACGGCGTTTCTATTTCGGGAAAAAAGACCGAAAATATAGTGCGTCACAGAGTTGCTCATGTGCCAGAGGGCCGGGGCACGTTTGTCCGCGTCACGACAGAAGAAAACCTTCGCCTGGGCGCCTACACCTTAAAAAAATCGCAGGAAATTGCTGACGGCATGGAGCGAGTTTACAGCTACTTCCCGCGGCTGAAGGAACGGCGCAACCAACAGGCCGGCACATTGTCGGGCGGCGAACAGCAGATGCTGGCGGTGGGCCGCGCGTTGATGTTGCGTCCGCGGCTGATGTTGCTGGACGAACCGTCGTTCGGTCTGGCGCCGCTGATTGTCCAGGAACTATTCGAGATCCTGGGGACCATCAACACCGAGGAAAATGTGTCGATGCTGCTGGTGGAACAGAACGCAACCCTGGCGCTGAAATTAGCGGATAATGCGTATTTGTTGGAGACGGGCCGCGTTGTGATTTCGGGAACATCGGAAGAAATTAGCGCTGATGAAACCATCCGTCAGTCTTATCTCGGTTACTGACAAAGGATAGATCGATTAAATGGAAGAGCTAATTCAACAAGTTTTGGGCGGCATCGCGACAGGCGCGATCTATGCCTGTATCGCTTTAGCAGTGGTGATGATCTATCAAGCCATCGATCACTTCAACTTCGCGCAAGGCGAAATGGCAATGTTTTCGGCCTTCCTTACTTGGCAGATGATCGATTGGGGCGCAAATTACTGGGTGGCATTTTTTGTCTGTATCGTGATCTCCTTCATTGGCGGTATTGCGATTGAACGCATTGTCTTCGCGCCCTTGCACAATGCTCCAGTATTCACTCACATTGTGGTGTTTATAGCGTTGTTCCAGATTTTCAATGCTGGTGCCGGATTTATCTGGGAATTCACCATTAAGGAATTTCCCAGCCCATTCCCAGAGAAGCTTCCATTCGATACAGTTCTAATAGGACCACATGAACTAGGGATGACCTTGATTACCCTGATCATGCTGGGACTGATATTTATGTTCTTCCGGTTCACGCCTATCGGATTGGCCATGCGTGCCGCCGCTGCATCGCCGGAATCAGCCCGTCTGGTGGGCATCAGCGTGAGTTGGATGGTCGCCTTGGGATGGGGTCTAGCGGCAGCCATTGGCGCGGTTGGCGGGATGATGATTGCACCAGTGGTCTATCTTGAACCAAACATGATGCTTGGCATCCTGCTGTATGGCTTCGCTGGCGCTGTTGTCGGCGGCTTAACCAGCCCGGGTGGTGCGGTAGTTGGTGGCTTCCTCATGGGGGTCATCGAACCCTTGGCCGGTATGGCAATCGGTAGCGGGCTCAAGCTTACGGTTGCGCTTGTTGTGATTGTGATAATTCTTATCTTCAAGCCCTCAGGATTGTTTGGGCGCGTCGTGGTGCAGAGGGTTTAGCGATGACAGCTTCGACGTTGCAGAATACGGATCCGAATACCCGTTCCAACTTGCGCCGTAATCCCGCGGATAGTTTGCGTGTTTTTGGCATGACAATGCAGCAAATTCGGCGCGGCTCAATCATCATCGCCGTGCTGATTGCTCTCTTCGCGCCGTTCGCTGTGGAGGATTTTTCGGTCTTCCAAATGACGCAGGTCATTTATTTGTCGATTGCAGTATTGGGTCTCAATCTGCTTACTGGTTTCAATGGTCAATTCTCACTGGGTCACAGTGCTTTCATGGCGCTGGGCGCCTACACGGCCGGTATTATGATGGCCCAATGGGAAATCGCCTACTATTGGACGATTGTGCCCGCAGGCTTGATCTGTTTCGTTGCCGGGTTTCTTTTTGGCCTGCCGGCATTGCGTTTGGAGGGGCTGTATTTGGCTCTTGCGACATTTGCTCTGGCGGTGGCTGCGCCGCAGCTGCTGAAATATGAGCGTTTCGAGCATTATACAGGCGGTGTCCAGGGGTTGGACCTGTTCAAGGATGATTCACCCATAGCATTCTTAAGCAATGATCAGTGGTGGTATTATTTCTCCCTGTTCTTCGGTTTTCTGCTGATAATTGCTGCATGGAACCTGGTACGAGGCCGTACCGGACGAGCGATGATCGCCATTCGAGACAATCCCATTGCCGCCACCACCATGGGTATTAATACCTCTGTTTACAAGGCGACAACCTTCGGTGTGAGCGGGTTGTATTGCGGTGTTGCCGGTGCATTGTCTGCCATTGTGGTGGAGTTCATAGCACCAGAGAGTTTCACTTTCATTCATGCTATATTACTGTTGATAGCCATGGTGATCGGCGGCCTGGCTTCCATCCCGGCGGCAATTATTGGTGGAGCCTTTATTTTGTATGTGCCAACCTTCTCGGAGGCGCTTGTCGACACATTCTTTGGTGGCGATCCGAGTTCGAAGGCATTGGTGTGGGTTTCCTTTGGTGTGGTCATGGTGGTTGTTGTGTCTATCATGCCAATGGGCTTCGCAGGCTTCATACGTTGGAACTTGCGAAAGTTAGCGCGCTGATAATCCTACCTGGGAATGTAGCGTTGCAGATCTGTGACTTGAGTTGTGTCTAGAAACAGTTTTATATTTTGGCGTAATAACAAACTCAACAAGGAGAGCAATATGGGTAAGACGCTCAAATTGACATCTGGAATGGCGGTCGCCTTCGTGGCTGGCATGGGTGTCGCGGTAGCCGGGAATGCTCCTGGTGTCACCGATACAGAAATCAAAATTGGTAATACTAACCCGTATAGTGGACCGGCCTCGGTCTATTCGACGATTGGTAAATCTATTGGTGCTTGTTGGAAACAAGTGAATGCTGAGGGTGGCATTAACGGCCGCAAGATAAAATGGATTTCCTATGACGATGGCTACAGCCCGCCGAAGACAAAGGAACAGATCCGTAGGCTGGTTGAAAAGGACAAGGTTGCTTTGACTTTCCAGACCCTTGGCACGCCGACGAATTCGGCCATTCACAAATATATGAATAAGAAAAAGGTGCCGCATTTGTTCGTCGCCACCGGTGCGACTAAATGGGGTCAGCCAAAAAAGTTTCCTTGGACCATGGGCTTTCAGCCAAACTATCAAACCATTGGCAGGATCTTCGGTAACTACATTCTGCAAAACCATCCCAACAGCAAGGTGGCCGTGTTGTACCAAAACGACGACTACGGCAAGGACTATGTGATTGGCGTCAAGGACGCTATGGGCGACAAATACGCAAAACAGGTGGTCAAGGAAGAAACCTATGAAGTCACTGATCCAACGGTGGCCAGCCAGATCATCAGCTTGAAGAACAGCGGCGCTGATGTGATGGTCAACATCTCCATTCCAAAATTTGCGGCTCAGGCGATCAAGAAGATGGATGCCATCGGTTGGAAGCCGGTTCATCTGTTAAATGACGTTGCTGCAACCATTAAGGCCACATTTGTGCCGGCTGGCTTGGCAAAATCCAAGGGCATCATCTCCGTGACCTTTCTCAAAGATCCCAACGATCCTGAGTGGAAGAATGATCCGGAGATGAATGAGTGGCGCGCCTTCATGGCTAAGTACTATCCCAAAGGCGACGCAGACAATGCCTTTAACGTCTATGGTTGGGCGGTTTGCAGCCTAATGATTGATACCTTGAAAAGGGCTGGGAATGATCTCAGCCGCGAGAACATCATGAAGCAAGCTGCCAGCTTCAAGAAGTTCCGGGTGCGTGGTCTGCTGCCGGGTATCGTGGCGAACACCGGCCCGGCCGATTTCTATCCGGTTGAGCAGATGCAGATGACGCGTTTCGATGGTAAGGGTAATGTCCGGTTCGGGCCAATCATTTCCGCCGAGACGTCCAAGTAAATAGATGTAACGCTTGTTTTACTGGGATTTGGGCCGCCAACGTACTGGCGGCCCATTTCTTTTGTCCGGCAATCGGTTAGGCAACGCTCAATTGCAGTTTCATGGATCGAAATGTTATGCAGAACACACGCGTTGAAGGCTATTTCTTTCTTGCGGCCTTTGCCCTGTGCATCCCCGCGGCCAACTGGCTGTTGGGCCATGCCGGAACCGTTTGTCCGCCCAATTCGCCCTGTCTGATCCCCGTGGCGCCCGGTATCATGGCCCCTAGCGGCGTGCCCATGATCGGCCTGGCCCTGGTGTTGCGAGACTTGGTGCAGCGGCGCCTGGGCACCCGCTGGGCCATCGGCGCCATTCTGGCCGGTGCGGTGCTGTCGGCCTTCCTCGCCCCTCCAGCCTTGGTTCTGGCTTCGGGCGCCGCATTTTTGCTTTCCGAACTGGCGGATTTTGCCATCTACACGCCGCTGCAGCGCCGCCGCCTGGTTCTGGCCGTGGTCGCATCCGGACTGGTTGGCCTAGTGGTCGACAGCGTGCTGTTCCTGCAATTGGCGTTTGGCAGTCTGGAGTTTCTGTCGGGCCAGATTATCGGCAAGGCGTGGGTGGTTTTGCTGGCCATACCGGTGATTTGGTGGCTGCGGGCATGGGATCAGCGGCGCGGCGTTCAAGCGGTTTAAAGTTAAATAAATGTTAACGCACGAGTATCTTGGCCTGGGAATATTCACCTAGTTTGTTAACTCTGCTGCTATCTATAAGTTAATTTCAGCTTGGTTTAGCTTCGGAAGCAGTTCCGAAGACATTTTTATTTTTTTGATTGGCGTTACAGGCGATCTGGTTTTGACGAGCATAGGAACCTCAACGGCGGTATACGCGCGCATGGCCCTTGGCCATGGCGAAGTCGCGCCCGTGCGCGCTATCTCACGACCGGCTGATCAAAGAACCGCCGGCCAATAGGGGACTTCATTTGCCGCCAAGGGTCACGGCAACCAAGCTCCGGCGCACGGCTTGCGCGCGCCGGCCAATGTAGTTGACCTGCCCATCAGCAATCGGGCCGCTGTTGAGCCGGCCATCCGTACGCGGAGACTACAAGCGCCGCAACCCTTCACACTGTTCCTGGCCCAGCAGATCGCTCAGGAAGGTTTGTCCGACAAGACCAAGGCGCCGCGGCAAAAACATGAAGCGGTGAGCGAGGCCTATGTCCTGGCTAGCGATGACGAGGTAGAAATTCTTGGCCCCGTGCGGCCCCGGGAACTGGTCGTCTAAAACTTTCTTTCAAGATTTGAATTGTTGGACCTTGAACCGTATGGCGAAGCCATTGCGCCGTGTTGCATGGCGCCGTGCTGCATGACCGGGCCATCCTGATCCGGTCCAGAGGGAACCCCGATCATTTGGAGCAATGGCATGCATCTGGTCCGCGCCTCGTCTTCGTCCCTGCCGCAAGCCGCCTGGTTGCTTGGTCCCGAGCGCGGGCCCCGAGGCCGGTGATCGGGAATTGCGCGACACTGTTGATCAGCGATCGGCCGATTTCTGGGTGCTACGAAAACTTCGGATTCTGGCCGAAGTCCCCAAGAGTGCCACGGGCAAGCTGCGGCGGATCGGCTGGGCCGAAATGCCTGGGATCACCCAAGAGAAATTCGGGGATTAGACCATTTTTACTGCAGTCCAAACCACTTGCCGGGTACAATTGGGATGTACCGATATTGCCTGGAGGGACTAAGGGGCGGGTGGCCCGGTGCGTCAACGAAAGGCGAAAACACTCTAATGAACGGTGTGGCCCTGTTCGCCGCCGAGGAGGTGGATTTCCTCGACCACGCCGTACCAGACGTATTGCTCGGCTACTTGCAAGGCCTGATCATAACCGAGGTTTTCGATCAAGTTTTGTGCCAGGCCTTGATAATGTTCGACGATCCCGGTCATTGTTATACTCCTTGGCGACGGCGGCATTGATAAACAGCATAACCGGGCCTGATTAAGAATATCTAAGCGGCAATGGTAAACAACGAAGGGCGGCAGCCATGATCTATATTTCTTCCTGGCGGGCGATGGAGGAACATGCGGTGGCCATGGGGGCGACCCATATTCTCTCGCTGCTGGGCATCGAGGGCGTGCCGAATACGCCCGAGGGCATTGACCCGGCCCAACATCTGCATATTGAGGTGGATGACGTGCCGGCGTCCTATGCGGGCGATATCGCACCCACCATGGAGCATGTGCGCGATTTCCTGGCATTTGCCGGGACATGGGGCCGGCGGGGTGCGATGTTCGTGCATTGTTATGCCGGGATTAGCCGTTCGACGGCGGCGGCATTGGCGATCCTGTGCCAATTCAATCCGGGCCGCGAGCTGGAAGCTGCCCAGGCCCTGCGCCGGGCCGCCCCGCACGCCAGGCCGAACCGCCGTATCATCGCCATCGCCGATCAAATAATGGGGCTGGACGGCCGTCTGGAAGACGCGGTGGAGGCGATCGGACCGGGTAACTATGAGGGCGGGCCGACGCCGTTGGTCGAATTGTCCATGACATTGAAATAATTGGGCACCGCGTGAAAGCCAGACCATGAAAGCAATTGTTTGCCGCGAGCTGGGGCCGCCGTCCGTCTTGCGCCTGGAGGATATAGCGGAACCTGAAATGGGACCGGGACAGGCCAGGGTTCGGATCCGGGCGGCGGGAATAAATTTTCCCGATATTCTCACTGTTCAAGGTTCCTATCAGCACAAGCCGGCGCTGCCGTTCATCGCCGGGGTGGAGACCGCCGGCGAGGTGATCGAGGTTGCCGCGGACGTGCAGGCTATCCAACCCGGCGACCGGGTGATGATGAGTATCCGGCCAGGCGGCTATGCCGAGAGGGCGGTCGCGGACGCCGCCATTCTGCTGCCGACGCCAAAACCGTTCGACCATGTCACCGCCGCCGCCTTCATGACTGCCTACGCCACCGCCTATCATTGCCTGTTGATGCGAGGGATGTTGCAGGCCGGGGAATGGGTGCTGATTAACGGCGCCACCGGTGGCGTCGGCCTGGCGGCGGTGGAGATCGCCAAGCTGCACGGCGCCCAGATTATCGCCACGGGCGGCGATGACGGCAAGTTGGAGGTGGTGCGCGACTACGGTGCCGATCACGTCATCAATTACCGCCAGGGGGAATTCCGCGACCGGGTCAAGGAGATCACGGGGGGTAAGGGTGTCGATCTGGTTTATGACCCGGTGGGCGGCGATGTGTTCGATCAGTCCCTGCGCTGCATGGCCTGGCACGGCCGGCTAGTGGTCGTGGGCTTCACTTCCGGGCGAATTCCACAACTGTCGGTGAATTACGCCCTGATCAAGGGGCTGTCCATTATCGGCTGCCGGGCAGGCGAATTTCGCCGTCATGATCCGGAGGCCGGCCGCCTGATGCAACAAGACCTGCTGGCCATGGCCAATACCGGAAAACTGCACCCCCATGTTTCCCATGTTCTACCCTTCGAGCGTACCATCGAGGCCATGCAACTTGTGCTGGATCGCAAGGTGGTCGGCAAGGTAGTGGTCACGATGGGTTAGGTGGTGCTATGTGGAGACAAGTCCAATCATTAGACTGTTGCCTGGTCTGAGCATATGCGCATTCTGTACCATTTCTGGCTGTCGCCATTTTCCCGCAAGGTGCGCATCACCTTGTTTGAAAAAGGTCTCGAGGCTGATTACGTGGTGGAAAAATATTGGGATCGCCGGCCGGAATTCCTGGCCATGAACCCGGCCGGTCAGGTGCCCGTGATGGCGGAACCCGACGGCACCGTGCTGGCCGATAGCCAGGCCATCGTGGAATATCTCCAAGATTGTCAGCCCGAACCTGATTTGTTGGGCCGTGACGCCTTGGACCGGGCCGAATGCCGTCGCCTGATCGCCTGGTTT
>Ga0315339_1003528_pt1 | contig 10930 bp, 10 predicted proteins | sample ASW17metaG_FD_204514 | JGI IMG/M metagenome (GOLD analysis project Ga0315339, IMG submission 204514) | Ammonia-oxidizing marine archaeal communities from Pacific Ocean, United States - ASW #17 | ecosystem: Environmental > Aquatic > Marine > Oceanic | place: USA: California | collected 2016-12-05
GATGGGCCGCCTTGTCGATCGCTATGGCGAGAGGTGGATGCTCAGTGTGAGTTATGTCGTGCTGGTTTTTGTCTTTCTTGGCTACGCGCTGATTGACCACCGATTAAGCCTTTATGGCCTTTACTGTCTCGATAATCTTATTTTCTTTGGAGGGATCGCACTGACGACCTATGCCCACAAAATAGCGCCACCGGACGAGTTAAAACCAACACTGGCGATGGGAGTGACGATGAACCACGTCGCGGCGGTCGCGGCGCCCTTGATCGGTGGGTATGTTTGGCTGGTTTTTGGCTATGAAGTCATTTTTATAACCGGATCCATCCTGGCTTTTGTGTCGCTTGTTGTTGCCCAGTGGGTCGACCCCGAAAAGCAGGGTCTATCGGGTGGAACTGAAGTAGCCTTATAATAGTTGAAATTAAATCACCAAACGAAAGGATTATCCCAATGAAAATTGCAACTCGTATGCCCCCATTCGCTCGACAAATCGGTTTCGATGGCTTTGCCGCCTGGTTGACGGAGAATGGTTTTGATGCCGTCGATACGCCGCAGTTGACCCGTGAGATAGCGAAAACCTGCAAACAGCTCGGATTGGCGCTTGGTAGCTCCGACGGAGGAGCGAGTGTGCTTAGCCGTGATGCAGCTAAGCGCCGCAAGGGCATTAGCGAATACAAGAAGAGTTTGACTGCCATCGCCAAAAATGGCGGTCATACGCTTTTTACGATCCTCGGCCCTGATGACGCAAGTATCCCGAAAGCCGAGACCTTCGAACTCTATAAGAAGGTCTATCCGCAAATCCTGGCGCATGCCGAGAAAGTGGGCGTCAATATCGCCATCGAACCCTGGCCGGGCGGCAGGCCCTACTATGCCAATCTTGGTTGCTCGCCCGAAAGCTTACGGCTGATCTTTGAAGCGTGTCCTTCGCCCAATTTAGGGATTTGTTATGATCCATCGCATTTTGTTCGTCTGCAGGTAGATTATCAGCGCGTTTTGCACGAGTTTGGCGACAGGGTGCGACATGTGCATTTGAAGGATACCGAGATCATGCCCGAAAAACTTTATGAGTCTGGCAATCTCGGCGAGGCCTATGCCGATAGCTATGTCTGTGGCGAGGGCTGGTGGCGCTATACCATTCCGGGCGAAGGGGAAGTCGACTGGAACTATGTGATTAGACGGCTTGAAGATTTCGGCTACGATGGGGTGCTATCGGTCGAATTGGAAGATCACTATTTCTGGCAGACCCCGGAATTGCAGCAGGAGGGCCTGTTGCGGTCTAAGGACTATATCGAACAATTTATCAGGCAGCGGTAGTGGGCGTACTAGCTCTGCTCCTGCTGCCCCACCTAGCCGCAGCAGAAATTCACTTTGTCGAAGTCTCCGCGCAAATGGGCATCGACTTCGTACACGAGAATGGGGTGTCCGCAGAAAAGGGGTTGCCGGAAACGAATGGTGCCGGCAGTGCATTTTTCGATTGGGATACTGATGGGGATCAGGATCTCTATCTCGTCAATAGCGGGCATTTAGAAAAAGGCCGGGGACAGTCTTGGAATGGCTTGTACCGCAACGAAGGCTCAGTTTTTAAACCTGTGGTAGGTGCCGCCGGTGCGCGGGGTGAATCGTATGGTATGGGCGTTGTCGCGGCGGATTACGATTCCGATGGCGATCCGGACCTCTACCTGACCGCCTGGGGACCTGATCAGCTTTACCGGTCCGATGGAGGTGATTTTACCGATGCCACAGATATTTCAGGTCTCGGCCACGAGGGGTGGACGACCAGCGCTGCATTCCTCGATATGGATCTCGATGGCGATCTCGACCTCTTCGCCGCGCAGTATGTACATTTCGAGTTGGGCCAACAGCCTTGGTGTGGCCGCGAAGATATGGACTTGCGTTTCTATTGCGACCCCCGCCTTTTCAAATCGACTGCGGACATTCTCTATCGCAATGAAGGCGATGGGGTTTTTAGTGAAGTGGGCTTGAGCGCGGGGATTGACCGGAAGGGTAATGGCTTGGGGGTCGTCGCTGGCGATTGGGATCTCGACGGCGATCCAGACCTTTATGTCGCCAATGACCTGACGCCGAATTTTCACTATGTCAACCAGGGCAACGGCTGCTTCGTCGAAGATGGCCTGCTGACGGGGACGGCACTCAGCGCGGATGGGGCCAACCAGGCCGGTATGGGTGTTGATGCCGGCGATATCGATGCCGATGGCGACCTCGATCTCTTCGTCACCAATTATCAGCTAGAAACCAACAGCCTCTATCGCAACGATGGTTTGTATTTTTCCGAGACCAGTTTTAAATCCGGGATCGGTGAGATCAGTTTGAATTATCTGGGTTTTGGCACCGGGTTCTTCGATTTCGACAATGACGGCTGGCTGGATCTATTTGTCGGTAATGGCCATGTGCACGACAATATCGGCGAATACGACGAATTGGTAACGCATGCGCAGCGGGCCCAAATTTTCCGCAATCGCGGGGCAGGCATATTCTCTGAGGTCACTGAGGAAGTGGGGCCGGCCTTTGCTGCTAAATATGTCGTGCGCGGATCTTCCTTCGGTGATATTGACCAAGACGGCGACCTAGATATCGCGATTGTCAGCAATGGCCGCCGTTTCGCTCTGATGCGCAATGACGGCGAGCACGGAAATTGGTTTCAGATCCACCTCGAAGGCAGGCAGAGCAATCGTGATGCGATCGGCGCCTTGGTCTATCTATGGGCGGAAGGCCGGGAGCAGATGCGGCAGGTCAAAGCCGGGTCGGGCTTCCTTTCGATGAGTCAGGTCGATCCGCTTTTTGGTGTGGGCGCGGCCAAGGCGATTGAGCGTCTGGAAATTCACTGGCCCTCAGGAGAAGTGCAGGTCTTGCAAGATATTGCGGTCAATCAGCGTATGCAGCTTAAAGAAAAAACGCGATAATGGCTGGTTGACAGTCGCCAATGGGCCTTCTATTCTAAAGTCGTTCGCCATTAAAGAGGAGAGTCGCATATGACAGGTTTTGCCGTAGTGGGATTGGGGATGGGGCGCAACCGCGCAAAGCAAGTGCTTGAAACTGCAGGCGCGGAATTGCGGGTAGTCGTCGACCTTAACGAGGAACTCGCGCGAGAAGTGGGCGAAGAGATGGGCAGTGCGTATAGCACCGATCTCAACGAGGTATTGGGGCGCGGAGATGTCGACGTGGTAATGGTGATGACCCCGAGTGGGCTGCATGCTAAGATCGGTGTAGAAGCCATTAAGGCGGGTAAGCATGTAATCACCACCAAGCCGATGGATGTCAGCACGAAAGCCTGTGACGAACTGATCGATGCCGCCGACGCGGCCGGCGTCTTGGTCGGCGTCGATTATCAGAGCCGTTATGTCGATAATAACTTCCGTGTCGCCAAGGCGTTGAAACAAGGGCTAATGGGCAAGCCGATCTTGGGCGAAGTGCGCTTTAAGTGGTTTCGCTCGCAAGAATATTTCGAACATGGCAATGGCTGGCGCGGTACTTGGGCGATGGACGGGGGTGGTTCACTGGCCAATCAGGGCTCGCATCTGATAGACCTTTTGTTGTGGTTTATGGGCGTGCCCAAGACCGTCTATGGTGAAACCGGCATCATGAACCACGAAATCGAAACGGAGGATCTCGGCCAGGCCATTTTGAATTTTACCAGCGGTGCGAAAGGTGGCATCCTGGGGACCACGACCTTTCCCGAGAGTCCCTATTTCAGCGCCGAAGTACACGGCAGTGAGGGAGGCGTGCTTATCGATGCGGTTCTATCGGGTGAGATGCGGGTTTTTGGCGACGGTCTAGACGAAAAGCTACAGACCATTGAGAATCCACTCGCCAATGTAGTTGAAGATGTGGTCTCTGCTTTAGACCGAGGTACTAAGCTGCGGGTCGATGGGCGCGAAGGTCGTCGCACCGTGGCGTTATTGGAGAATATCTACCGGTCGTCCCGGGAGGGAAAGGTATTGGATTATAGTGACTGAGAAAGTGTGTAGTGCGCTTGTCGGGCTTGACAACCCCCACAGCTCGAGTTGGTTGACGACCTTGCAACATTGCGATGCCGTAGGCCGCTTGCTCGTGTGTGCGGATGGGCCGTGCGATGGGGTCGATCAAGTCTATCGCAATGTATCTGAGCTATTAGCCGGCGAATCGTTGGATTTTGCGTTGGTCAGCACCCGCAATGACCGTGCTCCAGATATAGCCGCGCAATTGCTGGAGGCCGGCGTGCCGGTCATCGTCGAAAAACCGGTCGCCCGTACGGCTGCTGAGGTCGCCAAGCTCAATGAGCTGGCCGCCACTAAGGGGGGTCATTGGGCGACGGCTTTTATGAATCGCTACCACCCGATCGCGAGAAAACTGCACGTATTGTTAGCAGAAGGCGTCCTTGGAGATATCGTCTCGATCGAGGGTAGGATGGTCACCAGCACGGTCCAGCAGCGCAATCCCGAACATTGGCTTTTTAATAGCGCGCAAGCCGGCGGTGGCATCCTGCATTGGTTGGCGATCCATACCGTTGATTTGATCCGCTATATCACGGGTCTGGAATATCAAAGCGTCTCGGCGCATATGGCGACATTGAGTGGTGCCAATATTGATGTCGAAGATGTGTTGGCCGCTTCGTTCAGTATGGACAACGGGGCGATCGGCAATATCCATGCCGGATATGTGTTGCCTCGTCGGTATGGCGATATCTATCTGTGTTTCAGGGGGACCGAAGGGGACGCAATATGGAATATGTGGGATTGGGCGGGCAAGGGCGATCGATTGATTGTGCAGAGTCGGGTTGAGGGTTGGCAGGAAGAAGAATATCGCGAATATAACCTATCTGTCGAAAAGGCGCCGGGTTACGGCGAGGCTTCGGGGGTGAGCTTCGTAGCTGACTTTATAGCTGCGAGTCGGCAAAACGGGTCCTTTATCACTGATGGCAAAGATGCCTTCGAGGCGATGCGTTTTGTTGAAGCGGCTTACGCGGCGGCGGAATGCCGTCGTCAGGTTGATTTGTTTTGAGGAATTCATAATTGCTGGCGTTTGTATAGATACAACAACTGCAAGTATCGAGTTTTGCGTCCGATGTTGAAGCCCGGTCGCTGATAATCCGTATAAAAAAGGGGAGTAAACGATGAAAATCGTAGATATCGAGCGGATAGTCGTGGATGTGCCCTTTACCAAGCGGCAGCAAAAGATCACCGCTCGCGAAGTGTATAACTGGGCGATCCTCGAATTGTGCCGGGTTGAAACCGATACCGGTCATGTGGGATGGGGCGAGACGGTTATTCACTATACCTGGGCGCGGGTGTCGGATGAGTCGGTCGGTCGGGTAATAGGGCAAAGCCCAGCTGACCTTATGCACGACGATTCGCTAGGTGCGGGGTTGCAAATGGCGCTCTTTGACGTGGTAGGCAAGGTGATGGAAGTGCCGGTGTATAAACTGCTGGGTAATAAGTGCCGCGACTGGGTGCCTTTGTCTTGGTGGTCGATCGACGCTTCGCCCGAGGATTGGGCTGCGGAGGCGAAGGATGCAGCAAAGGCTGGCTATACTAGCCTTAAACTAAAACCCCGGCCTTGGTGGGATATCCAAGCGCAAATAGGCGCGATCTGCAAGGTCGTGCCGCCGCATTTTAAATTGGACCTCGATCCCAATGCCACCTGGCAAAACGCCGCCACCGCGATTCCCATAATAAAAAAACTCGAAGCTTATGATAATGTCGCGATGTACGAATCGCCCATTCCGCAACACGACGTGCTCGGCAATCGTCAGATTCGCGCGGCGATAATCCGCCCCGTTGCGATGCATTTTGGCTCGCCGCCCTTTATAACGCAAGTGCGCGAGGAAGTGTGTGATGGGTATGTGGTATGTGCGGGCAAGTCGCAGGTTATACGTCAGGGCACGCTTAGCGCCGAGGCGGAGATGCCCTTTTGGCTGCAGTTGGTCGGCAATGGATTGACGACGACTTGGGCGGCACATTTAGGCGCGGTGTTGACGCACGCGACCTGGCCCACTATTTCCTGCGTTAATCTTTACAGCCACCAATTGTTGAAAAAGAAAATTGAGGTCGTTGGCGGTTATCATCAGGTGCCAGAGGGCCCCGGCTTGGGCGTTGAGGTCGACGAAAAGGCGATCGCCAAATATCGGATCCCTGAAAAGACGATCAAGAAGTTGAATGGCTTGCCCTACGATCGGCCCAAGCCGCGTATTATAAATTCCATCGTCTATCCCGATGGTAGTTGCGTACACATGGCTTCTTCGAGTCAGGGCTATGGTTATTTTAGCTCGGGGGACGGTCCAGCCCAAGTAGAGGGTGCCCGGCTTGAGCCTTGGCCGGATGATGGGTCGAAAGAATGGAAAAAACTATTTGCGAAGGCAGAAAAACATCCGGTGCGGGATCGCTGGAAGAAACGGTAGATAGTTTATATCCATAAGGGATGGAATATGTGTGCGAGTAAAATTGTAGACGTTAAAGTTTTTGAATTGCACGAACCACCCGTAAGCGAGAAAGGCAGTAAACCCTTGCGCGACCGGGGATGGTTATGGGCACCGGAGCAAGCCACGCCGATGGATAAATTCGGTGAGGGTGATCGCGCTTTTCGTCGACCAGGTGGGAACATTTGGGTCAGGGCCATTGCCGACGATGGGACCTTTGGTTTGGGCCGAACGGATTCCGGGCATGTTACGAGCATTCTTATCAAAGAGTGTTTAGCGCCTCTAATTATTGGCCAGGAGGTTGGTGCTATTGACCTGTGCAATGATCGGATGTGGCGAGGTACTCTTTCTTTTGGCAATGAAGGGCTGACTGCGAGGGCGGTAGCGGGTGTTGATCTGGCCCTATGGGATTTATGGGGCAAGATGCTCGACCAACCCGTCTATAGGCTTGCCGGAGGGCCACAGCGGACCGAAATGGAAGTTTATGTTACTGGCAATGATGTTGACTGGCATTGCCAGCTTGGCTTTCAGAAATTCAAATTAGCCCGGCCTTTCGGGCCTACCGATGGTCAGGCCGGGATCGATGGCACGGTGGAATTAATGGCCAAGTGTCGAGAGTTGATCGGCCCAGATGCCGACTTGATGCTCGATTGTTGGATGACCTTTGATGTAGACTTTGCGGTGCGTTTGTGCGAAGCTTTAAGGCCTTATCGCATGCGTTGGATGGAAGAGATGCTGATGCCGCAAGACTGGGAGGGGCACAAGGCCTTGAGGCAACGTTTACCATGGCAGCCGCTAGCTGATGGCGAGCATTGGTCTACCCGGCATGGGGGTATGCGGGCGATCCAGGAGCGACTCATTGATATAATTCAATCCGATCTTTACTGGGTCGGTGGTTTTACCGAAGCCATGAAGTTGGCTCATTTTGCTGACGCCGCCGGGATTCAGATGTGCTTGCATACCGGGGCTAATGATCCCTATGGGCAACATTGGACGGCTGCTATGCCGAATACACCTTTAATAGAGTTTTTTATGGGTTCACTACCCGGAGTGCCCTTGGAAGAATGTTATATCGGCACGCCTTCTGAATCGGGGCGGAGTCATTACAAAGTTCCACCGGGTACCAATATGCCCAAAGACGGGCGACTCGTTCTGCCGAATGGGCCGGGTTTTGGTATTGATATTCCAGAAGATTGGTTAAAAGAGATTTAAAAGTCTTAACAAATTTGCAGTGTTGCCCTTTAGCATTGGACTGACGGCCATGAAAATCACAAAGATAGAAGAGTTTATCACCGCCGTACCGCATATTCCCTCAATCGAAAAAAGCCGACCGGGCGATTATAAAGAGCGGCCGATCAGTATTATCAAGGTGCATACCGATGAGGGAATTTATGGAGTCGGGGAAGGCGGGCGAGGTGGCTCAAACGCCGAGTTAGAAGCTGAATGGGTTGGGATTGACCCAATGACGGTTAATCTAGGTGATAAGGGGGGCGCAGTTATTATGGCGCTCTACGATATCGTCGGCAAGGCCCTCGGAGTGCCGGCATGGAAACTCATGGGCTCAAAACACTGGGACAAAGTGCCGGTCGGTTGGTGGTCACCGCCTTTAGAGCCGCGCGAATTTGCCGCGATGGCCGAAGAGGGCGCGAAGTTGGGTTATACTACCCATAAGCTCAAGGCACGGCCTTGGAATATTATCGAAACGGTTAAATTGATCACAAAAGCAGCCGGCCCGGACTTCAGTATTATCGTCGACCCCAATTTTGCGTTTGGCGATTTAGCTACTAGCCTGAAATTAGCCGAAGCCTTGCAGTCTTATAATATTGCAGCTTTCGAAGATCCATTTCAATATCTGCCGGGGTGGCACCAGTATCGCGATTTTCGTCGTCATTCTCGTATCAGATTAGCACCACATCTCGGTGATCCTAAAATGGTGATGAGCGCTATTCGAGCTGAAGCGGCGGATTGTTTCAATATTGGTGGCACCCTTGAACGGGCGCAGATCAGTGCGGGGATCGCCGAAGCGGCGGGTATGCCGATTTGGTTGCAGGTAGTGGGTTTGGGACTTGGGGTGTCCGGTGCTTATGGAACCCACGTGCACGCGACGATCCGTAATGCGACGATTCCCTCAGATAGCTTGCATTTTACCCGTGTGGACGATCTTATTGGTGGAACACTTACTCCAGTGAATGGGCAGGTTACAGTACCAAATGAGCCTGGTTTGGGAATAGAACTCGACATGGCGGCAGTGGCTAAGTATCGAGTCGGGTAAATATAGAAGAGGCGCCTGTTGACGTTGTAAAAGCTGGGGTGTATTTTCTGGGGCTGTGGCAGAAATGAATTGAGCCTATAGCTCAGCTGGTAGAGCACCGGACTTTTAATCCGTAGGTCCTGGGTTCGATTCCCAGTGGGCTCACCATTAAAAACAACCACTTACGATCATTCGTAGGTGGTTGTTTTGGGTTAAATAGGGCTGAGGATCACGTAGGGATCACGGCAGGTTGAACTTGTGTTTGCTGGCCTCTTTAGCTGCCGAATCGGCCAGGTCCTGAACAAATTCTTCTAAATCGCTTGGTCGGAACCTTAAAGCCTGTCCGATTTTAATATATTTCAGCCGATTCTGGCTTTTTAGTTCAAAAACCTTGGTGCGGCTTATGTGGAGAACTTCGGCGGCCTCCGTCGCTGTGAGTAAGAGGGGTTCCATTCCTACCTGCGCTTCGCTCCCACGGCCATAACCAGTTGCTCTCTGGTCGGCACGGTTGGCTTGATGCTGTTGTCGCTTTGTCTTGCGCGACTTCTTGTCGACGCTCATCAGCTTTGCTCCTTTGGTCCGATCTTGGGTGTGTGCCGGGAGGAGGCATTGTTGTTGTCCACAGGTCAGTGGTTGGGTTCGGTGCGTATTGCCGGGGCATGGGTCAGCAGTTTTCGCACCTGAGCCAGGGCCCTGCAGGCTCGGAACAAGCGCCTGTCGGCCTCGGCTTGCACCTTCTGCAATCGAGCGCGGTGGTGGTATTCGCCGCGGTATTGGGCCAGGGCGAGGTCGCAGAGGTGGGCGTGGAGCCAGGTACAGGCGATCCTCTCGATGACGATTTTTTCGAGCGGGCTTGCGGCCGGATCAGCGAGTTCGGTCTTCAAGCCGGCAACGCGCAAGCGCAGGCCTTCCGCTTCGAGCCTATCGACGCCCGCGTGGTCGTTGATCAAGACCTCTTGGATCCGGATCGATAAGTCGCCGTAGGTCGCCAGTAGCATCTCTTTGCACTGGGGCAGCTCCTGTTTCAGGGACTGCAGGGCCGCCAGGTCGCCATCGGATGCTTTTCCCAGCAAGTCATCGATTCGCGTGGATAGGGCCGGTATGGCGCCCGGTGGTGCCTTAGAGGTCACGGCGTTTTCTCCACTCCGCGTTGCGGTGCAGGTGGTAGCTCGCGCCCGACAGTATGGATTCTAAATAGAGGTTGCCGAGGTGCTCGATGCCGTCCAATGCCCGTTGGTGTCGGCTGCTTTGCAGGATGAAGTGGGCGAGGTGGCTTTTTGCCTCCTGCCGGGCCAGTCGTTGCTTTTGGTCTTCAGCGGCTGCGGCCTCGCCTTTGTCGCCGATACCAACGTATTCGCGGGTTACGTGGCCGTTTATCCGCCGACTGCGGGTATAATAGCGGCCGAACCCGTTGCGGGTTTCCCAGGTCATGTTGTCCTCAGTGTGTTACGGTGTAATGCTTTTCCGACAGCCCCAATTGATAATCAAAAAATCAATGATCCGGCGGTCGCGTTGATAGAGTCTTCCAGGGCCGATCAGTGCGAGCGTGTCAAGCCCGCCTTCGCACAAAGCAAGATGTTTGCTATGTAGATTATGTGCTGGGTAGGGGCGGGCAGCACTGGAGCCCTTGCCAAACGACTTTTTTATGGTGAGGGACTCGCGACGTCGCGAGTTCGGGGCAGAGCCAAGGTCGTATGTGAATGCATTGGCCCAAGTCCTTCTGGATTGGTATGGTCCGCCGGCCTTTTTCAACGCCTATTTCGTACCGATCTATGGCGGCACTCGCAATATCCGTGTCGGGCGCAGATATTCTTGATCATCCGCAGCAATCGCTATACCATACCCGTCGCCCGGCGTGACTGCTGGCGCCTTTTCCGCCATAGTGGATCTCGATTGTCATCGCACCCAATGTTGCGTCGGGAGTTTGAACGCGCTTTATCGAGATTGGGATGCCCTTCAGGCTGAGTGATTCGCCATCGAGGAGCTGTGTCGGGCATTGGGAGGCCGGGGAGGAGAGGTCCTGGTGAGCGGGACCTAATAATTGGCCCAGTTAGGGTGTGAGTATTTTGGTTTGTATAAAGTCTTCCGGGCTTAGATAGCCGAGTCGACTATGGGGTCTTTCTCGATTGTAATATTGGCGCCAATTCGCGATGACCACTCTTGCTTCGCGCAGATTCAGTAGCATTTCTCGGCTTAGACATTCGTCACGGAAACGGCTGTGAAAACTTTCGATGTATCCATTTTGCCACGGGCTACCCGGATCAATATATATC
>Ga0315339_1003530_pt1 | contig 10927 bp, 6 predicted proteins | sample ASW17metaG_FD_204514 | JGI IMG/M metagenome (GOLD analysis project Ga0315339, IMG submission 204514) | Ammonia-oxidizing marine archaeal communities from Pacific Ocean, United States - ASW #17 | ecosystem: Environmental > Aquatic > Marine > Oceanic | place: USA: California | collected 2016-12-05
GGTGTAGCGTTGTTTATCGATCCGCGGAAACTGCCACCCAAAACGGTCGCCCATCTTGGCAAAGACGTGACGGTGCGGCCGATCGGTGAGTTTGGCGCTGCCCTGGCCGATTGGGGTGCCGGCAATAAATTGGTCCAGGTCTCGGCAAACGTTGCGCCTTCCTGGGTAATCGACCGGCTGGAGGCGGCTGGCGCCGGGATAATGCGTACACCCGACCCCTGCGCATTGCCCAAGGCCTGCAAGAACGCCACGGAGCTGGCCGGCACGCGGGCTGCGCATATTCGCGACGGGGCGGCCTTGTGCCGGTTTCTCGCCTGGCTCGCGGCGGAAGCGCCTAAGGGCGTGGTCGACGAGCTAGGCGCGGTGGACAAACTTTACGCGTGCCGCGCCGGCGGCGAGCTGTTCCGCGGTCTGTCGTTCGAAACGATTTCCGGGGCTGGACCCAATGGCGCGATCGTTCATTACCATTCGTCCCCGGCGACCAACCGGACGCTGGAGGCGGGAACTCTTTATCTGGTTGATTCCGGTGCCCAGTATCTTGATGGCACCACAGACGTAACCCGCACCGTGGCGGTCGGTGAGCCTAGTCAGGAGATGTGCGACCACTTTACCCGCGTTCTCAAGGGCCATATCGCCATAGCCACGGCATCTTTTCCGGCAGGGACCAGTGGCGGGCAGCTTGATACGCTGGCCCGTCGGGCGCTGTGGCAGGCGGGACTGGATTTCGACCATGGTACCGGTCACGGCGTCGGCAGCTATCTCTGCGTTCATGAAGGGCCGCAGCGGATCGCTAAACGCTTCGCCGATACGCCGTTGCGTCCCGGCATGATCCTGTCCAACGAGCCTGGTTATTATAAATCCGGCGCCTATGGCATCAGGATAGAAAACCTAGAAATCGTCCGCGCCACGCCACCGGGCGACGGTGACGAACGCCCTATGCTGGGTTTCGAGGCGCTAACGCTTGCCCCCATTGACCTCGCCTTGGTTGATACGGGAATCATGACCATCCAGGAAATCGATTGGCTCAACGCCTATCATGCGCGTATCCGCGAAATAATCGGACCCCTGGTCGATGCGGAGACCGTTTCCTGGCTCAATCAGGCAACGCGACCCGTCTCGATGTCAGGCACAGGTTGATCCAGCCGCTTTGCGCGACTATCTAATCTTTTTCCGGCAAGACGGCAGGTTCCTGTTTTACGGGTTTCTGCTCGCGTTTTTATCGAGCTCCGGGCAGACGTACTTCATTGCCCTGTTCGGCGCGGAAATTCGCCACGAATACGCCCTCAGCCATGGCGATTTTGGGCTGATCTTCTCAATGGGGACGCTGGCCAGCGCGGCGTGTCTGATCTGGGCCGGCCGCAAGGTCGATGATTTAGATCTCCGGCTTTACAGCGTCATCGTCGTGATCGGTCTGGCCATTGCTTGCGGCGTTATGGCCGGCGGGCAGGGCATTATCTTTCTGTTTCTGGCCCTGTTTGGCCTCAGGCTTTGCGGCCAGGGGCTGTTGGGGCATACCTCTCAAACCGCCATGGCGCGATATTTTGATAGCGGACGCGGCAAAGCGCTCAGTATAGCCAGCCTTGGGCATGCGTTTGCGCAGGCCCTTTTTCCGTCCCTTGTGGTCCTGATGGTCGCGATAGTCGGCTGGCGTGCCGCCTGGGGTTGGTACGGCGCCGTACTTGTGCTGGTGATGATACCGCTCGTCCTGATGCTGCTGCGCGGTCATGGTGCGCGCCACGCAGCCTTAACGACTCGTTTGGCGCGGGCGGATGAGGCCGTCCGGGCGACCGGTAACAATCCGTCCGGGATCGATCGCCAATGGACTCTGGGCCAGGTGCTGCGCCACCCGGGTTTTTATCTGGTGATGAGCAATGTTATCGCGCCGGGCATGTTGATGACCGGGCTGATGTTCCACCAGATCCATATGCTCGAGGTGAAGCATTGGGATATATCCTGGTTCGCCTTCTGTTTTGTGGCCTATTCGGGGTTCAGCGTGATCACCGGTATCGCGGTGGGTCCGATGATCGACCGTTACAGCGCACGCCGCTTGATTACCCTCTATCTGACGCCCATGGGGACCGGCATGTTGGCGCTGGTTGTCTCCGATCACCCCGGTGCGGTCCTGGTGTGGTTTGTGCTGTCCGGCGCCACCAGCGGCATGCACCGGTCGGTGATCAGCGCCTACTGGGCCGAGGCCTATGGCGTGCGGCATCTCGGCGCGATCCGTGCCCTGGTATCTAGCGTATCGGTCGTCGGTACCGCGATCTCGCCGGTCCTGTTCGGCTGGATGATCGATGGCGGCATCTCAATCGAGGTGATCGCCGCCCTCTGCGTCATCTGGATCGCCCTTGCCATGCCAGCAACGTGGTTAGGGCTGCGGTATTCGACCGGAAAATAGGGGCCGAATCCCCGTTTCGCACGGCGCGGGTGGGAGTCTTTAACCCCCGATCAGCGCGTGCCAGGCCTCTTCGCTGAGGATTTTGACACCGAGGTCCTGGGCTTTTTTGGCCTTGGAGCCCGGGTCGGCGCCGATGACGACGTAGTCGGTCTTTTTTGACACAGAACCCGATACCTTGGCGCCGCTTGCCTCGGCGGTTGCCTTGGCTTCGGCGCGGCTCATGGTTTCCAGCGATCCGGTAAAGACGACCGTCTTGCCGGCTATGGCGGAAGTGCTTATATCCGGCTGGGCGACTTCCTCGACGGTGAGCCTGCACTCCAGCGCCTCCATGGCGGCAACGTTGTGTGGTTCGGCGAAAAACTCGACCATATCGTCGGCCATGCTGATGCCGATGCCGTCGATATCGCAGAGCGCCACATAGGCCTCGCCGATAGTCTCGGGTTTTTTCATCTCGGTACGGTTTGCCATGCGCTCATCCTTTGCCTGGAGCATCGCTGTCTGCCACTGGTCGAAGGATTCGTAATGACGCGCCAGCTGTTTTGCCGTCGCCTGGCCGATCTGGCGGATACCGAGCGCGTAGATGAGCCGTTCCAGCGGAATAGTCCGCTTGGCCTCAATGGCGGCGAACAGATTGGCAGCGGATTTCTCGCCCCAGCCTTCCAGTTCCTCAAGTTTCGCTTCAGTCGTGGCATCGTTTGCTTGTAAATCGAAGATGTCGGCCGGCGATGTGACCCAGCCGCGCTCGAAAAAGGCGCTGATCTGTTTTTCGCCGAGCCCTTCTATGTCGAAGGCGTCGCGGCTGACGAAATGACGCAGCCGTTCTACCTGCTGGTAGGGGCACGCCAGTTCGCCGGTGCAGCGGGTCACCGCCTCGCCCGGTTCTCGAAAGGCAGGCGTTTTCAGCTCACAAGGGCAGACTATGGGAAATTCATAGGGTTTGGATGATGCGGGCCGCTTTTCGGCGACAATCTCGACCACCTGCGGAATAACGTCTCCAGCACGCTGGATGATGACCGTATCGCCTTTCCGAATATCCTTGCGCTCGATCTCATCGGCGTTGTGCAGGGTCGCGCGGCTGACCACGACGCCGCCCACGGTGATGGGCGTCAGATTGGCTACCGGGGTGAGCGCGCCGGTACGGCCCACCTGGATGGTGATTTCCTCGAGAATGGTCTGTGCCTTTTCCGCCGGAAATTTATGGGCGATGGCCCAGCGTGGCGCGCGGCTGACGAACCCCAGACGTTGCTGCCAGTCCAGCCGGTCGATCTTATAGACGACGCCGTCGATGTCGTAATCGAGCTGTGTGCGGCTTTCGCTGATTTCCTCATACTTCGCCAACGCTTCCGCGACCCCGCGACAACAGCCGGCGAGCGGGTTGACCGGGAACCCCCATCCCTTGATCCGCTCAAGGAAGTCCCACTGCGTGTCGGCGAGTGATCCGCTGGTCTGGCCCCAGGCATAGCAGAATATTTGCAGTGGCCGTTGCGCTGTGATCGTCTCATCGAGCTGGCGCAGGGCTCCTGCCGCCGCATTGCGTGGATTGGCGAAAACAGCCTCGCCGTCTTTTTCCCGCTGTTGGTTGAGCGCCTCAAACGCCTTGTGGCTCATGTAAACTTCGCCGCGAATTTCGAGTACGTCCGGTACCCGGCCGTGAAGAATCCTAGGGATTTCCGCGATGGTTTGCACATTGGCGGTGACGTTTTCACCCGTCGTGCCATCGCCCCGCGTAGCGCCCTGCACAAAATTTCCCGCTTCATAACGGAGCGATATGGACAGGCCGTCGATCTTCGGTTCCGCTATCATTTTGATCGATTCGCTATCGGGAAGCCCAAGAAACCGGCCTATGCGGGCAAAAAATTCGGCTACGTCCGCTGCGTCGAAGGCATTGCCCAGCGACAGCATGGGAACCGCATGGGTTACCTTGGAAAAGCCCGAATTGGGTGCAGCGCCAACGCGCCGGCTTGGGCTGTTGTCGCGGACCAAATTGGGGAAGCGCGCCTCGATGGCCTCATTGCGCCGGCGCAGCACATCATAATCCGCGTCCGAAATTGCCGGTGCGTCTTTTTGGTGGTAGCGCTGATCGTGTTCAGCTATTTCGCTGGCCAGCTGTGCAAGCTCTGTTGCGGCCTGATCCGGCGATAATTCATCTACGGGTATGTCAGATTGTGTATCGGGCATGTTGCACTTATCCGTGGCGTTCGACGATCAGGCTGTCGGCGGCGGCGCGTGCCTCGTCGGTGATTTCCGCGCCGGCAAGCATCCGGGCGATTTCTTCCCGCCGTTCTGGCTTCGCGAGATCTTCGACGATGGTGACGACATCGCTTTCCAAAACCGTTTTAGCAACCCGTAGATGGTATGCGCCGAACGCCGCCACCTGCGGCGAATGGGTAATGACCAGGACCTGTGCTTCTTCCGCAAGGCGTGCCAGACGTTCCCCGATGGCCGACGCGGTGGCGCCCCCCACACCGGAATCGACTTCGTCGAATATAAGAGTGTCAACCGAATTGGCGCGGTGCAGGACGAGCTTTAACGCTAGGAGAAAGCGGGCGAGCTCGCCCCCTGAGGCCACCTGCGCAAGCGGCCCGCCGGGCACGCCAGGAACCGTACTGACCTCGAAATGGATATGGTCGATGCCATTGGCGCCCCATTGGGCTTCGGCGCGCCGTTCCACCATTGTCGTAAAGGTGGCCTTTTCCAGCCGCAGCGGTGGGAGTTCCAGAGCGACCGCCTGATCAAGCTTTGCGGCCGTGTCCTTACGTTTTCGGCTCAACGCCTCGGCGCCGGCAAAATAGGCTGCTCTGGCGTCGTCGCGGGATTTCTTGAGCGCGAGCAGGGCGGCGCCACCATCCTCCACTGCCGCAAGCCTGCCCTCCAGCCGTTCCTGCAATGTCGGCAGGTCGGTGACCGAGACATTGTGTTTGCGGGCGGCGGCGCGTAACGCAAACAGTCGTTCTTCGCATTCGTCGAGGCGATTTGGATCGGGCTCGGTGTCGGCCATGGCGCGCCGCAACAGGGTAAGGGCATCGGCGACGCCGTCTGTAGCGCGCTCCAGTGCATCGAGGACCCCATTGAACCGGCCCTGGGCAGCCTCTGCATGGCGGGTGAGGGAGCGCACCGCCGCACCCAACTGGTCTTCGATGCCGTCCCCCGAGGTCAGTGCCGTATCGGCCGCCTTTATGGCTTCCACGAGCTTTTCGCCATGCATGAGAAGCGCGCGCGTATCGGCCAGTTGGGTTTCTTCGTCCGGTCGGGGTGCAAGCGTCTTCAGTTCCCCAACGGCATGCCGGAGAAAATCCTCATCCTCATGGGCTTTGGCGAGTTGCGCCTCCGCTTCTTCAAGCGCGGCGTGAGCCTTCAGCAGAAGGTTATAGGATCTGGCCACCTGCTGCTGTGACCGCTGAAGTCCACCAAACGCGTCAAGGGCGTTGCGGTGGCTGGCGGAATTCATCAGACCCTGGGTCGCGAACTGGCCCTCAATCTCGATAAGCAAATCGCCGATCTGGCGCATGAGCGAAACGCTAATGGTTTGATCGTTCACGAAGGCGCGGCTGCGCCCGGCCGAATCCACCACCCGCCGCAGTATGATTGGCTCACTGTCGCCGGGAATTTCCAGACCATGTTCCGACATTAGTCCATGGACGGCATTATTCGCCGACGGGATAAAGGTTGCCGTCACCGTCGCTGAATTTCCCTTTGCGCCGCCGCGCACCAACCTTGCATTGGCCCGCATACCCAGCGCCAATCCCAGTGAATCAAGCAGTATGGATTTGCCGGCGCCGGTTTCGCCGGTCAGGACGCAGAGACCCGGCCCGAAGGCAAGATCGACCCGGTCAATGAGGACGACATTGCCAATGGCGAGGGAAGCAAGCATCCGCCTTCAGAAAATCCAGTCCCTGGCTCTCGCAAAAAATCCCTTTTTGTCTTTTTCTGTTTTTCGAATATCCGAGCCGGTTATGAGGGTGTAGCTGTCGATATACCATTCGCTGCCAGGATAGTTATGCCCCAGCACCGAGGCGACCTTCTGCGCTTCTGTTTTCAGGCCAAGCGCGGAATAGGCCTCGGACAGTCGATGGAGGGCCTCCGGTATATGGGATGTGGTTTGATATTTTTCGACGACCTGCCGAAATCGGGTGATTGCCGCCAGATACCCCCGCTGGCGCAGATACCAGCGGCCAACGGCTAGTTCCTTGCCGGCCAGGTGATCGCGGGTCAGATCCAACTTCAGCTTTGCGTCCCGGGCATATTTCGTATTCGGAAACCGCCTAATTGTATCCTGCAATGACGTCAGTGCTTTTTGTGTGACCCCCTGGTCACGCGAGACGTCGGTGATTTGTTCATAATAGCACAGTGCCCTCAGGTAATAAGCGTAGGGGATATCCTTGTTCCCGGGATGCAGCTGTATAAACCGGTTGAGGGTAGTCAGGGCGTCGCCGTATTTGTTGCCTTCATAATTGGCGTATCCGGCCATGACCTGGGCCTTGGTTGCCCACAGGGAATAAGGGTGCTGGCGTTCTACTTCATCAAACAGAGCGGCTGCATGTTCGAAATTTTGTTTTTCGAGCGCATTGATAGCCTGATTATAGATCTCATGAACCGGCCGTTCGACGTAGGCCTTATCCGCATCGTTATCGCCGGCACAAGCGATTACCAATGTTGCGCCCAACACCATTGTTAGCAGTTTATATATCTTCATCCCAACTCATTCCCGAGAACTGCTTTCAGTGCCGTAAACCGTGGATCCCAGTCGTCCTCGCACTTGATGCGAGGATCTCAAGCAGGGTGAGACTCCCCTGGAGAAATATCCTCGGATCGAGTGCGAGAATGACGAAACAAGGCCTTTGCCACGTGATTACTTTTAAAACCATCTGCTTTAGCGGATTTATAGCACGCCCACCCTGTACTCTGCCATATACGGAAATGATGCGAAAACAAAAACAGCCCACCGGATTTGGTGGGCTGTAAGAAAATCAAAGACAGAAAGGATCAGGCGAAGACCCGTTCGGACCCGGTTTCCTCCATATGCGACGTTCCAGGCACCAGCGCTTCCGTCATCTCGACATAGGACCAGGCATCGGGATTATCGAAAAGGGTGTGCAGCAGGTTGCTATTCAAGGCATGTCCGGAACGCAAAGCGTCAACCGCGCCAATGATCGGCGCACCGGCGAGATACAAATCGCCAACGCAATCGAGGATCTTGTGACGGACGAACTCGTCCCTATAGCGTAGCCCGTCGCCGTTCATTACCGTGTTGCCATTGATCACGACCGCATTGTCGAGCGAGCCGCCTCGTGCAAGACCTGCTTTGCGCAGCGCATCCACCTCATGGGCGAAGCCAAACGTGCGCGCCCGTGCAATTTCGGTCTTGAAGGTTCCGTTTGCCAGCCGCAAGCTCAGCTGCTGTTGCGCCATCGGCGAATCGTCGAAATCGATTTCGAACGATACAGAAAAGGCTTCCTCCGGACGGATCGAAAGAAATTTTCTGTCAACGCCGACCATGATCGGCTTTTCGATTTTAATGGCCATGCGAGGAGCATCTTGCAGCCGTATACCGGCGCATTCGACAAGAAAGACAAAGGGCGCCGCGCTGCCGTCCATAACCGGCACTTCGGGGCCATCAATTTCGACAATGGCGTTATCGATGCCACATCCGGCCAAGGCAGCCATTAAATGCTCTACCGTTGAAACGAGGGCGCCGTCGGAATTGCCGAGCGTCGTTGCCATGCGGGTGTCCACGACATTCTGCCAGGAGGCGCCGACGGTGCCGGTCCCGCTGCCCATATCCGAGCGCTCGAACACGATACCGGTCTCTGCATCGGCCGGATGCAGTGTCATCGAGACCTTGCGTCCGGAATGCAGCCCAATTCCGGTACAACTAATCGAAGATTTCAAGGTTTTCTGGCAAGCGACCAGTGATTTGTCTTTACTGGTTGGACTCGATAATCCGACTACCTCTTGCACCAACCCCATTCCCATGTCGCGACCTTTGATAAAACTATATTAAGACAAACCTTAATAAGACTTATCTCGACGCGAGCCCCTTATGACTGTGGCTCATTTTTCGTCCGCTCCGGCAGACATGTAGCAGATTCTCCCGAAGCGTACGAATCAACAATTGTTACAGAATGTTACGGGTGGATCGTTTTGGTTCCCGAGACCTCAATTGGCCTGGCGCCGTAAAAAGGCCGGGATATCGAGGAGGTCGTCCTCGCTTTGAGAGGTTGGTAGGAGATCCTGTGCATCGACGCCGGCCAGACGCGGCTGTTGGGCGATCGGCTGGACAGATGGCCCTTCTGGCGCAGGGGGAACAGGCGCGGGGGATAGCTCGGGTGTCCGATGGGGCTCGGTGGTGACCGCACTAGAAACCGTTTTAGCATTATTTTCCAATAGGTTAAATTCCTCTCTGTCGGGTTTGCGATTCCAGCTATTGCCGGTCATGCGTTGAAATAGGTTTGGTATTTTCTTCTTTTCCAGGGGCGGCGTGGGGTTCAGCATGTCCGCTTCCCTGAACGGATCGCTTGCCGGCTTTTCCGGCGATGATCTTACGGGCTCGACAGGGGGCGGTGGTATGAAGGTTTCCTCTGTCGCGCTATCGGCCGGAAAACTAACCAGCGGCGAGGCGGTTTCTGCCGCTTCCGCCTCGTCATTATTGGCGTTTCCGGTTGGGAACGAATTGGCCAGCTCCGCATCGACCTGCTCAGGCGCGGCGACCAGGGACTCTTCGATGACAGGAATTGGTTTGGTGCCACCAGGCTGTGTCGGCGGCGCGGCGCCGGCGACCATTGCGGAGACCATTGGCTGTACGGGCAACGGGTCTTCAAGGACGCGAAGGACTGGGCGAGGCTGGACGTTTGCTACGATGTCTATTCCAGTGGCGACGACCGATACCCTGATGTGGCCTTCCAAGTCGGAATCGAGGGTCGATCCAAAGATGATATTGGCGTCTGCGTCGACTTCCTCGCCAATGCGGTTTGCCGCTTCATCGACCTCGAACAATGTCATGTCCGGACCGCCGGTGATATTGATTAGGACGCCACGGGCGCCCTTCATGGATACGTCGTCCAGCAGTGGGTTGGAAATGGCTGCTTCCGCCGCGAGACGGGCGCGGTCGTCGCCTTCGGCCTCGCCGGTGCCCATCATCGCCTTGCCCATTTCGCACATGACACTGCGGATATCGGCGAAGTCGAGATTGATAAGACCGGGGACGACCATAAGATCGGTGACGCCCCGGACACCGCAATGCAGCACATCATCCGCCATTGCAAATGCATCGGCGAACGTCGTCTTTTCGTTGGCGATGCGGAATAGATTCTGGTTTGGGATGACGATCAATGTATCGACGAATTGCTGCATTTCTTCGATGCCGGCATCGGCCAGCCGCATCCGGTTGCTGCCCTCAAACTGGAAGGGTTTTGTCACAACCCCAACGGTCAGCATTCCCTGTTCGCGTGCGAGCCGGGCGATGACGGGCGCGGCCCCGGTGCCGGTGCCGCCGCCCATGCCAGCCGCGATAAAGACCATATGGGATCCCGCCAGAAACTGGGCGATGTCGTCGATTGCTTCCTCCGCCGCTGCCCGTCCCATGTCGGGGCGCGCGCCCGCGCCAAGACCGTGAGTGATTGTGCGGCCGAGCTGAATACGGCGTTCCGCATGTGACTGCGCAATGGCCTGGGCGTCGGTATTGGCGACAACGAAATCGACGCCCTCCAACTGTTTGACGATCATGTTGTTGACGGCGTTTCCACCGGCGCCCCCGACACCGACGACGGTGATCCTGGGTTTAAGCTGTTCGTCTATGTCTTGGGTGGTAAAGGTAAGTGTCATTCTAGCCTCCAAACTTGAACTTACTGCGGGTGGGTGTGGCGCCACCGGTTATCCACCGGTGGGTTCGTGTTGCCGCATGGAATGCGCGGCGTGATTGGGTGTGGTGGTTAAGTTTCATCGGTCTTCAAAAATTCTCCCTTAGCCATTGGCCGATCCGGTTGAACGGTCCACCGGGTGGCATGGATTCGGCGTGGTCACGGGCATCTAGATGCTTTTCGATGGCGTATCGCAGCAAACCGGTGCCGGTAGAAAAGGCGGGGCCGCTGGTCGCTTCGGGTAGTCCGCTGATGCGCATCGGGCGCCCCATGCGAACCTGTTTTTCCAATATCAGGGCGGCCAGTTCCCGGATACCCTGGAGCTGGCTTGCGCCGCCGGTCAGAACTAGGCGGCGACCGGCGAACCGGTCCATGCAGGCCAGTTCCAGACGGCTACGGACGAGCTCGAACGTTTCTTCCATCCGCGGGCGGATAATCCCGTTCAGCAGGGAACGCGGGACATGGTTCGGACTGTTCGACGGTTCTTCGCCGATCAGCGGCACATCTATGAGTTCGCGCTCGTCGGTGGGTGATGGCAGGGTGCTGCCGTAAAGCGTTTTCATCCGTTCAGCGTGGGCCAGCGGCGTCGCCAGGCCGCGCGCGATATCGCTGGTTACGTGCTTGCCGCCGACCGGGATGGAATCGATGTGCACGACTTCGCCGTCATAGAAGA
>Ga0315339_1003535_pt1 | contig 10915 bp, 9 predicted proteins | sample ASW17metaG_FD_204514 | JGI IMG/M metagenome (GOLD analysis project Ga0315339, IMG submission 204514) | Ammonia-oxidizing marine archaeal communities from Pacific Ocean, United States - ASW #17 | ecosystem: Environmental > Aquatic > Marine > Oceanic | place: USA: California | collected 2016-12-05
ATAAAAAAAGGGGTGAAAAATCTTCGTTCAAGATCCCAGTAAAACAGGGGTTTTAGACATGTCTAATTGATGTGCATTTAATCAACATATTTTGCACATTGCCATTGCCATTTGTGCTTGGAGACACCCCGGGCCAACCTCAGTGATGGGATGCATTGGATGCAATCCACCTTTGCCAATAAGTTTAGTCGCTTTACGGGAGAACGGGGCCACGTCTTCCAGGGAAGATACAAATCCCTCATCATCGAAGGCGGTTTCGGGCTACTCAACGTAGTGGACTACCTCCATCTCAATCCCGTACGCGCAGGTGTGTTGCCTGTCAGCCAACTAAAAGAGTATTCAAACAGTTCCTTCCCGAAATATTTTACGAAATACCGCCACCCCGGCTTGAGATGCGAAGACTTCCTAGCTGAGGCGGGAGGACTCAGTCCCACTCCCGGAGGTATGCGCTCCTACCACAAGCGATTGAAACTGATCATGGAGGAAAGTCCCTCCGAAAGACAGAAGCTGTTCAAGGACTTGAGTCGAGGATGGTATATCGGAAGCAAAGAAGGAAAAAGCCAATTGCAAACCCAGATAGAGCAAGGCACGGCGAAGGCCAATGTGGAAACAAACTCCCGGCTGGAAAGCACACGGATCGAAAAGCTCTTGAAGTCATGCCTGAAGCAGCTGGGTAAAAGCCGAAAAGAAATCACCAAAGAAAAGAAATCGGCCCCATGGAAGCTGGCCATAGCCAGCCATCTGAAATCCGGGACGGGTGTCAAGAACCCTCATCTCTGTGAATACCTCGACCTGGGGCATCCGGCCACGATGAGTAATCTCGTGGGAACATACAATCGCACCAAAAAGTCGAAATGTCCGTATAGCAAGCTTCTCAAAACACTAAACAACTAGGACCGTCCCCTGCGCTTTTCGCTAGGACCGTCCCCTGCGCTTTTCGCGTCCGTCCCCTGCGCTTTTCGCGTCGCCGGCGCTTTTCGTCCCCTTATGCGCTTTTAGCACCAGAAACCGGCGGTTCAGGGAAAAGCGCCTGAGAAACAAATACTGGATGGCTTCTCCATGCTTCCCGCATTGACGGAAGATAAATTCGATCCTGAGCGCGAAATCTTTACTCACTATCCGGTCTTTCACCATGATCAGCCGATGTCGGCGCTCAGAAAAGGGGACTGGAAAATTGTGGAGAATCTACTGTCGGGCGAAGTCGAACTCTTCAACTTGAAGTATGACGTCAACGAAATGACCGACCTGAAATACAGCTATGCTGAAAAGACCGCTGCAATGAAAACCGCGTTGTCTAAATGGCAAAGCGACACGAACGCACAGTATCCCGTGCCGAACCCGAATTTCGATCCAACTAGACGATACGAATGGGGAATACACCCAGATCGAAAGTAACCAAAACAGCGAAGAGATGAAACCAATGAAAGAATGGATTATTGCAGGCGTGGCGGCCATAATCACTTCCGCAGGATGCGTAGCAGCAGCCTCGCCCTCAAATGAACGTCCCTTCGACAAAGCTCAGGGCAGGCCCAACATCGTCGTCATCATGACCGACGATCTGGGATTCTCGGACCTCGGCAGCTATGGTTCCGAAATTGAGACTCCGAATCTCGATAAACTTGCGGAGGACGGCTTGCGCTTCTCCCAATTCTACAATACCGCGAAATGCCATTCGTCCCGCGTATCCTTGCTCACCGGGCAGTACTGTATCGCAGCAGGGGATACCGCCCTGACACACGCGGTGACCTCGGCTGAAGTGCTCAGCGATGCGGGTTACTTTACGGCGATGACCGGGAAGTGGCACCTGGAGAAGGAGCCCACCGATTTTGGCTTTGAGCGGTATTTTGGGCACCTGAGCGGCGCCACTAATTTTTTCAAGGGGAACAATACCTTCCGCCTGAACGGTGAGCCCTGGAAAGTTCCAGCGTCGGATTTCTACACCACCGTCGCAAAAGTCGATTTCGCCTTGGAGTTTTTGGAGGAAGCGAGAAAGAGCGAGAAGCCGTTTTATCTCTACGTCGCCTTTAATGCCCCGCACGCTCCGCTGCACGCGTTGCCGGAAGACTACGCGAAATACAAGGGTCGCTACGACATGGGTTGGGACAAGATGCGTGATGCCCGGATAGCCAAGCAAAAGGAATCGGGGCTGCTATCCATGGATTTGGCGCCTTCCCCGAGACCCTCGCACATCCCGGCCTGGGACAAGCTCCCCGCCTGGCGGCGCGAATATGAAATCAACAAGATGGTGACCTTGGCCGCGATGATTGACCGGGTGGATCAGGAAGTGGGGCGACTGGTTGACGATTTAAAAAAGAATGGCGAACTGGAGAACACCATGATCCTGTTCGTCTCCGATAATGGAGCCTGCCCGTACGACCGACCATTGCCGCAACTGAATGTTGAACCGACAAACGGAAACATCGCGCTGGGCGATTCCACTGGCTGGGCCTGGGCACGCAATGCACCCTTTCGTTTTTACAAGCAGAATCAGTTCGAGGGCGGCATCATTACACCCGGCATCATTCACTGGCCGGCGGGCTTGAAGACGGAACCGGGTTCCATCGTCGATACGCCGGTACATCTGATTGACGTATTGCCGACGACGGCCGATCTGGCCAACACTACGATCCCGAAAGAGCATCCGACGCGGTCCTTACGTCCCGTATCCGGGATTTCCCTACGGCCCATTTTCGAAGGAAAGGTGTTGGAGCGTTCCGAGCCGATCCACTTTCAATATCAGTATGACTGGGGGCTTCGCGATGGCGACTGGAAATTGGTAACCTTCATAGGCCAGGAATGGGAGCTCTACAATATAGCCGAAGATCGGACAGAACTACGCGATCTGGCAAAGGCGGAACCGGAGCGTTTGAATACCATGATCGCGAAATGGAGAGAGATGTCGGCCAATGTCCTTCACTCTGAACGGTTGGCCAATGCGCCAACGAGGCCCGCGGAGTATCCGAAATCGCACATAGAATGGACTCCGTTCAGTGACGCCGACGAGCCGCCATCACCGGAAGAGTGGCAGAAGCATCGCGAAGGAATACGTCAAGTATACCGGGCTCGATCCGCAGCAAGAGCCGCCGCATCAAAAGCTGCGGCCGAAACTTCGAAGTGAGGGGAAATAAAAAGGGGACATTCCTTACGTTTTCACATCAAATTGAGTATCCAGATTGCCGAGTTGTTTGGGATTGAGTTCGATGCCCAATCCTGGCGCATCAAAGTCCCGACAGGTTCCGTCGACGATATTGTAACCATGCTTGATCAATGTATCGCCTTGTTGCTTGCCCGCATCATGTTCAGCCCGGTAAAAGTTGGGGACGGCACAGCCGACATGAATCGACATGTAGAATCCCAAGTCATTGCCAAAGTTATGGGGCGCGATCATCGAACCATGTCCCGCCTGGGTCGCCATCCGAGCCTCTTCGAGAATTCCTTCGAATTCGAATCTGCGCATATCGGCTTGCAGAATATCCACGGTTCCCGATTCGATGATTTCTTTGACCAGCGGATCGCTCGGACTTTTCCAGCCTTCTCCGTCAGCGACCAAAGTCTTCAGTCCCAGCTTTTTGATTTCTCTACGAACCACGCGATATTTTTTGGCGTCATCGGGAAACATCTCTTCAATATAGGCGATATTCAAGCTGCCGCATTCGTTGAGTAGCCAGAGGGTATCTTCGAGCGAGTAACCATTGTTGGCATCAACGCCGATGCCAAAATCTTTGCCGGCATAGTCACGAATTAATTCAAGCACCGCGGCGTCCTGATAGTTGCCCGCCTTGCGGCTCAAGTGTAGCTTTCCCCGTCCAATTTTTACTTTAACGAAGTTATGATTTTCCTGTTTGGAAACGTCGATGGCTTCTTTAATAATGTCTTTCCAACTCGGCTTGCTACCGTAATTGGAATCTGGATTGCGATAAGCCGATCCTTCATCGCGAGCCAGTAGTTCTTCGTGGTAGATCATACCGTCATAGATTGGAATGCCACCCTTGGGCGCTTTGCCGCCCAGCAATTCATAAACCGGTTTTTCTAAGGTTTTGCCTGCCAGATCCCAGATAGCAGAAGTGCCAACGCGTTGGTTAACTTCACCTGCAAATTTTCCAATCAAATCGGAGACTTTCTTGCCGAGCAAGTAATGCGCTTTTTTCGCGTCCGCACTGGAACTACACGCCCCAACCCCAATTTTTCCGTTGTCGCCAAATGCAAGGAGAACTCGATCCGAACGATACTTCCCCGCCAATCGGTACTTCGAGTTTCCGGCAACAATTCGAGGCCGCTCATAATTGACCTGGCATCTTACAACCCGATTAATTCTCACATCTAAATCATCCACATCATTTATTTTTCCCGCCCAGGCTGAGGCGGGAAATATGGCTGCCATTCCCAAACCTGTTGCAGAGATGGCGGTTGACTTAACAAACTGACGACGGTTGCACGAAGTGGGCTGATTCATTTTAGATTATTGATAGGAATGGTTGATGTCGCCTGCGGTTTGGTAGGTTGATGTCGCTTGAATTAAGCGCTAAAGGTGCCGCGGAAGTCAATCTTGTGGGGAAATTCTGGATCTCTTGAAGGACTGCGTACACAGACCGGTGACCGGATTGCGGTGGAGTTCAACCTCAACTTCACCACTCCCGAAGGTAAGTCCGGAACCATGGCCGTATGCAATGTGTTCTCTATGCGGGATGGAAAGGTCGAGTCACTGCGCTGTTACTTCGATCGGTCCGACCTGGATGTGTGAAGTTGAATCCTGGGAGACGAGCGGGCATGAGGGATCGCATGAACGACCAGTTCATCTTTTGTCCCTGAATACTTGAGAAAGCTAATTCATGGATAATTGGACTGACCCCATTTGCCGACCCCATTCACCTCAATCCGATCCGGGCTGGAATATGCCCTTTGAAGGGCCTTAAAAACTACCGCTATGGAAGCTACTGGTTTTTGAGAAAGCCAAGCAAGCGCCCCGAGTTTCTAAATCTGGAGACTTGTTTGGCTGGAGCTGGTGGATTGCAGGACACGCCTTACGGTCGAAATAAATATGAAGCCTACCTGGATTGGTTGCAAGAGGATGACGTCAGGCAAAAGTCTCTGAATTTCGACAAAATGAGTAAGGGTTGGGTACTGGGTACAAAATCGTTCAAACAAGACCTGTTGAAAGACGAAAAGCAAATGAGTGCCGCGATCAAACTAGGTGCCAACGAAGCACGTGAAGCACGCGAATTAGCCTGGGAGCTCAGGCTGAAGGCTTGCTTAAAGTATCTAAGAAAACTCAGAAGGATGTAGCTGGTGACGCCAAGTCTGCTCCCTGGAAAGTCGCGATAGCAACTCACCTTAAGACCACGATGCTCTGCCGCAACGGCTGGATCGGCGATGTTTTATCGATGGGTACAGAATCTGGTGTGAGCCGGTTGACATCCCAGGGCGCGACCGGCGAGAACAAGGAGGTGGCAAAGCTATTTAAATCGTTCACCGCAAGATTCAAGGAATGACACCTTTTGGCTCCCAGTCGAGGATTACGGTTCACCATCGAAGGCAATGGAAACAAAGATTAAGAGTCAAATATGAACATTGACCCCTGCTATTCTTTCCTTGATTTTAACAGACCAATATGAAATATGAACATCGACCCCTTTGGCCGTCGACGTTCGGTAGTTGAGATGTCGCTTCGCTCGGTAGACCCTTTTGGCTCATCCTTTCTCACGCTTCTTTTATTCGAACCCTTTAGATTAACACACTAAGAGAGCAAGCCTACAAACATGCCATGAAAAAACTGATTCTATACTATCTGATTCTCGCCAGCTCCGCTTACGCGGCCGATAAGCCGAATGTGTTGTTCATCCTCAGCGATGACCAGTCATGGACTGACTATAGCTTCATGGGGCACTCTGACATCGAGACGCCGCATCTTGACAAGCTCGCCTCAGAAAGCGTTGTGTTTTCGCGAGGGTATGTGCCAACGGCGCTCTGCCGGCCTTCCTTGATGTCGATGATCACTGGGCACTACGCAAGCACGCATGGCATAACCGGCAACGATCCGTCGCGCAAGTATTGGCCAGACCGGACTGACGAACACCATGCCAAACGGCTCGAACTGATCGGCTACCTTGAAAACTTTGAAACGCTGCCGGAGCTGCTCGCGGAGCAAGGTTACCTGAGCCACCAGAGTGGCAAGTGGTGGGAAGGCAGCTATCAGCACGGCGGCTTCACGCATGGCATGACGCGTGGTTATGTCGAAGTGGGAGGACGGGGGGCTGGTGATGCCGGTTGGGCGATCGGGCGCGAAGGACTAGAGCCCTGCAAGGAATTCATCGACATGGCGATCGAGGAGGAAAAGCCTTTCTACATGTGGTATGCGCCACTCCTGCCGCACACGCCCCATGATCCCCCGGAGCGGCTCTTGAAGAAGTACCAGGACAAGCACCCGCTTCATATCGCAAAATACTATGCGATGTGCGAATTCTTCGATGAGACCTGTGGCGAGCTCATTGCTTACTTCGAAGAGAAAGGAATCAGGGACAACACGTTGATTGTTTACATTTCCGACAACGGATGGATCCAGGGGGTCGATAGCAAATCTTTCGCGGCGCGCTCCAAGCAGTCACCCTTTGAAGGCGGCGTGCGCCAGCCGATGCTGTTCTCGTGGCCAGACAAGCTCAAACCGCAGGAACGCGAAGAGTTGGTGATGAGTCTCGACATCTTCCCGACGATCCTGGCCGCAGCGGGTGCACGGCAACCTGACAAGGAATTACCGGGCCTCAACCTGCTGCCATACATGACCGGGAACCAAGAGATCCCAAGGGAGGCCATTTTCGGCGAGGCCTTTTCGCACGAAATCGCCGACCTGAGTGATCCCGAAAAATCACTTCTTTACCGCTGGTGCATTGAGGGGAAATGGAAGCTGCTGCTGACCTACGATGGCGAGGACTTTAGACACCCAAGGTCATCGCATTGGCCGCCGTTATTACACTCGAGAACGGAGAAACGCCCGCAACTCTTCGACTTGGAGAAGGACCCGCACGAACTGAAAAACCTCGCCGCCGAGCATCCGGAGCTCGTCGCCAGAATGGTGGAGAAGATTGATGCGTGGTATCCGGTGACACGGGCGAAGACGATCAAGGTCTTCGAATAATTAGACTAGAACCTATCCCAAAACCTGAAGTGACTATGGCAGTAGCGATTTTTTGTCTCCAGCAAGGCGCTTCGACCGGCGATCGGGCTGGTAGCCCTGTCCCGGTCGAAGGAACGCTGCTGGGACGCAAAAGCGCTTTGTCCCTGCGGGATGTGGTCAAATTGAGAGTTCGCTGCGTTCCATCAGCTATTCGCGCACTGCTAGTGCGTTTCAAGCTGATGAGCCTGGCGCTGCTCTCATTTTGTTCCACACCATACCACACTTCAGGTTTTGGGATAGGTTCTAATAGATTACCATTTCAATAGGTCACTATCATGAGAAAAATAACCCTGGGAGCAGAAGTTTACACCTGGTTCATGCGCGAAACAGGTAAGGCCTATGAAGGTATGATCCGAAGACATCGGTAACACAAAATCCAAGGACATCGGTTACAGTCATTCGCGTAACAAATCCCATGCCATCTTTTTGTTGTTTTTTGCCCACATCTAACTTGCGGGAATTGGATACTTACTTTAAATAGGGGCTGCGATTTGATTTTAAAAGAACACATTCCGTCGGAATTGATTCGACCTAGCAAAGCAGCTCTTGCCTGGATTAATCAGGAGCGAGGGGAGAGCTACAAGCTAACTGGGCTGGTGGACATCGACGCTGCGTTAGCGGCGAAGCCTGGTGAGGCTTTTGAAATCGGCATAGTGCTGTGTTCCGGGGACGTTTGTGCCCGTGAACAAGTGGTAGTTACGCCTGAGGGAAATGAATTCGGATTCAGCTTTTTGGACCAAATAAGAGATGGAATCCCGCCGCTGCTCGACCCACCCGAAGGTGTGCGATCGACCTGGATCGACGATCAACTGGCAGACAAAAAACTCATTATATTGCTCTTTTATCGGGGCCTCTGGTGACCACCCTGTCGCCTCGAGTTGCGAGGCTTCGTCGAGACAGGCGTTCTTGACAAAATTCGCCAGGCAGGAGGTGAACTCTATGGCATAACGAGCGAGCCACAATCTCTGGCAACTGAGGCTGAGGAAGAGTGGGAGCTTGGCTTTCCCGTGGTGGGCGATCCGCACCATGAGATTCTCGCAACCTTACGCGAGCGGGAATGGATCGATGTTTATTTCAACGAGAACATCGGTCATTTGACCGAGCGTTCCTGGGCATCACATCCTAAAGGTTATTATCAACCCGCGGTTCTTGCCGTGAATTCGGAGGGTAGGGTGCTCTATCGTTGGCGCATGATACCCAGCAAGAAAAACGAGGCCGGCGCCGGTGCGCGCCCGGAAGCCAACTATATCTGGAAGGCAATTGAGTCCGCGATTGCCAGTGGTGAGGAACCGCCGTTGGATGAGAATCCTGTCCTGACACACAAAAACCGATCGTGGTTTTATTGGATGCTGTTGGCTCTCGCCCAAGGATGGTTTCTAGGGCCCAAAATGTCTCCGCTCGCACGAGCCGGTGATAAGCCGGTTGCTACTTCGGTACAGCGCCTGATACGCCTATATGTATTTATGGGCCTGTGGATCGCGGCATTGGTTATATTTCCTGTTAAGATTGTGGGGCTTGCATTTGGCGCCTGGCTGCTCGCGATCGTACCGGGACTTATTCATATACACCGGACACTGCAGATCGAATCAGATTAGCGATATATCAGAGAATTAAAAAGGAATAACTTTTTACAGGAGGAAACGAAGGAAACGGAGTAAGTGGATTTAAATATTCTCCGTTTGCTCCGTTTCCTCTACTCTACTTCAAAATTAAGATAATCTCCACTGTGTCCCGCCGCAGTCTCCGTAGGCGGATGACACCAATGATGGGATGTCGAGTGGTAATCGCCTGGTCTATGGTGTAACCATGGCTACTTGTACAATTTAGGTTCAGAAGAGTTCGAAATTTTTTTCACTTCGGTTCGTTTAGTTCAGTCCTTGGAGGCTAAACTTCTCAAATCCCCTTGGCGAACCGTGATCCCTTGTTTATCGAGAGCCTCAAGAAACGGAACCAGGTATTTTCGGGATAACTTTGCCGCTTCCTTTAATTCGCTCACTCGAGCTGACTTGTTTTTGTTTAAATACGATACCACCCGCTTTATTTTTTCATTATAAGCCTGTTTCAGGAGATAGCCTCTAGGGCCGATTTGAACGATGCTTTGCTTTTGAAAAAGGTAACGAAGCACCCGAACCTGATCGTTCGCATCTGGGTCGATTTCCATTGGGTTCTCCTCATCTCTTGATAGGACTCTCAGGAGTCTGGCCTCCACTTCCTTAAAGCTCTCGGTCAAATGAGGCTGATGGTTCTTTTCACGAATGACGGCGTCCTCGATCAGGTATGTCTCCTGCCCAAGGGTCTCTAAAAAAAGATGCAGGGGTATCTTGCATTGATCCTTTAAAGAGGTAAGCAAAAGCCCCGCTTCCTGAGGTTCCTCTTTGTGATGCAAGTGAATCTTTTTTGTTATTATACTTAGCTCTTGCTCCCAGAATTTATTTTCCAACAGCCAATCGCCACGAACATGCAAAAAACCGGCCTCTTCCTCAAGCTCACAAAGTGCGACAAACCCATCCCTGGAAATTGGAAAGCGCCACTCAACTTGTTTAAGATTCAGACACAAATCGCGCTTGAGTAAGGCCTGGAGAAACTCCCTCGAGGTGATTGTGCTTTTAGCGAGCGTTTTCAAATATACGTTTTGTGGTCCTCGCCGGGGAGACATTTTTTTTGGTGGAAGTTGGTCCAATACAATACCTCCACATAAAGTCGTTTGCTCCGACCAATCTCGCACGATAAAACGATCTCCCAGCAAAAAGACGGATGAACTTTCGAGCTTAAGACGCGCCAGAGCCTGCTTGCCGGGGCGCAGGTCGGATGCCTCCAACAGAATCAATTGCGCAGCGATATTGTTACTCCCAATATGCAGGCGCACGCGTGTATCATGGTTCAGCGGGCGTAGACTTTTTTTTGGCACATGATCAACCCGGCTTGACCGAATTAGTAACACGTCAATGACCTGACTTGCTTCAATTGGGCCTGTATCTGTGAGCAATTGACCACGCGTTAATTTATCGAGTGAATGTTTGTTCCCTGCAACCGTCGATAGATTAATCGCCACACGTGAACCGGGACCCACCTCCGATAGTTCCTGGCCGTGATTTTGCAAGGATCGAACACGCACGGTTTCTTCAAAAGGGAACCATTTCAAGGATTGCCCCTCCTGCAAAGCTCCTCCCTGCAGTGTGCCAGCCACTATCCTTCCTTGGCCAATAACGGTGAAGACGCGGTCTATAAAAATACGGGCACGCCCGAAATCATCCGGCTCAGGCAACCTTTTGAGCACATCAACCAGAGCAGCCCGCAATAGATCGAGCCCCACTTGTTTTATAGCAGAGGTAGGGATAATCGGTGCTTGTGCATAAGCAGTCTCCCTCAATTGCTCTCGCACTTGCTCAACAACCAAAGCAATTAATTCCTGATCGAGGTCTGCTTTGTTCACAGCTACAATTAGACGCTTCACACCCAGATACGTTAAGATCTGAAAATGCTCTTCTGTCTGGGGCATCCAACCATCGTCTGCTGCTACGACCAGCAGCCCAATATCCACACCCTCTGTGCCAGCTACCATGTTTTTGATAAAATCTGCATGGCCCGGCACATCAATAACACCCAAGCGATAACGACCCTCTGAAAGTTCCAAAACAGTGAAGCCCAGATCAATGGTTAAGCCTCGTTTTTTCTCTTCGGGCAAACGATCCAAATCCACCCCGGTCAAGGCCTTAACTAATGCTGTTTTGCCATGATCGACATGTC
>Ga0315339_1003536_pt1 | contig 10912 bp, 8 predicted proteins | sample ASW17metaG_FD_204514 | JGI IMG/M metagenome (GOLD analysis project Ga0315339, IMG submission 204514) | Ammonia-oxidizing marine archaeal communities from Pacific Ocean, United States - ASW #17 | ecosystem: Environmental > Aquatic > Marine > Oceanic | place: USA: California | collected 2016-12-05
ACAACGGTATCCTGCTCCATCGCGGCTACCCCATCGAGCAGCTTTCCGAAAACAGTGATTTTCTTGAGGTCTGCTACCTGTTGCTCTACGGCGAACTCCCTACCCCGGGCCAGAAAACCGAGTTCGATGATAAAATCACCCATCACACGATGCTGCATGAGCAACTGACCAACTTTTACCGGGGCTTCCGCCGCGACGCCCACCCCATGGCCATCATGTGCGGCGTGGTCGGCGCGCTGTCGGCCTTTTATCACGACAGCACGGACATTTCCGATCCGCGCCAGCGCATGATCGCGTCCCATCGCATGATCGCCAAGATGCCGACGATCGCCGGGTGGGCGTATAAATATTCCCAGGGTCAACCTTTCATCTATCCTCAAAACAATTTGGGCTTCGCCGAAAATTTCCTCAGAATGCTTTTCGCGACCCCGTGCGAGGAATACGAGATCAACCCGGTCATTTCAAAGGCGATGGACCGTATCTTGATCCTGCATGCCGATCACGAACAGAACGCGTCGACCTCGACCGTGCGGCTGACTGGATCCAGCGGCGCCAACCCGTTCGCCTGTATTTCAGCCGGCATCGCGAGCCTTTGGGGCCCGGCTCATGGCGGCGCCAATGAAGCCGTTCTCATCATGCTGAACGAGGTAGGCCATGTGAAGAACATTCCTCAATACGTCGAAAAGGCGAAGGATAAGGATGATCCCTTCCTTCTGATGGGCTTCGGTCACCGCGTTTATAAGAATTTCGACCCGCGCGCGAAGATCATGCGGGAAACCTGCCATTCAGTATTAAAAGAACTCGGCATAAAGGATGAGCCGTTGCTCGATCTTGCCATGGAGCTCGAACGGATCGCCCTAGAAGACGACTATTTCGTCGAGCGCAAGCTCTATCCCAATGTAGATTTCTATTCAGGTATCATTTTTCAGGCACTCGGTATTCCCACAACCATGTTCACTGTCCTGTTTGCCGTCGCGCGCACGGTCGGGTGGATCGCGCAATGGAATGAAATGGTAGAGGATCCGAACCAGAAAATCGGCCGGCCGCGCCAGCTTTACACCGGCGCCGCCTTGCGGGATTACGTTCCGGCCTCGAAGCGCTGAGAAAAATTTGATCGTTCGCTGATTAAATCCAGGACCGTCCTGGCGGCCCTGTCGCTTGGGGTGGCGCCGCCCGACGATAACAACGCAATGGCTTCACCCATCGCTGTTTTCTGAGCATCCGCGGCAGCCCCATCGGTGAGCAATTTTTCGACGGCATCACTAAGCAAGTCACCGCGGCATTCGGCTTGGATAAATTCAGGAACGGCCGCGCGGTCGATCAGCGAATTCACCAGATTGGCGTATTTTACCTTCACCAGCCGACGCACGATGGCGGCGGTGAGCGGATGGACACGGTAGGCAATGACGTTGGGAACGCCGAACAGCGCAAGTTCAAGCGCCACCGTGCCTGATGCGGCCAGCGCGACATCCGCGGCTACCATCGCGCCAAATTTTTCCGGTTCTCCTTCGACAATTTTAACAGGGTGTGACCAATTCTGAAGCTCGGCGCGCAGCGTGTCCGCTAAATTGGGAATCGTCGGCACAACAACCCGCAGTGCCGGATATTTTGATTTCAGACGGGCTACCGCCTCTTTGAACGGCGGCAGGAGATACTTTATTTCCCCCCGCCGGCTGCCTGGCAACAGGGCAAGCAGCGGGTCATCCAATCCTATTCCATGGGCCTGGCGAAATGATTTTCCGTCGAATTTACTGATATTAGTTTCAAGGACAGGATGACCGACGAAACTTGTCGACAGGCCTACCGCCTCGAAATAGGGTGGTTCAAAGGGAAGAAGCACCATGAGGTGATCGACGAGCGGCGCAATTTTACGGGCGCGCCATGGTCGCCACGCCCAAACAGTTGGCGCCACATAATGTATTTTGACAATCGATGAACGCTTAAGCTGCTTCAGGACCCGGAAACAGAAGGCAGGCGCATCGATGGTTACGATCAAATCGGGCTGCGCAGCTCGCACCGCCTCTGCAGTGTACGATATGCGGCGCAACAGGCGCGGCAAATGGGGAATGATTTCCGCGACACCCATCACGGATAGCTCGGACAACGGAAACAGCGTGTCCAAACCTTGCAACTTCATCCACTCGCCGCCAACACCCATGAACTGGACCGGGTCACTGATGGCGAGCTTTAGGGCCACCATCAACCGGGCACCCAGAACATCGCCCGAAGGCTCGCCCGCTATAATAAATATTTTAATGCCGGCCCCCCTAGTGGATAGAATCTAACATATGGCACCCATAGGATGGCTTTCCCGAGCGCACCGGTTAAGCCGTCCTATGGGTAGCATATGTTAAATTCTATCCACTAGGGCATCGCCCTGTTCGTATTACTCAAAATATCCCCTCACCCACTTCGACTAACCTCGGCTGAAACCTCGCTAAGCCGTCGTACCCTCGGGGGAGTGACCCGCCGTAAGGGCCTTACCGGGTATAACCGAACGGAAAAGCTAGAATCAAACCCTCGGTGCCCCTGCGATCCCGGAGTCCTGTCAGACGCCAATGATGAACAGACCGGCGTGGTTTGCAAGGCGAATGGCTTCGTCCCGGTCGAACACGAACACGCCCCCCGCTTCAAAGGCAATGCCACGGAGCCCACTATCGATAGCAGTCAATACCGTACTGCACCCGACCGTGGGCAAATCCACCCGCTGTTCCTGTCCTGGTTTTCGTGCCTTCACCAGGACCCCGCCCGGACCATCGCGGTGCAACGATGCGCAGCGCTGGATCAGCTTATCAGTACCCTCCGCGCCTTCTACGCCAAGCACTATCCCTTGCTGCACAATGGCAGCCTGCCCAATATCCAGCGCGCCCAATTGCCGGACGACCGCAAACCCACGATCCATATCTGTCAGGGCGGCGGCATCAGGCTGGATCGTCCCATAGGGACCTGGCATGGCCACATAATCCGCCAGGATCGAATCCGGGCCAACCACCCTGAAACCTTCGCTTTCCAAGGCCCCCACCAATGCCGACAAGAGGGAATCGTCACCAATCCAGGCATTACCCATTTTTGCCAAAAAACGCATGGCCCAAACGTCTGGCCGCAATTCTTTCAGGCTTGGTCGGCGAACAGCACCGGCGAGCACAAGGTCTTCGACCCGATGTTTCCGCAGCAATTTGACGCCTTTCCCGGCTTCACCCAGCCGCAACCAGGCGTGCGGACGATCTTCCGTCAATGCGGGGGCAGCGAAGCCTTCGATAGCAAGCAAGAAGTATTCCCTGCCGGCTTCCACACAAGCATTTGCCAGCAGGGTGGGGAGGGCTCCGCCGCCGGCGATAATGCCAAGCTTAGGTACTGCCATGCTCCGTTCGCGGCTGACAGATCGCGCGGCTGGAATCACCACGGATAAACTCGACAATTTCCATCACGGCCTGATTTTCTTTGTACATTTCCGACGCATCGTTCAACCGTTCGACCATCGATCCTTCTTCCGCGAACAGCAACCTGTACGCCTTTCGCAAATCGGCAATGTCGCTACGCGAAAAACCGCGTCTTTTCAAACCCACAATATTCAAACCAGCCAGTCTTGCGCGATTGCCAATGACAGAGCCATAGGGAATAACATCCTGTTCAACCCCCGACATCCCGCCAACCATGGCATGCCGACCGATGCGCACAAACTGGTGCACCGCCGACAGGCCACCCAAAACGGCGAAATCTTCCACCGACACGTGCCCGCCAAGTGTCGCGTTGTTGGCAAATATTACATGGTTGCCCACGGTGCAATCATGCGCGACATGCGCACCGACCATGAACAGGCAGTTATTTCCGATCTGCGTGAGCATGCCGCCACCCTCGGTGCCCGGATTCATGGTCACATACTCGCGGATGATGTTATTGGCGCCTATTTCCAGCCGCGAGGCCTCACCCTTATATTTCAAATCCTGCGGCGGGTGGCCAATGGATGCAAACGGATAAAGGTGGGAATTTGGTCCAATTGTTGTGAAACCCATGACAACAACATGGGAATTCAGCCGCACGCCATCGGCCAGCGCGGCATCGCCACCAATGCTGCAATAGGGGCCAATCACCACGTTGTCGCCAATGACCGCGCCGTCTTCTATAATGGCGGTGGGATGTATTTCGCTCATTCTACTATTTATCCACGATCATCGCCGAGTAGGATGCATCCGCGACAACAATGCCATCCACCTTCGCCTGGCCCGAAAACTTCCATGCAGTGCCGCGCTGCGCCCGCTTGGAGACATGGATATACAGCGTGTCGCCGGGTGTAACAGGCTTGCGAAAACGGGCACTTTCGATCGACATGAAATAAACCACCTTGGCCTGATCGTCGACTTCCAGAGAATGGGTGACAACTACACCGGCCGTTTGCGCCATTGCTTCCACGATCAACACGCCTGGCATCACTGGATGGCCCGGGAAATGCCCCTGAAAAAAGGGTTCATTAATCGTTACATTCTTGATCCCGGTAGCGCTCTGCCCCTTCACCAGATCAATCACGCGATCAACCAGCAGAAAAGGATATCGATGCGGTATCATGTCCATGATCCGCCTAATTTCTATCCTATCGACGACTGATTTCGAATCGAGACTATCCATCACTGCTCCTCTTCTGTCGCGCCAATCGTCCTAAAATGACTTCCTGGCGCATGAATTGCCGCAACGGTATGGCAGGCGTGCCAAGTACCCTTGCGCCTGGAGCGATATCCTTTATGACACCTGATTGAGCACCAATTTGGGCGCCTTTCCCGACCGTCAGATGGCCGGCAATCCCCACCTGCCCCCCAACCGTAACCGCGTCTTCCAATTTTGTACTGCCAGCTATTCCGGTTTGAGCAACGAGAATACAATTGCGCCCCAGACGAACGTTGTGCCCGATCTGCACCAAATTATCAATCCGGCAACCAGCGCCAATAATCGTATCGGGGCCGCTTCCCCGATCAACCGTCGTATTAGCACCAATTTCAACGTGGTCTTCTATCACGACACGTCCAAGCTGGGGCACGGACAGAAACTGTGTCTCATCATAAGCAAATCCAAAACCTGCTTCGCCTATTCTTACACCCGAATAAAGACGGACCCCGTTACCCATAATGCAATAAAAAACGGACACCAGGGCACCAATATGACAATTATCTCCAATGACGACACCCGGCCCGATAACAGCATTTGAGTCGATCCGGACATTGTCACCAATTTTCGCAGCCCGTTGTATTACCGCCCCAGTGGCAATATTCGCCCCCGCTCCTATATCCGCGGATGGGTGGATCAGGCCACCCTCACCGGTATCAGGTGGTTCAGAACTCACCGTCGGGTAAAAGGACGACGCAATTCGGGCATAGGATAGATAAGGGGAATCGGATACCAGCAGATTCATGGTGGGCGGCGCGGCATTTATGCGATCTGGGTGGACAATGCAGGCACCAGCTTTACTGCGTCCAAATAAATCGATATAGCGCGGGTTATCTATAAAACTCAACTCACGCGGCCCAGCCATATCGATAGGCGCTACATCGACGATAACTCGTTGGGGATCAGCGCCATCACCCAAACGCGCTTTTCCAATTTCAGCCAATTCGGCAACTTTGAAAGGACCTGAAGCCAAAAAAAATCTGGGGTCCGGCATGCCTTCTTTATTTCTTTTTTCCAGGAGAGACCTTTGGGCTCCCTTTTGCCCTAGCCGGTAGTTTTACTTTAACGAACGGCAAAGTTTTATTCAGCCTTTTTAAAATCGCGTCGGAAATATCGTATCGAGAATTCACATGGATCAACCCTGAATGGGGAAATATCAGATCGAGAGATCTTTCCTTCGCGACCTCCTGCGTAATTCGATGAAAAGCCCGCCGAACATTTTTATACGCGTTGCCCTCGGCGCGCACGACCATTCTTTGAACTGTCTGCACGTTTCGTCGCTCGCCACGCACCTGCTTCTTGAAAGCTTTTTGTTTTTTCGCATAGGCTTCCGGTGAAAGAATATTTCTCTGGCCTTTCAGGCCCTGTTCGACAGATTGGAGTTTTTTTTGCAGATCTTTGAGTTGCCTTTCAAATTGTTTTTTGAGCTTCACTATTTGTGGCGTAATCGATCGCGTTGCAGCGGCCTCTCTAAATATTTTCTCAAAATTCACCACTGCGAATTTAATATTCTCCGGCGGCTTCTTTTGCTGCGCACTTGCAGGCCCCGTGCTTACGGTATGGCTACAAACAAGCAGCGCAATGAGGATAAATTTTAGAAATTCCATTCCCCTCATCTAAAAACGTGCCCCAAAGTCAAATCGCAAGGACTCAGTTTCATCAAAGTCTTCCTTCAAGAGCGGCGTCGACATGTCGATCACTATGGGACCAAATGGTGATTTCCAGGAAATGCCAATGCCCATCGCCGCGCGCAACGATTTGGTATCCCTGATTGTGCCAGCATCCGTATCGGAATTTCCCGAACTACCAATATCACCGAATACGTGACCCCGAATACCCAATTCGTTCGGGAGCCCCATGGGAAATGTCGTCTGCAGGCTGCCACCATAAACCCAGCGTCCGCCAACCGCATCGTCCGTGACTGTGTCACGCGGACCGACCCCAAAGTTCGTAAAGCCGCGAAGGCTGGCACCACCAAGAAAAAACCTGTCGATGATTCGCGTATCCTGACCTAACCCGATGATCAGACCAGCATTGCCACTAATGCTCAAGGTAACTTGGTCTGCAATTGGAAAATATTTTATCGCCTTGACTTTATTGCGCACAAATTTGACGCCCCCACCCAAGCCAGCGAGGTCAATATTATAACGCGCCAGGAACCCCTCGGTTGGATCGACCCGGCTGTCCAGGGCATCATATAACAATTCTTGACCAATGAGCGATTTTACCGAGGTGCCTTCCTGCTCCTTGATGGCAAGCGAAGCACCCAAATCAACATCGGTCACCTCATCTCGACTGATTTCATAATTCCAGAATTGCGAAACTTTATCGGAAATTTCATAACCCAAGCGCAAGCCGCCACCGAACGACGCGCGCTCAAAGGAACTTTCGCTCGACATATCCCGGCTTGTGCGAAAGAAATCCACTCCGGCGCGCAATCGCCGGTCCATGAAATACGGTTCGGTAAATTTTAGATCAATATCGCTCGATGCAGCGCTTAATTTCAATTTGAGCGAAAGATCCTGACCTCGCCCTAGTAGGTTTCTCTCCCGGATCCCTATATCGCCAAGAACACCGACGGTTGATGAAAATCCGGCGCCAAACGAAATTTCCCCCGTCGACCTCTCTGATACTGTCACGTTCACAACAGTTTTATCCGGTGCGGACCCAGGCGCATTGGTGACTTCTACTTTTTGGAAAAATCCAAGATTACGAATTCTCCTTTGTGCCCGCCTTAACGTGGAGGTGTTATATGCATCGCCTTCGACCAGCGGCATCTCACGCCGTATTACAGGATCGATCGTTCTTGCGTTGCCCTTGATATTGATACGATCAACAAAAACGCGAGGCCCTTCCTGTACCCGAAAGGTGATATTTATCTTTTTTGCTTTTCGATTGCGATCAACTTGTGGGCGGATATCCACAAAGGCAAATCCAAGTGTGCCGACGGCATCGGTGAGTTTACCGATTACGTCTTCCACCAAATCAGAGTTATACCAATCGCCTTCTTTTGCCGTGACATGCTGGCGAAGTTGTTCGGCACCTAAATCCTGGATTGGCGCAACGACGTCTATTTTGCCGAAGCGGTATCTTTCGCCCTCCTCAATGGTAAAGGTTATAAAAAACCCTTCTCGATTCGGTGCAAGCTCGGCTACCGCGGAAACAACGCGAAAATCGGCAAATCCTTTAGATAAATAGAACCGCCGCAAAAGCTCTCTATCAAATGTGAGGCGATCCGGATCGTAATTATCTTCCGAGGTCAAAAACCGATACCAGATGCTTTCCTTGGTCCTGATGATATCCCGCAGTTTACTGTCGCCGAAGCGGCTATTTCCAACGAAGTTAATGTGGCTGATCTCCGTAATCGGGCCTTCCTTCACCTCAAAAACAAGATCGACCCGGTTTTGCGGCAACTGGATTACTTTTGGCTCCACCGTGGCGGAAAATCGGCCACTGCGCCGGTAGACATCAATCAACCGCTGCACATCGCTTTGTACCCGTGACCGCGTGTAAACCACTCTTGGGCGAAGCCTCACCTCATCCCGTAATACCTCATTGGTCATTCTTTTATTACCCTCAAAGGCAATTCGATTAACTATCGGGTTTTCGACGACGCGAATGACAATCGCGGTTCCCTGCTGGCTAACGATAACATCCGCGAACAGCCCTGTAGCAAACAGTTTTTTCAGCGCATCATCCATTCCCTTCGGGGTAATGGGATCACCTTTCCGGATGCTGACATACGACCGCACGGTTTCGGCCTCTATTCGCTGAGAGCCTTCTACTCTAATTTCAGTTGCTTTGATGGCAAATGCCGGCTGTTGAGCCTGAGCTGGCCCTACCCACAAAAACGGCGCGGTAAGCACCGCACCGAAAACGAGACACCATAACAGACGCCCAACAATTCCAAATTCAATCATATATCTTAAGTAACAAATTTGAGAATATTTTCGAACACCCGCATTACTACCAGATCGTTCCATGTCACGAATACCGTAAGGCATAAAATAAGCGCCAGGCCGACATTCAAGCTATATCCCATGGCTTTCTCACCAACCGGGCGACCGCGGATCGCTTCGATCACGTAGAACAACAAATGACCGCCATCAAGTAAAGGGATGGGAAACAGGTTAATCAAACCAAGGTTGATCGACAAAATGGCCGTAAACTGAATAATCCAGACTAAACCCGCCTGCGCCATTTGACCTGAAATTTGGGCGATTCTGATTGGGCCGCCCAGTTCTTTGGCGGTTCGTTTACCAGCAACAATTTCGCCCAGGGCATCCAGGATACTGCCTGTCAAAACGTAAGTCCGAACGGTTGCCTTCCAAACAGCCGTTAACGGGTCATGGCGGATAAACACCCTATCGCCCGACGGTCGAGAAACACCAAGCCGCCCCATCGTTTGCGTTGAACCAAATAGTGTTTCTTCGACACCGTCCGGAATTGCTATCAAGGTTAATTCATGTTGTCCCCGGCGAACGACGATTGCTAAGGACTTGCCCGGCGCGAGTTGCACAATACGGCGGACCTGTTCAAAGCGTTCAATCTTGGATCCGTCAATTTCCAGGAAAACGTCGCCGGGCTTTAGTCCTGCTTTTTCAGCAGCAGAACCGGAAATTACCTCACCCACATTGGCTGGCGTGGACGGTTCACCAAGGACCATAAATAGCGAGGCAAGCACCACAATTGCGAATAGGAAATTAGCGAGCGGGCCGGCAAAGACGATCGCCGCTCGTTGTCCCAGCGACTTTGCATAAAACGATACCGCCTCATTTTCCGCCGACAAGGCATGTGGCTCTCCATTTTCCTCCGGTGCGCGTTCGCCGAACATTTTTACATAGCCACCAAATGGGATAGCGCTGAATTTCCAGCGCGTGCCGCTTTTTGCCGTGTATCCGAATATTTCGGGACCAAAGCCAATGGAAAAAACTTCGACCCGCACACCGCATTTACGGGCCACGGCGAAATGGCCCAACTCGTGGAAAAACACAAGAACGGTCAGAACCGCGATAAACGGAACAACATAAGTCCAAATAGCACTCAGTATTTCCATATATTTTATACTCGCTATGCACTCACGGTGCGGCAGGCGACGGTCTGTTCCGCTGCCAAACGGCGCGCATCCGCGTCAACGGAAATAACGTCGTCCAGGCTGACCATTGGAATATTCTGCGAACGTGCCAATGTTTCCGCAACGGTACGGGCAATATCAAGAATGCCTATCTTTCGACTGAGAAAGGCAGCTACGGCCACTTCATTCGCGGCATTCAGAACAGTCGATGCCATGCCACCATCCCGAAGAGCCTGTCTCGCCAGATCAATCGATGGAAACCTGCTAGAGTCGGGGTTTTCAAAGTTGAGCATCCCCACCTCGGCCAAATCCAGCCGACGGCTGGCCGCTTCAATTCGTTTCGGCCAGCCCAATGCGTACGCGATGGGTGTTCGCATGTCCGGGGAACCAAGCTGGGCCAACACGGAACCGTCAACATAGGCGACCAGGCTGTGAATGATTGATTGCGTGTGGATGAGAACTTCGATTTTTTCTTCCGGCAAATCAAACAGATGGTAGGCTTCTATCAATTCCAGCCCTTTATTCATCATTGTCGCCGAATCAACGGATATTTTAGCGCCCATGTCCCAATTTGGATGGGCAACCGCCTCCTCCGGGGTCGCCCGCGCCATTGTTTCAAGCGGCGTCCCCCAAAAAGGCCCACCCGATGCCGTCAGGATGATCTTTTCAACCGCCTCACGTTGACCAAAGTCAAAGACCTGAAATATCGCGTTATGTTCGGAATCGACCGGCAACAATGTGGCGCCGCAGCGTTCAATTTCCGCCAGCATTAACGCGCCCGCACAAACAAGGCATTCCTTATTGGCCAGGGCAATAACCGCGCCCCGTCGAACAGCCGTCAAAGTCGGCAATAAACCGGTTGCCCCGACAATACCCGACATGACCCAGTCCGCTGGACGCGCCGCGGCGTCAACCACGGCACTTTCACCCGCCGCAGCCTCGATACCGGTACCACTAAGAGCATTCTTTAGGTCTGAATAACATGTTTCATCAGCGACCACTGCGAGCCGAGCGTTCGTCGCTTTTGCCTGCCTGGCAAGAACTTCCACATTCACATTGGCGGTTAGTGCTTCAACCACATAAGCATCCGGATCACGCAAAATCAGATCGATCGTGTTGCAACCGATCGATCCGGTAGACCCCAGTATGGACACATGACGTACTTCGGACTGATCCTTGGCG
>Ga0315339_1003537_pt1 | contig 10912 bp, 12 predicted proteins | sample ASW17metaG_FD_204514 | JGI IMG/M metagenome (GOLD analysis project Ga0315339, IMG submission 204514) | Ammonia-oxidizing marine archaeal communities from Pacific Ocean, United States - ASW #17 | ecosystem: Environmental > Aquatic > Marine > Oceanic | place: USA: California | collected 2016-12-05
GTCCAATCAGCGATCTCGAGGCCGAAGCGCAGGTCCGGTCTGTCCGAACCGTACCGGTCCATGGCATCGGACCACGTCAGGCGGGGGAACGGCAAAGACGCATCGATCCCGGCAATGTCAGACAGGCGAACCATCAGCCCCTCCATCAACACCAAAATGTCCTCGGGCTCGACGAACGACGCTTCGACGTCGATTTGTGTGAACTCGGGCTGTCGATCCGCGCGCAGGTCCTCGTCTCGGAAGCAACGCGCGATCTGGAAGTACCGGTCGAAGCCCGCGACCATCAGAATCTGCTTGTAGATCTGAGGGCTTTGGGGGAGCGCGTAGAACTCGCCGTTGTGTACCCGGCTCGGTACCAGATAGTCCCGGGCGCCCTCGGGCGTCGCCTTGGTCAGGATGGGCGTCTCCACCTCGACAAAACCGCGCTCGTCCAAGTAGTTACGCGTCGCCAGGGTCAGCCTGTGCCGGAGCGTCAACACTTCCTGTAGCTCACGACGCCGGAGGTCGAGAACCCGGTGCTGGAGACGGAGGTCCTCGGCGGGAAGCTCGTCCTCTGGTGCGCGATACACGGGGATCACAGGCGTATCGGCGTCAGAGAGGATCTCTACCGTCACCGCCTTGACCTCGACTGCCCCCGTCTCGATGTCGTCGTTCCGTGCACCCTCGGGCCGAACCTCGACCATTCCGACAACGCGGATCACATCCTCGTGGCCGATGCGGCCGGCGGTCTCCATCGCGGCGGCGTCCGTCCAGTCGGGGCCGAAGGATACCTGCACCAGTCCACTCCGATCACGTAGATCCACGAAGACCAGGCCACCGAGGTTGCGGCGGCGATGGACCCAGCCTGCGAGTTCCACCCGCTCGGCTGCGTGCTCGGCTCGAAGACCTCCCACCATGCGGGAGCGAAGCTGCGTACGTTCGTTTTCGATCTCGGACATTTTCAGACTAGTCTGCGGTTTCAGTTCTGGACCGAATGCGGGGCAATACGAGGGCGAGCGCCCAGAGTCCCGCCATGTATCCAGCTACGACGCCAGCCGAATCGGCCAGCAGGTCGCGAACATCGGGATCGCGACCCGGTACGAAGGACTGGTGCCATTCATCGCTCGCGCCGTACGCGACGCCTGCGGAAATCATGATCCAGTGGGCGATCATCCCATGCCCCTCGTCCCGATCAGCCGACCGGCCGCTGGTCCGAGCGTGCAAGAGCGTCACGCCGAGCACGGCGTAAAGCACGAAGTGCACGAGCTTGTCGTTCACCTCGATCGAGCCCGGGCGTGGATCCGACATCGAACTCAACAAAAAAAGGACCGCCGCCCAGAGGGCGACGGGCCCCCAAGAAGTCAGCAACTTGGTCCCCTGGGTCGCGATTTACAGCCTTCAGCGGCTGAAGGTCGGTGGCTAAGTTAAGCGCGCCGCTTAGGCCTTTCAAGATTGACGCATCACATGCCACAACCACCCCGGATTGACCTGCTCTCCCTCACACCGGACGCCTTGGCGTCCGAGCTGGAAGAGCACTTTCGGGCAAGGGGGCAGCCCTCCTATCGAGCCGGCCAGGTCGAGCGGTGGGTCTACGAGGGTCTGGCCGCGTCGATCGACGAGATGACGGACCTGCCCTCCAGCGAGCGCGAGGCGCTCAGCGAACGCTTCGTCTTGGCCGAGCCCGAGGTGGCCAAGATCGACCTGAGCAAGGACGGCACCGCGAAACATCTGTGGCGGCTCGCGGATGGTGAGTTGATCGAGTCTGTCCTGATCCCAACCAAGAAGCGGTTGACGCTGTGCCTGTCCTCCCAGGCCGGCTGCGCGATGGCTTGCACGTTCTGCGCGACCGGGTGGAGTGGCTTCGACAGACAACTCACCGCTGGCGAGATCGTGTCCCAGTACCGAGCGTCGCGCCGGTGGGCCGAGCGAGAAGGTCGAGGCTCGATCACGAACATCGTGTACATGGGCATGGGAGAACCGCTCTCAAACCGCAAGGCCGTGCATCCGTCGCTCACGATCCTGAACCAAGGGTATGGCGTCGGTGCGCGACGGATCACGGTATCGACCGTGGGTGTGGTGCCAGGGATTCTCGAGCTCGCCGAACGCCCCGAGCAGTTCCGTCTCGCGCTCTCCTTGCACGCGCCCGAGAGCGAACTCCGCAGCTCGTTGATCCCGCTGGAGAAGAGGCATCCGCTTCCGGAGGTGCTGGACGCTCTCGCGAAATTCGACGACGGGGGCGGCAAGCGCATCACCTTCGAGTACACGATGATCGACGGCATCAACGACGAAACCTCACTGGCTCCCAAGCTGGCGGACCTCGCCAACCAGGTGCGCGCCTTCGTCAATCTCATCCCCTACAACCCGATCCCGTACCAAGACTGGCGCTCCTCGGACCCAGAACGCATCGAGCATTTCGCCGGGGTCCTCGAGGCCGCAGGCGTATCCGTGGCCGTGCGGGAGACCCGCGGACGCGACATCTCGGCCGCGTGCGGACAACTCAAGGCCCACACGTTGGTTCAGATCCAGAGGGGTAGGTAGCGGAAGCCGCGCCCGAAGCGCTACCTGATGGGTCGCACAATGCGGCCGAACCGGATCTCGCGCAGCCACGGGAAAGGCCGGTACGAGTCCTTGTTGTAGGAGAAGTAGGTGAAGACCGCCCTGCCCTCCAGCCGCCAGCCCTCGAGCAGGCCCCAGTACCGCGAGTCGAGGCTCGTCTCCCGGTTGTCCCCCATCATGAAGTACCGGTCCTCCGGGATCACGAGCGGTCCCCAATTGTCCCGGGTCGGTGCATAGGTCCGCCGGTCCGCGCCAGGCAGTAGGTATGCCCGCTGCCAATCCATCCAAGAGTGCGATTCGTCACCCACATCGCTGTGCTTGAGGTAGGGCTCGTCGAGCGCTTCATCGTTCACATACAAGACTCGGTTCGCCATGCGAAGCGTGTCCCCGGGCACGCCGATGAGGCGCTTTACGAGCTTCAGAGTCTCCTCGTGGGGCGGATCGAAGACGAGTACGTCTCCTCGCTTGGGGCTCGAGTAGCCGGGAATCCGCACGGATGTGAGCGGAATGTATGAACCGATCGAGGCTCGATTCACGACCAGCATGTCGCCCACCAACAAGGTCTCCTCCATCGAGCCCGACGTGATTACGAACGTCTGCACGAGGAAGGAGCGCAGAAAGACGAAGAGGAGTCCTGCGATGACGAGCGACTTCGCCCACTCCGCGGCCACGTTTTGCGGCGGCCCGTCCTCTTTCGAGTCGCCCGGCTCTCCAGCACCGTCCTGGCCCGCCGCCCGAGCGTCGCCTTTTCTTTTCGCCATCAATACCCCTGGCCTCCGATGGGACGCGTCGTTGATCGACCGCCTTCAGCCACCGCTGATGCGTCCGAGCGGTGCCACTCGCTTCCAAGCAATACGGACACATCGACGTAGAGATTCGAGTCCGGTTCGCTCCGGACGTTATGGATTCCGAGTACGTCCGCAACGGCCCTCGCGATTTCCGGCCGACTGACACGGTCGAAGACCACCGAGGTGTCCGCGTCAGAGACTCCAGCGTTACCGAAGGTCACAACGTCGAAGCCGGCTTCGCGAAGGATCTCGGTGGCGTCCCGTGCCAGACCGGAGACTTCGCTCGCATTCAAGACCTCGACTCGGATGCGAGTCCCGGCTGGGACGCGCCCTCGGGCGTCCGGGGCCCCGGGCACGGGGGACTCTGCCGATGGGCGACCGGCCACGACCACGAAGCCGATCGCGATCACCACCGCGGCCATCACAGCGCCGGTCAAAACTTTCGAACGGACGCTCCGCGACCGGTCCCGCGACCGGGCGATCCGCTTCCGAGCCCTCCTCCTCATCCCTCTGCCGCCAAAACGTTCCAGAACGCCACCGTGTCCGGAAGCAAGTCGATCCCGCGATCCACGACATGACTGATCCGGGCGGCCACGATCTCGCGGGTCACATGGTCGAGTTCGGTGGGCATGCGATCGCGGAGCCCCGCCCGCCACTCGCGACTGAAAGTGCGGCCCGGCTCCAGGAAGTCGGCTGCGTATAGCGCGCGCGCCATCGCGCCGAGCGACTCGTGCCCCGTGGTATGGTACGTCACGGCGGCGAGTAGCTCAGAATCGTGCACGCCCAACCCACGCAAGCGCTCCGCGACGGCGGGACCGTGGAGCAGCCGCCCGGGCAGGGACCGGTACCGCGGGGGCACTTCGGGCCGTAGCTCGTCAGGCGAGACTTCGCGAAGCGCGTCGTGCAGGTACCCGACCGCGCGCCACCGAAGTCGGTCCGATCGCGAGAGATCGAGTGTGTCCGCCCAGGCTCCCAACAGTTCGGACACACGAACCATGTGTGCGCGACGCGCTGAGCTAACCGTCGCCCAGTCCGGCAGCGTGCCTTCGGCCGCGGCCTCTATGATGGGGTGCAGATCGTTATTCACAGCTAAACATGGGCTTTTCCCGTTCAGGTTAGAAGTACGCATATCAGGATTTGCCCTGGTCCGAGGAACCATCGGGGTGGTTAGCTTCCAAGATGCCAATGCGATGGGACGCTCTGCTCGTGCGCCATACAGCGCGCGAGCTGGACGCACGCCTAGCACGCTCGCGACTCCTGGCGATCCGACTGGACGGAGTACAGCGAGACGTGGTGCTGTTCTTCCGAGACGCGACGCTACTGTGGCGGCTGCACCCCACCCGGGGCTACATGCAGATGTTCTCCGCCGCTAAGCCGGGGACGGACGCCATCAAGCTGCCGACCCGAGTGCGCCGCGTCTACGCCCCCCCGGACGAACGACTCGTCGTGTTCGAGCTGATGCCGGTGCGCGGTAGGCGAGGGGCTCGAGAGTTGGTGATCGAACTGCTGGGCAATCAATGGAATTGCGTCGTCACGGACGGCCCAGAGCGAGTCATTCGGCACCTCCTGCACACGCGTATGGGGAAGCGAACCCTCCGCGTGGGAACCCCCTACGTCCTGCCCGAGCCCTCACGGAGGCGCGGGATCGACGACGGCATCGGAGACGACGACTGGCGATCACTTTCTGCGGGGGTCGACGAGAAGGAACGGCGCAAGAGATTGATCTCCAACATTGCCTGGACATCTCCGCTGAATTCCGAGGCGTTGCTCGACGCATCGCCGGGAGGCGGACAAGAGCTCTGGACGCGTTGGGCGGACGAGGACGCCTCCACCGAACCCGTGCTGATGCGCTCGCCTCTTGGATTCCAACCGTACCCGTTCCGGCTGCCGGGCGAAGAAGCGGAGTCGATGGATTCACTGCTCGCCGCGCTCGCTGGGATGGCCGAGGCCGAGGGGACCGAGGGATCGAGAGCCACACTGCTCGATCCGGCCCTGCTCCGCCGCCTCGAACGCGCGATCAAGCAGGGGGAACGGCGGGTGAGTCGTTTGATCGCCGAGTTGCAAGGCCTACCGGACGAAGATCGGCTGCGAGGCATCGGTGATCTCATCCTGGCCCGTTACTCCGACATCCCCAGTGGACACGCGAGTGCGACGGTCGAAGACTTCGACGGGGGGAACATCGTCGTGGAACTCGACCCCGCCCTGACCGCGCAGGCAAACGCCAGCAAGTACTACGACCGCGCAGGCCGGGCGAAACGAGCGCGGAAGCGGCTGCCCGATCTCGCCGAGCAAGCCGAGGCGGAGCTGACGACTCTGCGCGCATTACTCGATCGCGTCGCATCGGAAGAGGTGTCGGGGGACGAGATCGAAGCCGCTCTACCCAGTGACGTCGTCGCGGCCAGAAGGGGTCAGATCGAAAAACTCCCGCCGTACCGCCGCTTCAGGAGCTCGGGCGGTATCGAGATCCGCGTGGGACGCGGCGCTCGTCACAACGACGACCTTACGTTCCACCACTCCGCCCCGAACGACGTGTGGCTACACGCTCGGCACTCGGCGGGGGCCCACGTCATCCTGAGGTGGAACGGACCAGGGAAGCCTCCCGCCCGAGACCTCGAGGAAGCCGCGGTCCTCGCAGCTCTGCACTCCAAATCGCGCACGTCGGGTAGCGCCCCGGTCGACTGGACGTTGCGCAAGTATGTGCGCAAGCCGCGAGGCGCTTCGCCGGGCTCTGTCGTACCGGATCGCGTGCAGACGATCTTCGTCGAGCCGGATCCAGACGTGATCGATGCGCTGAGCGACTCCGGCTAGCGCGCGTCCATGCCGGATCGCATCGTCGAGAGAAAACTCGCCGCCTCATCGATCCCTCCACTCGAGAGCGCGTGAATCAGCGCACTCCCCACGACAACGCCATCCGCAACAGACGCAACCTCGGCGGCCTGATCCGGGGTGGAGATACCGAACCCTACCGCGACCGGCAGTGACACGGCCGCTCGAACCCCGCGGACCTCCTCCGCGACCGTGTCCCCCACCTCGGACTGTGCCCCAGTGACGCCCGTTCGAGAGATATAGTAGAGAAAGCCAGATCCACCCTCGGCGACCTCGGGTACTCGATCCTGCGCCGTCGTGGGCGCCACGAGTCGAATGAGGTCGAGCTCCGACTCGGAGACCTGCGCCTCCAAGCTCGGATCCGCCCCGGTTGGCAGATCGGTCAGGAGCACGCCGTTCGCGCCGGACTCCATGGCCTCCGCCAGGAAGGCATCCACGCCGAATCGCAGCACCGGGTTGAGGTAGGTCATGAGCACCACAGGGGTCTCATTACGCGAGCGGAACGTGCGCACGTCGGCCAGAACGGACCCTACGGTCGTCCCATTCTCGAGCGACGTGAACGAGGACAGCTGGATCGTAGGGCCATCGGCGAGCGGATCGGAAAAGGGGATCCCCAATTCGAGCACGTCACCCCCCGATGCCGCCAAGGCCTCCAACAGCGGGACCGTCGAATCGAGCTCGGGATATCCGGCGGTCACGTACGGAACGAGTGCGGCTCGGCCTTGCGCCCGGCGAGCCTCGAAGACCCGGGAGATCAAGCGAGCAAGTAGTCGCTGACACGGATCCCGTATTTATGCGGATCGGTGGTCTTGACGACGCCGAGCTCGCGCGTACCCAGGATGACGAGCGTCCCGACAAGGGACACGCCGGTCGCCGGATGCGTCAAAGCCGCGAGCCTATAACAACGAGCCACGTCCTTCGACGCGGGCGATGTGGGCAACATCCTTGTCACCGCGACCGGAGAGGCAGACCAGCAACGGTCCGCCTTCGGCGTACGCGGCCCCTTCACGGAGCACGTAGGCGATGGCGTGAGCAGATTCCAGCGCGGGAATGATTCCCTCCAGTTGTGAGAGACGATGGAAGGCCTCCATCGCTTCCCGATCGGTGACGGAAGAGTACGTCGCGCGGCCCTGATCCTTCAAGTACGAGTGTTCCGGGCCGACCCCGGGGTAGTCCAGCCCCGCTGAAATCGAGTGGGCTGGCGCCACCTGTCCATCGTAATTCTGGAGAAGATAGCTCAGCGAGCCGTGCAGGACACCGGGGCTCCCCACGCTGAGCGACGCCGAGTGTAGGCCTGTCTCGATGCCCTCCCCTGCGGCTTCGACTCCGACGAGCTGAACGGTGTCCTCCGGGACGAAAGCGTGGAACATGCCCATGGCGTTCGACCCTCCCCCGACGCAGGCGACCACCACGTCGGGAAGCCGGCCCTCCGCCTCGAGTACCTGTTCGCGGGCCTCCCTGCCGATCACCGATTGGAAGTCGCGGACCATGCGTGGGAAGGGGTCCGGCCCAACGACCGACCCGATGATGTAGTGGGTGTCCGCAACATTGGTGACCCAGTCACGGATGGCTTCGTTGGTGGCGTCCTTGAGCGTTCTGGTCCCCGACGAGACCGTGCGCACTTCGGCCCCCAGGAGCTCCATGCGGTAGACGTTCAGGGCCTGCCGCTCGACGTCCTCCTCGCCCATGTATACGACACACTCGAGGTCGAAGAGCGCGCACGCGGTCGCGGTCGCCACCCCGTGTTGGCCCGCGCCCGTCTCCGCGATGATGCGGGGCTTGCCCATTCGTTTCGCCAGCAGCCCCTGAGCGATCGTGTTGTTGATCTTGTGTGCACCGGTGTGGTTCAGATCCTCGCGCTTCAAATAGACCGCGGGATGACCGATTGCTGCCCCGAGTCGCTCGGCCCGGTAGAGAGGCGTGGGCCGCCCCACGAAGTTCGTGAGCAGGTCCTCCAGGGCCCTTCGAAACTCGGGATCGGCCTTGGCTTCCGCGTATGCGGCGACGAGCTCGTTGAGCGCCCGGATCAGCGTCTCGGGAACGTAGCGACCGCCAAACGCTCCGAAGCGGCCGGCGTGCGTGGCCCCTGGATCTGTAGACGTATACGCGCTCACCGGCTGGCCTCGTGTCCAGCGGGTCGGACACCGATTGGTGGCCGCACGGCCCGCGCGGCCGAAATGAATTGTCGCACCAGAGCCGGATCCTTCTCTCCTGCCACGCATTCGACACCGGAGGACACGTCGGCCACGTCGGGCTCGAAGCTCTCGATCACGGCGCCTACGTTCACCGGAGTCAGACCGCCCGCCAGTATCAGACGCTGATCGCCCTCGAACAGTTCGCGTACAGGGGGGGCGTCGAGCTCGAGACGGACGCCGCCTCCCCCGACCACCCCCGCCTTCCATCCCTCGAGCAGAATGCCGTCCGCGAGTCCACGATACTCATCGACCGCGTTGGCGACGTCCTGGACGGTGCGCACGCGGACCGCTTTCCAAAGAGTCCACATACCGGGTCTGGCCAGCGCTTCCAGAACCTCCGGGGGTTCACGGCCGTGCAGCTGAATGACCTCCGCATCCAGCGCCTCCGCCTTGCGTCGAGCATCGTCCGCAGACTCGTCGACCAGAACGGCCACAGCCCGCGCGCGCACCCCTTCGAGCAATCGACCCACACTTCGAAGATCGATGCTTCGCGAGAAGCCGGGGGTCAACAGAACGCCCACGAAATCCGCCCCCAACTCGTCCACCATGACCACATCCTCCCGGCGACGCAGTCCGCAGATCTTCACCAAGGGAGGTCCAAGAGGCTGCTCACGCATACGAGCGCTCCACTCGTGGCACCCGGGAAAGCTCCGCGGCCGCCGCCCCGGGATCCGGAGCTCTCAGCAGGGTCTCTCCCACGAGGATCGCGTCGACCCCGCCACGCCCGAGACGCACCACGTCCTGGACATCACGAATCCCGCTCTCGGAAACCACGACCGCATCGGAAGAAATCTGCTCGAGCAACGTCAACGTGGTGCCGAGATCACTGGTGAAGGTGGCAAGATCGCGATTGTTGATGCCGACGATTCCGGCGCCCGCCCGCAACGCGCGATCCAAGTCGTGTGCGTCGTGTACCTCGACGAGCGCCTGCATGCCCAGGGTCTCGGCTTCGGCGAGCAAGACCCCGAGCGCCTCGTCGCTGAGGATTCGCACGATCAGTAGAACCGCGTCGGCACCCACCGCGCGGGCCTCCTGGACCTGAAGCGAATCGAGCGTGAAGTCCTTTCGCAAGATCGGGATCTCCGTCGCTTTTCGCGCCTCCATCAAGTCCCCGTTCGAGCCCCCGAAGTACCGCTCGTCGGTGAGTACGCTGAGCGCAGCGGCTCCCGCACTCTCGTAGCAGCGCGTCAGGTCGCCAGGCTCGAGCCCCGGGCGAATGGGCCCGGCTCCGGGTGAGCGCCGCTTGCACTCCGCGATGAGGGCCACCTGCCCGGGCCTGGTAAGGGCCGCACGAAAGTCCCGCACGGGCGGAGCTCGATCGAGGAGCGCTTCGAGTTCGGACATCCGCTCGCGTAGGACCGCAAGCTCCTCGCGCTTGGTCCGCACGATCTCGGCGAGGACCCCGGGAAGCGAGGCGGAATCTTGCGTTTCGGGCAAAGTTCGGGTATCCTTGCTTCGGTCCCTGTTCGGGTTGCCCCGGAAACGGAGGGTGGAGAAATGCCCCTGACGAAGCGGCAGAAGGAAATCCTAGACTACATCAGCGAATTCATCGTCGCCCAAGGCTATGCTCCGAGCTTCGAGGAGATCGCCGAGTCCTTCGGGTATGCGTCGCTCGCCACGGTGCACGAGCATCTGAGCAATCTGGAGCGGAAAGGCTACATAAGAAAGTCCTACAACGAGAGCCGATCCATCGAGTTGTTGAGCCCTGGTCAGGGCCATCCCACTATCGAACTCCCGCTACTCGGTGCAGTCGCCGCAGGCCTGCCCATCGAGGTCGTTCAGGACAACGAGACGCTGGCCGTCCCCCCGGACATGGTTCGACGACAAAAGGACAATTATGTGCTCCGCGTCGAGGGGAACTCGATGATCGAGGAGCAAATCCGAGACGGCGACTACATTGTGGTGCAAGCGCAGGAGTCGGCAGAGGACGGTCAGATGGTCGTCGCTCTGGTCTCGGGCGAAGCTGCTACCGTCAAGAAGCTATATCGCGAGCGCGGAGGACGGATTCGTCTGCAGCCGGCGAACCCGACCATGGAACCGATCCTGGTGGATGCGGCCGACGTACAGGTCCAGGGAATCGTCGTGGGGGTGATTCGCAAGTACTAGGTCCGCCCTACCGGGTCAGCTTCTGAATCGATAGGTCCACCCGGGCCTGGCACAGTTGGCGTTTCCGAGGATCGGACATCCGCTGGCGAACGTCATCTCGATGGTGAACTCCGAGTCTGCTCGGTCCGTTGCCCGGCAAGACCACGGAAAGCTCCTCACCCGGACGGCGCGTTGCTCACTTCCCGCAGCAGTTGGAGCGACGCAGCAGCAGCCCCACCGTCGATGCTGGCCTCTGCCATTCGAACCCCTTCCTCGAGGGAAGCGACGGTGCCCCCGACGAAAATGGCTGCTGCCGCATTCATGACCGCCGCCGTTCTGCGCCCGCCCTGTTCGCCACCCAGAATTCGCTCGATCACGACAGCATTGTCCGATGGGTCGCCTCCCGCCAGCGACGCTGGATCGGCCCTCTCGAGTCCGAGCTGCTCAGGCGTGATGGTCGAGCGCGTGAGACCTGCCTCGGTG
>Ga0315339_1003538_pt1 | contig 10911 bp, 8 predicted proteins | sample ASW17metaG_FD_204514 | JGI IMG/M metagenome (GOLD analysis project Ga0315339, IMG submission 204514) | Ammonia-oxidizing marine archaeal communities from Pacific Ocean, United States - ASW #17 | ecosystem: Environmental > Aquatic > Marine > Oceanic | place: USA: California | collected 2016-12-05
TCTTAACCGATATTGGCATCCTTCAATCTTTTGTTGAGTCCAATTAACGGCACTGTTATTTGGGTTTAAGATAGCGATATGAAACGTCTGTTTGCCATAGGTCTATCTCTTCTGATGTTGGTGGGATTCTCTGCCGATGCTCTAAGTGAATTATCTGACCAAGATAAAACCGGCCTATCTGGAATCTATCTAGCGCCTGACAATGAGGATGGCCGAGATATTGGGGAAATTAGGATAATGGGGTCTCAGGTTGGGTTGTACGACGGATTTAGGTTTCAGACTTATGGTGGTCGCAGGGAATGTGGTTCCAACATAAAACGAATAACTACAGACGAATGGAAGAAATATGAAGTATGGTCATTAAAACCCGGAAGATGCTCAACAGATCGATACTGTTTCCATGCAAGAATCTGCGAAGGGAATTTATTTCACGGGTTTATTTTATTTCAAACAAGTCGAAATTATGAAACGCTAGAATTTTATTCTTACCATAAGGGGGTTACTCGAGGTAGTGTCAACCCGTGTCCTTGTAGAAGGTGGTCTGGTCGCCGTCCTTGGGTAAAAAAACCGAGTTCCGGAAAAGTCTACAAGACAACCAGTCAGTCCACTACGACATCGACGTCGACTTCATCCTCGAGTTCTAGTACCGGAGACATCTTTTGTGCAACAGCTTCTAATTATTGGAGAACTGACTGGGTTACCTGCAGTAACAAGGGCGGTAAGGCTTACGAGTCAGAGGATGAAGCTAAAGCAAGACACAACCAGCTGAAAGGCTCATCTTCGAGTCCATCATCTACAGCATCCTCGAGTTCTACCGTCAGGTCAAACCCATTTTTTGGTGGCGCATATATTTTTGGAAACGGCATTTATATTGGAGAGACTGCCAATGACTTAGCCAATGGCTATGGAGTTTTTCTAACGGACGCGCAATACGTTGGTCGCTTTATCGATGGGTCGGCCTACGGGCCTGGCGTATCTGTCAATAGGGCTGGTGTGTATCTAGGGGGATTCGTTAAAGGAGTAAGACATGGCTACGGCATAGAAATGGATTCTGACGGATTTATTTTAATCGGACACTTCAAGGATGATGACTCGCGGGATACGGTAGTGTTTGATTCATTGTCTGGAAGGCTTTCGGGGACCATAACAAATGGTAAATACTGCGAAGGTTGTGTTCCACAATCTAATCAGAAGTTGGCCAGCAGCGTGACCGAGTTTGGAAATGTCTCTTACGCAGACGGTATGTTCATCGGACATATTTTTAACGGGAAACCGCACGGCTATGGAGTTTTGAAGCTGGAAAACGGTGAATACATTATGGGCAATTGGCACCTAGGAGCACCAGTTGGGCAGACCTTCGTCGCTGGGTCACCGATCCACCCAGGTATGAAGTATTTTGGCGAACTTTCTAGGGGATTTGAACCTGACGGTCTGGGAGTAGTCACTACCGAATCTGCGACGGTCATTGGTATTTTCAAAAATAGTCAAATATGGAATGGAACTTTCTACTCTCCCTCTGGAGACGTTGTAACAACCGTTACCAATGGTGTGCGCAATCAAGTGGTAAAGCCCACTAACCCTAATGAATTATCTGCGGCCGCTTTATTCGGACTGGCCGCAATTATTCAAGGGCTGACACCTAAGAAGAATTTCAGTAGTGACGGGTGCAGTTCGGACTTCGCGTGTGGCGTAGGTTACAGATGTGTCAAGGCCCCACTTAAATCTACTGGTGTGTGCCTGAAAGCAGTCGATCAGTTTGGTATCGGAACTCTTGGGTTGCCCTCTTTAGATAGTATCGGCCCAAACATGAAACTTTGGGGGGAATGTATGTTTTTCGTAGATTGCCCTATCGGGTTCACATGCGACAACACACTAAAGGCATGTGTAAAACGACGCTAAGTGATTCGTACAGACTCACACTTAAATACATTCTGGTGCCCTGTTAAGGGCAATACCTTGTTTCAGTCACAGAATTGCACATGAATATGCAATATTTGGCTTAAAACCTAGGTTTTTTGCTCTAAAGGTCTCTCTTTCAAAGGCTAGGAAAAGCCTTTATTTATAGGCGTTTTTGATACCCCTCAATTTAAAGATTTGAAGTACGTAAACTTCAGTTTTGTCAGAAACCTTCTATTTATAGATATTCCAGTATCTGTCCGTCTGTACCTTTGTATTCCTGTTAGCGTAGTCCATCCACCAAACCTTCTACTCTGGTTGTCCCTCTTCAACGGGAATAAGATAGCGATATGAAACGTCTGTTTGCCATTCTGTTGTTCTGCGTGCTTGTTCCTTGCGCTTATGGAGAAGAGGTGGTGATGGAATATGCCGGTGGCACATACACGGGAGAAGTGCTCAATGGAGTGCCACATGGTAAAGGTGCGCTGAGATATTCAGATGGTGAATTTAAAGGGGTGGTTTGGAAGGACGGTAAGTTGTGGGATGGAAGCCATGTGCGTGTAGATGGTACAGACATTACGTATTGGGATGGGGAAGTGGTTTCGACGAGTCGTGAGGATATCGATGTTTGGGCGAAGGCATACGATCACTACATGTCCGGTCGATATGAAGCGGCTTATCCATTGTGGTTGGAACTCGCCGAAAAAGGAGACACCACTACTTATTCTTTTGTGGCAAGGATGCTCCACGAGGGGCAAGGAATCCCTCAAGACTTTTCTGCCGCCCTGAAGTGGACTCAGAAACAATTAATGGAATACCCAGACAATGCTGGAAAAGGAGAAGCCGCATGGAACATCAATACTCATTATGCGGCTGGTAGGGGCGTCCCAAAGGACGACGCGATGGCATGGGCTTATGTATTAGTTGCAAAGGCACTAGGTAATGAAACGGCAATTAAGCATTTAGAAGAGGGTGAAAGAATCCAGAGAGATACTGGGAAATATCCCAAACCCGATTACGTTGTGGCACAAGGTCAAGCACTGGCCCGCCAAATATGGACCAAGATTGAAGCAGCCAAGAGTGGAAAGTCCGAAGGAAAATCAGAAGCCACTACAAAGAGGTCTGAATCAACCGGCTCGGGTTTCTACATCAATTTCGAAGGTCATATCATAACTAACAGCCATGTCGTAAATGACTGTCACCAGATCAATACGCTTCAGGATGGTAAAAAATATAACGCCACTGTCGTAATCAATGATTCTAGAAATGACCTCGCGCTTCTAAAGTCTGGAAATCAGCCTAAAACTATCGCTAACTTTAGGGGAGGTAGAGGCATACGGGCAGGTGAAGACATACTTGCATTTGGCTATCCCTTTCAAGATGTTCTGTCGGATGAACTGAAAGGCACAAAGGGCATGGTTAATGCTCTTTCTGGTCTCAACAATGATTCACGGATAATGCAAATCTCTGCTCCTGTGCAACCGGGTAATAGCGGCGGCCCACTCTTAGATCAAGCCGGTAACGTAGTTGGTGTGGTGACTGCAAAAATGGATGCGGTCAAGATGGCCAAGTACACCGGCGACATACCGCAGAACGTCAACTTTGCAATAAAAGCCTCTCTTGTCAGAGATATGTTGGAAGTAAAAGACGTTGACTATGACACTGCATCATCCAACGAAGAGCTAAAAACAGTAGATATTTTTCAAAGAGCGAAGAGGTTTACCGTATTGATTGAGTGTTTGCAGTAGAGCTACCAGATATTGCCGAGAAGGTAGAGTGAATTTCTAGAAATACTTCACTCACTCAAATATAATATCTCTCGTCCGATCCATCATCGGCCAACCCTCTTTCTAAGTTGAGCACCTAGTCCAAAAAGAAAGCCAACCAATACTGGCTCCGTGCCGGTAACGGGATTGGTGCGCCTGCCGTCTGGCGGGCGACAATCTGTGACTAGGGAGACGTTCTATGCAGGGGCGCAAAACGCTCAAGGATTACATGACTCCATACCAACGAAAGAAACTCAAAAACCAACCGACATGGCACTCCATCTGTACAGAGGAGACTGGGGTCGCAAGACCCGGAAAGACGGCCCGTGACCGGGCTAAGAAGAGTCGGTAAAACTAACGAGCCCCGCTTCGGCGGGGCTTTTTTTGTCTAGTTAACAGCATTGTGAATTGGGTTTAAGATAGAGCGATGAAACGCCTGTTTGCCATTGTGTTGTTTTGTGTTTTAGTTCCTTGTGTCTACGGCGAGACCCTCCAGATTGAAGGCGGAAGATACACCGGTGAAGTTGTGGGTGGTCGTGCTCACGGCCAAGGGACTTGGACTCATCCCGATGGACATAAATACGTCGGGGAATATAAGGGTGGTAAAAAACATGGCCTAGGCACCTTCATATTGGGAAAAACCAAAGGGCTAGCCACCTACGCATGGTTCGGAATATCGAGTTTTGGTGACTGGGAAGGAGCCAAGTACGTCGGGGAATGGCGAGAAGATATGATGCATGGTCGAGGCACCTATGTACATAGTCAGGGTGTAAGTGACGTAATCAAGTACGTCGGCGAATTCAAGGACAACAAACCTTGGAACGGTATCAAATTCTTGCATCGTAAAAGAGAGGGGACTTTTTCAGGCGGTCGGCAGTGCAGAAAATGTAGTCCTAACCAAGGCCAGGTCGCATTAGTTGCTGAGATCACCGCAGCGTATAGGGCATTAATTGCCGGTTCAGACTCGGTTTGGTGTGCTACAGCTGATTGGGCTTTGAAGATTTCAAAGTCATCTTGTAGAAGTCATGATGGAAAGGAGTATGCGTCCAAGGACAAGGCGCGAGCTGCATATAAAAGCATCAAAGAGAGACCACGTGGTTCATCCACTGCAAAATTTTGGTGTGCAACCGCGAGTTGGTTTAGGCTCATGACAGGGTCAGCCTGTTTGACAAATGGTGGGACAGTTTTTTCGTCAAAGTATCTAGCAACTGCTGAACATAAACGCCTGAATGGCGGTTCAACATCCACACCAACCCCTGCTCCTAAAGCAACTGAAGATAAAAAGACAATTCACTTTCCAGCCTTTGCTTATGTCGGTGTAACAATCAACGGTATACCGGAAGGGTTTGGTACTGCCATATATAAGGGTAAACGGACAGGTGAGAAGTACGTAGGTGAATGGAGACATGGATTAAACCATGGTAAAGGCACGTACACCTTTTTAGATGGAAAGTATGTCGGTGAATTCAAGAATGGCGAGCGGGATGGTTACGGTGTGTTGACTGCAGAAAAGAATTGCTTAAAAGTTCGTTATGAAGGTGGATGGAAGAAAGGGAAGAAACATGGACAAGGCACCGTTACTTTTCCTGATGGTAGCAAGTTAGTTAGTAAATTCTGGGAAGATCAGCAAGTAGACGCAGATGTTTGGGTATCTCGCTCTCAAAAATATGCCCCCAACGCAAGTACCGACACTGACACAATATTTGAAAATGCCATTAATGCTTATAAAGCGCGTAACTATCAGAAGGCTCTGGCTTTGTGGCAATCGCTTGCTAAAAAGGGGCATGCACCCTCCCAAGCCAACGTCGGTGTGATTGCAGAAAATGGCTACGGCGTTCCGGTTAATCTCGATGCGGCGGCTTCTTGGTATTTAGCCGCCGCTAAGCAGAATAATGTATTTGCGATGGTCAAGTTAGCAAACCTTCAATACCGACTTGGACATAAGGAAGCAGCGAAATCATGGGCGAAACTGGCTGCGAGAAACAATAGTGAACCTGCGCGAAAATTACTCAGTAAATGGGGTGTGCAGGCGCCAGATACTGGTCTTCATGAGGTAGCTAAAGAACAACAAATAAATAATGAGGAAATGATGATGTTCCTTATGTTGCAACAAATGCAACAAACGCAACAAGCGCAACAAATGCAAATGCAACAACTCATGATGCAATCAATAATGGATTCGTCGGTACCGCTAGTCATGCCGAATATAGTTACACCTAGCCGGTCAAATTCTCAAAAAAAGCCCTCCACACCAACAAATATTTATCAACCAACCCAAACAGTTGCACCAACCAGTCGTGGATGTAGTTCGGACTTTTCCTGTGGAGTAGGTTTCAAATGTGTTAAGGCGCCACTAGCGCTTAATGGCACTTGCCTTAAAGAGGTTAATCAGTTTGGCATAGGAATCCATAGGACTCCTGATCCTTATAGTGTTCGCCCAAATACTAATATTTCCGGACAGTGTATGTTTGATACTGACTGTCCTGTCTCATTTAAATGTGACAGGCGGCTTAAAGTATGCGTTAAATAAAATTAAGTGGACTGGGTATACAAACGGTTCTACGACAAAGCCCGTGACAACTTCGATAATTTACGTCACCGTAGGTGACCAGAATGAAGCGGACTTGATCGCATCCAAAATTGTGGAGGAGCGACTCGCATCAAGTGTCAATATTGTGGACTCAGTCCGTTCATATTATTGGTGGTCGTCAACTGTGCAACGACAGGAAGAATTCTTGCTGATTGCCAAGACTCGAACAGCAATCGTGGATGCCGCAATTGAAAGAATCCGTGACATACATAGTTACGAATGTCCTTGTATCGTGTCTTGGCCAATTGAAAAAGGAAATAAGGACTACCTAGAGTGGATCGGGCGAGAGACAGAAGGAACAGGAATAAGATAGCGAGATGAAGAGTCTGTTTGCTATTGGTCTATCTCTATTGATGTTGGTGGGATTGGGTACTGATGTTTATGGGTTTGGGTACGAAAGACCAGATTGGGTTAAGAAACATCTTGCAGGGGAATGCATACCAAAATCCGCAGAAGGGAACCTAAAACCAGAATATCCGGAAATAGCAAGAAAATTGGGTATCGAAGGAAAAGTTCTCCTAAGTGTAGATGTTGATTCTAGTGGTAGGGTTAAAACAATTGGTGTCCGTGAAAGTAGTGGCTACCTTATTCTTGATCAGGCCGCAATCAGTGCGGTAACTAAATGGCGCTATATCCCAGTTAAAAGCTGTAGCTTTATTAGCGGATTTTTTGAAACAATTGTTTTTAAACTTCCTGTACTCCCTGTAAAAATTACGGTGGAGTCAGTTCCTTCAAATGCTCTGATGTACATCGATAGAGTCTTTAAGGGACTCACACCACTCAGTGTAGAGTTGCCGCCTGATATCTACGAGCTACGGTTGGAATCAAAAGGTTATCAAGTCTACGAAGAAGAGATAGGTTTGGAAAAAAATAAATCTTTAAAGATTTCGCTCGTCGACAAAAATCAGTCATGTAAGTGGGAAGGCTACGGGAAAGGCTACGGGGGTATAGATGTTAGTGAATTTAACGCACGCGTGTGCGAGACGACAGTAGCAAAAGATCAGTCAAGTAAGACTGGAGACTCTAACGTAAGAAATACTAGTGCCTATTGTGAATGCCTGGAGGAGTTCTATACAAAGACGAACACGCTAGATTTTAGTGCTTTTGACGAGGCCATATCCAAACCCTACGTCGAAGTATCTACGAACCAGTGTTACTTTAAGGATGAAGTGCTTCCATTGATTGTTATGGAGTACATACTAGGGGTAAAGGCCAAGGCAAGCGCGTGCGATAAACGGTTCGGCGGGCACAATGCTACAGAATTCAACGCGGTGCTAAAGCTGCACGAAGAAATTATTGAAGATTGGTTGGGCAAACTTGACAAAGTGCCCAAGAGGTTCGGAATGACAAAAAAAGAGTACTTAGCGAATGTGAAGAACGTCGTCTCAAGTTTGTCAGCTAACAACCCACAGTTATTCACAAAAAAGAAATGTGCTGTATTGCCGGGCTTGTTCAAGGAATTCAAAGAAAAATGGGACAATATTTTGAGGGAGCCACTTGCTCTTTATTTAGTGGCTGACCAGTACTACTCAATCTGTGATTAAGAAGTAATAATTACTGCCCTAATTCCCGCCCCAGTCAGACGGTCTAGTCATATCCATTGACCCGCTAAACCCCATCTTGCATTACCGGCCGGCCACTATCATCTTCAGCCGGCGAACAATATCTCCCGCGTGGAATCAATTTCTCCAGCGGTGATTCCAAAAGAAGCATAAAGCCATATCGGGGATCAGCCTTGTGCAATTTAGTCTGATCAAGGACCTCTCTATAGTCATCCAAAATGTCGTTTAAATCACCTAATATGGTATAATGTGTATATAGACTAGGATAGTCTCTAGTTGAATTTAGCTGTCCACAGGCCCCGCAATTTCGCGGGGTTTTTTGTGTCCGGAATCCCCTTGTTGATCCCTCTGATTTCTCCCTTTTATGGGGTATTTAGCCCCAAGCATTCGCCATAGATAGGGCTTCTAGCCCAAGGGCGAGGCATCTAACGCATACCACGATATCTGAAAGGGCAGGCGTCCTTTGGTGGAGAGGTATGTCCTGAGGAACCTATGACTCGTTGTTCATCCTCAAAGAGGGGAGTCCGTACACGCAAGAACCAAACCCTAAGGAGGGGAAGAAATGATTATTCCGATTAATGACCGATACCGGATTTCTAGTGATGAGTATCAGTGGATCATCCAAACAAAGCGCAACCGAAAGGGTAAGGAGGATTGGCAGGCTCGCCTCTACTATCCAACCCTAAAGGCGGCGTTGGAAGGACTTGGGGAGCTGATGGTGAGGCAATCCGATGTTGCTACCCTAGCCGATGCATTGGCGGAAGTAGAAAACGTTGCCACCACGCTCTCCCAAGCCCTGACACCCACTATTGAGGGGTTAGAACATCTTCAAAAGGCGGGCATCGGTCCATGAAACCGGCACTGGCCGAAGTCGTATTGATTGGTGGGTCTAATAACCAAGAAAGAGCCGACAAAGAGCGGCCTGTATTGATTAGCCCGGGAATCTACGAGGCCGTGATGATTGACTGGAAGGTCAACTACAGCGGGTACTTTAAGAAGCACTCACTATTGATGCACTTTCGTATTGTGGAGATGGGTGAGTTCTACGGGGTTGTTCTGCCGGCGTGGTTCAACATTCAGCCCAGCAAGGGAAAATCAATCAAGGCGGGCTGGCGATCAGACTTTCTGAGGATGTATCAGGAGTGTTTCAACACCCGGCTGGATCGAAGGGACAGAATCCCCATGCATCGTTTTGAGAACGTCGCGCTTATGGTCGAAGTCGAGACCATCTCCAAAGATTCAAAAGGCCACTCCCTTGGCAAGATCAATCAGTACTCCCGCGTGAGGCGTTGCCTCCCAGTGCTTTAGTTCAAGGCATCTATATCCCTGTCCATATCTGTATCTATATCTACTTCATGAAGGGAGTTTCCGCTCGGCAGGGTGCGGAAATATAGGGTTTTCTTGGGTTATCAGCCGATTGCCCTTGGCAAAGAATTCAGGCGATGGAAAACAGTACGTCTGGGTATTACCACAATGATATCTACTGGGGCGCGGGACTAAACATCCCGTGCCTTTCCATGAATACAAGGTACGTAGACATGAAGAAAATTACAACAAAGGCAGTTGAAAATTATGACGAGGATGAACCCCAGCAAGACATTGAAACGAACCTCTGGACAGTGCGCGAGGCGGCTAGTTACTTCAACGTTTCAGAGAAAACGATTCGTCGTGACATCGAGGAGGGCACGATTCCCCACTTTCGAATCAGGAACTGCATCCGCTTGCACAAGCAGGCGCTCGTGGATCAGATCGAGGCTCAAACTCGATATAATTCAGGGTGCGTGGGATCGGCTGTGCAAGGAGCAAGCACATGCCATATAAGCGCAAGCAAAAGGGAAGTAAAAGCAGGTTCTGGTGGGCATCGTTCACCGACGCACACGGCAAACGAATTAGGGTCTCTACTGGAACAACGCAAAAGAGGGAAGCCGTAGCCCTTGAGTCCAAGTGGAAGGCGGAAGCCTTTCGCGGTAAGGCTTGGGGTGATCGGCCTGAAAGGAGTCTCGCAGAACTGATGTTGGAGTACTTAAAAGCGACAGCCTCGAAGCCAAGTTCTGTTCGGGATGCTTATTCCGCTGGTCGACTGCTCGAGTATTTCGGTAACGATTGTGAAGTGCTGGCTATCCGGCCATCTGATATCAGTCGATACCAGAAACACCGGCTAAAAAGTGTATTGGCCTCTACCTGCAATAAGGAAACAGGCCTGTTGTCAGTCGCGATTAACTACGCGAACTCTGAGTGGGACTGGGGTCTTTCTAATCCTTGCCAAGGTAAGCGGCTGCCAGAGCCAAGTGGAAAGACAATCTTTCTGACTCGTGAAAAGGCGGCTAAATTGATCTCTGCAGTTGATCAGAAGGCCCCACATCTCGTGGATTTGATCGATCTTGCTGTGCAGACCGGGTGTCGTAGAAAGGAGTTGTTGGAACTGGAATGGGATCGAATTGATTGGAAGAAAAACGAGATCATTCTGGAGGCAAAACACACCAAATCTGCTAAGCCTCGGAAGGTGCCTATGAATCCGTCGGCTAGGTCTGTGCTGATTCGAAGAGCGAGCGTCCGGTCAGAGTATTGCCCTTCAACACCTTGGGTGTTCTTTCATATCAAACAGTGCAGGAATACAGAAGTGGGTGATCGAATCAAGGATGTGAAAAGAGCTATGAGAACAGCTTGTAGGAAGACCGGACTAACGGGTGTCACTTTTCATACCCTTCGCCATACCTGTGCGTCTTGGTTAGGTCAGATGTCAGGTGTAGAGGCCCTCACCATTCGAGACTTGCTAGGTCACAGTAGTGTCACCATGACGGATCGGTATATGCACAGTGACCAAGCTGATTTACACGACGCTGTACACAAGTTAGAGAAGTTTCGGTCACATTCTGGGCACAGTGCCCGTTGAGTTGTAGATGAAACATGCGTTAGCGATCGTAGAAAGGTTTATAAACCAATCAGTTAATGGTCGGGGTGAGAGGATTTGAACCTCCGGCCCCTGCCTCCCGAAGGCAGTGCTCTACCAGGCTGAGCTACACCCCGATGTTGAAATTGAATGATACGTCGCTGCCAAGCTTATTTAGTGGGCTCTTTAGTAGGATCGGGATACCGC
>Ga0315339_1003539_pt1 | contig 10909 bp, 11 predicted proteins | sample ASW17metaG_FD_204514 | JGI IMG/M metagenome (GOLD analysis project Ga0315339, IMG submission 204514) | Ammonia-oxidizing marine archaeal communities from Pacific Ocean, United States - ASW #17 | ecosystem: Environmental > Aquatic > Marine > Oceanic | place: USA: California | collected 2016-12-05
TTGAAATTTTAAGGGATCTTCAAGAAAATGAGAAGAAAACAATTATACTTGTTGAGCAAAATGCAAAAAAAGGATTAGAGTTTGCTGACATAGGATACGTATTAGTATCAGGTCAAACAGCAATTGCTGGTAAAGGTGATGACTTATTAAATAATCCTGATGTGGGTCGTTTATTTCTTGGCGGTTAATGATTAATTTTAAATATTACTCTAAAGGCTTTCTTTCTATAAAAGGAATAAATAGTCCAGCTCTTGCTTTGGGAGTAAGTTTTGTAGCTATTGGGGCATTACTAAAAAATTTAGGATTCACAATTCAAGAAAGTATTCTTTCAACGTTTCTTACATATGCTCTGCCAGGCTCTTTAGTTATGGCGGAGTCTATGTTCATAGGAGCTTCTCTATTAAATATATTTTTAGCAGTATGGTTAGTTAACGCTCGTTTATATCCAATGACAGTTTCATTAATGCCATTATTGATTCACAAAAACCAACCTAGGTGGAAATATTACTTATCCTGTCACTTTATAGCTGTTTCATCATGGTTAATTATGAAAAACAAATATTTGGAAGTTGAAAAAGAATACAGAATTGATTTTTGGATGGGCATAGGTACAGCTACTTGGTTAGTTGGAATTTTATCAACAGTTCTTGGTTATATCGCTGCAGATTATATAAATAAAGATATGATGATTGGTCTTGCAATTGTTAATCCAGTTTATTTTATGTGCATGATGATAGGAGCAATGAAGACAATTCAAATTAGTACATCAATAATATTAGGTGCAATGCTAGGTCCCTTATTTTATTTTGTTTCACCAGAATGGTGTATTTTGTATGGTGGACTTGTTGCAGGAACAATTGCTTTCTTTGTAGGAGAAAATAATGTCGACTAGTATAGTTTTGGTAATTCTTGTAACTTCATTGGCAACTTACCTATCTAGATTTTTGGGAGTTGCAAGCTCTGAAAAAATTAAAGAAAAATCAAAAATATTTAAATGGTTTAATTGTTTAGCATATTCAACTTTAGCAGCATTAATCGCAAGAATGTTAATCTTTCCATCGGGTGTTATGTCAGAAGTTGACTATTTAATTAGATTTATTGTGGTTTTTGTGTCTGTATTAATTTTTTATTTCACAAAAAAAAACTTAGTTTACCCAACAATTTTCTCTGCTATCATACTATCTTTATTAAGTAATATTTTGGGATGAAAAAATAATTGATGCAAGAAAACTTAATCAAAATTGAAGGTTTTGAAATTTCAAAAAATAATAAATCAAATAGAATTATCGATTTATATTTAAAAGATGAATTTATCGAAAAGTTAATTTTTCCATTTAAGAGATTCGACGTTGCAGCATTAGAATACAAGCCTTTCACAAGATTTACTTTGGCAAAAAATCTAGATGATTTAACTCAAAATAAATTAAGTAAATTAATTAATTCAATTTTAAAAGATAGAACCACAGGATGCTTTATATTGAAAACAAACAATCAAAATAAAAAAGTAGACGACAAGTTCTTAGTAAAACTTTCAACTGCAATAACCCATTTAATTGGAATTCCAAATCATGATTCAATGTCAGGAAAATATTATGCAAGATTTTTTGTTAAACACGAAGATAAAAGCGACTCATATTTAAGAAAAGCATATATAAACATGGATCTTCATACAGACGGAACATATGTTAATGAGAATACTGATTGGATTTTAATGACCAAAATTGAAGAAAAAAATGCCAAAGGTGGAGAAACTACTTTGCTACATTTAAATGATCTGGAAAACTTAAAAAAACTATCAGAGGATCCTATAGGTAGACAAAATTTTATTTGGGGGTCTCCAAAAAGTAAAAACGTAGACTATAAAGTAGAACACCCAGTTTTTATAAAAGATAAAAATGGAAATATAAATATTTCCTATATAGATCAATTTCCAGAACCTCAAAATATTAGCCAAGGAATATTTCTTCAAAGGCTATCTGATGCTTTAGAGGAAAGTGATAATAAAATAATTATAGAACTTCCAACAGGTTCATCGGTAGTTGCCAATAATCATTTTTGGCTTCATGGAAGAAGGCCATTTACAATAAATGAAAATTTAATTCGAGAATTGTTAAGAGTTAGAGGATCTTTTACAAGCTCAAATTAATAGAGAATCGAGCATTAGATAAATTTTATGCAATTCGTCCATATTTTTTTTAAATTATCAATTTAAAATTGAGTTAAAAAAGCCAGTAAAATAAGCACTTTTATTGTTGTAAATCAGTCACACTAAAAAAAAATAGTTTTTTTTGAACAATTAACTGTTTTTTATAGAGAGTTTTTAATGTTAAATGGGTTAATTTTTTAAAAAATTATAATTAATTAATTATTAAGGATAAAAAAAATGAGAAAATCGATCTTATCATTAATTTTTTCGGCTCTATTGGCAACAATGGGATTTACTACAAGTTCCAATGCTATAGGACTAGAAGGATTAGGGCTTGGGTTTAGCATCGGAGAATCTGGATACTATGCAGTTGGTGAAGAGGTAACTGACAACAGAAAATCTGGAGAGGATTATGCAAAAAAAGCAGGTGCATTTGCAGATGAGTGGGGATCAGTATTTATAGAGTATACAGCTGGACCAGTTACATTTGGTATAGATTATGCGCTAGCTGATATTGTGACTCCAGAAGCTACAAACGCTCAATGGACTTCAGATTCAGACAAAACAGCTTTAACTAATACAGTGAAAGCAACATTTGAAAACCATTTAACTGCTTATGTAATAATTCCAGTATTTAGAGCTTTGTACTTAAAAGCTGGTGCTATCTCTGTAGACATTACTACTAACGAAACACTAGGAACAGGTGGTGAGTACGGTAACACTGATACAACAGGACTTACTGCAGGATTTGGCTTTCAACGTGAAATTAAAGACGGTGTCAGCATAAGAGCTGAAGCAATGTATTCCGAGTATGACAATGTAAAACTTACTAACTCGAAAAATACTTCTACATCAGTTAGTATTACAGACATGATGGGTGCTACTGGAAAAGTTTCAATAGTTAAAACTTTCTAATCTAGTAAAAATTAATTAAAAAATTAAAGGCCAGTTTAACTGGCCTTTTTTTTTGTCTAATTAAATATGGTTATTTGTTATATTAAAGATTATTGTAACCCGATATGAATTTAGGATTTATAGGAACGGGAAAAATAACCTCATCTGTAGTTACGGGAATATGCAGATCTAAAATATCCTTTAAAAAGGTAATTTTATCACCCAGAAATAGAAATGCAGCAAATAAACTTAAAAGACAATTTAGAAAAGTTTCTATTGCAAAAAATAATCAGGAAATAGTTAATTCATGTAATTGGATTTTTTTAGCTGTCACTCCAACAGTAGGTCAAAAAATCATTAAAAATTTAAAATTTAAATCGAGCCAAACAATTGTTAGTTTTATTTCAACAATGACTTTGCCTCAACTTAAAAAAGCTATTAAAGTAAAAGCAACAATTGTAAGAGCGATACCACTTCCTCCAATTTCACTAAGAAAAGGTCCAGTTCCATTATTTCCACCAAACAAAAAAGTTAAATTTTTTTTTGATAAACTTGGAACAACTGTTGAAATTAGCAATGAAAAACTATCAAAAAACTTTTGGTCAACCTCGGGGATGATGGCACCATTTTATGAGTTGCTAAATACTATGTCTAATTGGTTAGTTAAACGTGGCGTTAAAAGAGATAAAGCGCAAAAGTATGTTACTTCACTTTTTGTAGCATTATCCGAAGATGCTGTTGTTAAATCCAATAAAGATTTAAAATATTTAGTAAAAGAATCACAAACTCCAAGAGGACTTAACGAACAAGGAGTTAAAGAGCTAAGAAAAGCTGGATTCTATAGATCAACTGAAAAAACATTAAATAGTATTCTTAAAAAATTAAACAAAGTATAATTTTCAATGCAGTCAGATACAAATATCCTGCAAATAGACAATCTTTCAAAATATTTTGGAGGCTTAGCAGCGGTATCAAGTTGCTCTTTACAAATTAAAAAAGGTTCCATCACTGGCATAATTGGACCAAATGGGTCAGGTAAAACAACTCTATTTAATTTAATAGCAGGAAACTTACAGCCTAGTTCTGGAAAAGTAATGTTTAACAATGAGGACATTACCTCAGTACCATCTTATGAATTATTTTCAAAAGGCATACTAAGAACGTTTCAAATTGCACATGAATTTACAAATTTGACTGTTTTAGAAAATTTAATGATGGTTCCGGGCAATCAATCTGGTGAAAAGTTAATGACAGCATTACTAAAGCCAAAATTAGTCAAAGAAGAGGAAGAAACTGTAAAGCAGAAAGCTTTTGAGGTTATTGATTTTCTAAATTTAAAACACTTATCAAATGAACTAGCTGGAAATTTATCTGGTGGTCAAAAAAAGTTACTTGAACTTGGAAGAACCATGATGGTTGATGCAAAAATTGTTTTGCTTGACGAAGTAGGAGCAGGAGTTAACAGAACATTGTTAAAAGATATTGGAACTGCCATTTTGAGATTAAATAAAGAAAAAGGTTATACATTTTGTATGATTGAACATGATATGGATTTTATAAGTAGAATGTGCGATCCAGTAATTGTTATGGCTGAAGGTTCGGTATTATTTGAAGGAACTCCGGAAGAAGTTAAAAAAAATGAAAAAGTTATTGAAAGTTATTTGGGCCGTGGAAATACAAAGCTAGGAGAAAAAAACTGATGGCTTTTTTTGAGGGTAATGAAATGACAGCAGGATACGGTAATGGGCCAGATATTATAAATTCATGTTCAATAAATGCCAGTAGAGGAGAGATAGTTGCAATACTTGGCCCTAATGGTGCTGGTAAATCTACAGCAATGAAAGCTATGCTAGGATTACTTAATCTAAAATCAGGATCTGTTTTAATGGATGGAAAAGATATTTCTAGTTTATCTCCACAAGATAGAGTTAAAGCAGGCATATCATTTGTTCCACAAACTAGAAATGTATTTGCCGATTTAACTGTAAGAGAAAATTTAGAGGTTGGAGCTTTTTTAAGAAATGATGACATTAATAAAGTTATTGAAGAGATTTGTGAATTGTTTCCTGTATTAAATCAAAAAAGATCTCAAAAAGTTGGTCAATTATCTGGAGGACAAAGACAACAGGTAGCTCTTGGTAGGGCTTTGATGATTAGACCTTCTGTTTTAATGTTAGATGAACCCACTGCTGGGGTTTCACCAATAGTAATGGATGAGCTATTTGATCATATAATCAAAGTTAAAAAAACTAATGTTGCAATAATAATGGTTGAACAAAATGCAAAACAAGCACTGAGTATTTCAGACCGAGGCTATGTATTGGTTACTGGCGAAAATAAATTTGAAGGATCTGGAAATGAATTGCTTAATGATCCTGAAGTAAGAAGATCATTTTTAGGAGCTTAAATGGATTTTATAAATGCAATTTTAGTATTATTAAATTACACGATAGTACCTGCTTTAACCTATGGCTCACAACTAGCACTTGGAGCAATTTTTGTAACATTAATCTATGGAATATTAAGATTTGCAAACTTTGCAACAGGAGACATGATGTCTTTTGGTACTATGTTTGCAGTTCTTCTTACATATTATTTTCAATCATTAGGTATAAATCTTGGAATATTCCCAACAGCTTTAATTACAATTCCTTTTGCAACTTTTATGATGATTTTATACATGTTATCGATAGATAAATTTGTATTTGAATATTATCGAATTAAAAAAAGCCCACCTGTTCAGCTTGCAATGGTGAGTGTTGGAGTAATGTTCGTTACTCAAGCAATTATAAGGATAATTATTGGACCTGCAGATAGAATTTTTCTTGATGGTCAAAAATTTATTTTAAAAGCATCAGAATTTAAAGAAATGACAGGATTAAATGAGGGATTAACCATTAAATCTACACAAGCAATAACATTAGTTGTTACTATGATTGTAGTTTCCATAATGTTTTGGTTTTTAAACAGAACTAAAACTGGAACAAGTATGCGAGCCTATTCAGATAATGAAGATTTAGCACTATTGTCAGGGATAGATCCTAAAAGAATTGTATTAATTACTTGGATTATTGCCGGAATATTAGCAACTATAGGTGGGATTTTATATGGATTAGATAAAAGCTATAGACCATTTGTATATTTTAACAACATGCTACCAATATTTGCTGCAGCAATTGTTGGAGGAATAGGAAACCCATTTGGAGCCTTTTTAGGAGGATATGTTATTGCTTTTGCAGAAATTTTTTTAACATATGCTTACAAAAAGTTTTTCACATATATACTTCCAGAAGCTTTAGAACCGAACTCTATGATGCAAATACTATCAACTGATTATAAATTTGCGGTTTCTTTTTCCATTCTAGTAATTGTCTTGTTATTTAGACCAACTGGAATTTTTAAAGGCAAAACACTATGAGAAAATATGAAGATGTAATTACAGCCTATACAATTATATTATTATTAATTGGAATAGTTGGAATTTTTCAGTCTTGGAGCTTAGCATTAACAATATTCAATTTTTGTTTAATTTCAGCAGTTATGACAATTGGAGCAAATATTCAATGGGGCTATGCAGGTTTAATTAACTTTGGAATTATGGGTTACACTGCCTTAGGAGGATTAGCGGTAGTTTTGGTAAATGTACCGCCAGTTAAGGAAGCCTGGAGTGCAGGCGGCTTAAGCATTATTTTTTGTATATTAATAATTTTTACAATAATTTTTTCAATTCAGTATGTTTTAAAAAAATTAAAAAAATCTAAAAAAAGAAATTATATAATAGCATCTATTATTATATTTGGATTGATAATATTAAGACTTATTTCAGCTCCTGCATTTGAAAACATAGAATCTGTAGATCCAGCTAGAACAGGTTTTTTAGGTGGGTTAGGTTTGCCGATTTTATTTTCTTGGATTATTGGAGGTTTTTTTGCTGCTGGAGTTGCTTATATTATTGGAAAAGTTGCTCTAGGGTTAAGAGCAGATTATCTTGCTATAGCAACTTTGCTAATTGCAGAAATAATTGTTTCTATAATTAAACATGAAGAATGGTTAGCAAGAGGTGTCAAGAATGTTATAGGTCTTAAAAAACCAGTACCTTACGAAAGAGACCTTCAATCATCAGATTGGTTTATTAGTTTAGTAGAAAATCTATATTCATCTAAGCTAAGTTTGATAAATTCTTTAAGTGAAAGACAGGATTTCTTAAATCAACTAGTTATCGACTCATCATCAGTTTTTGTAAAACTTTGTATGGCTTTATTATTTCTTTCAGTGGTAATTCTTTTGTTAATTATCACACAAAAAGCTCTTTATTCACCTTGGGGAAGAAAAATGAGAGCCATAAGAGATAACGAAGAAGCAGCAAAAGCTATGGGAAAAAATGTTGTAAAAGAACATTTGTTAATTTTTATTTTAGGTTCTGCTGTAGTTGGAATTGCTGGTGCAATGATGGTTACAAATGATGGATTATTTACACCAGGAAGCTACAGACCGATGAGATACACCTTTTTAATTTGGGTAATGGTAATAGTTGGAGGAACTGGAAATAACTTTGGAGCAATTTTAGGTGGTTTTGTTGTTTGGTTTTTATGGGTTGAGGCAGCTCCAATTGCATTATTTATTATAAATCTTTGCACATCACACTTACCCGAAACAAATGAAATTAGAGTTCATTTGATAAATAGTGCTCCATACTTTAGATTTTTAATGATTGGAATAGGTTTATTAGTTATAATGCGGTTTAGACCACAAGGAATTTTACCGGAGAAAATTATTAAAAATTAAATGAAATATATACTTTTAGGAATGGCGTTAGCTTTTTTGATGTATTTATCAGATAAATATATTTTTTAGCAAAAAAAAACCTCAGCGAATTTCTCCGCTGAGGTTTAAACAATTAAATATTATCTTTGTTTTTTAGTAGAAAATTTTCCATCGTTGATTTCTTTCTCTAAGAAAGAACCAAAAGCTTCACCAACTTCAGTAAAATTAACTGCTGTTGCACCCTCATAATCTATTTCTTTTCCTTCAGATAATAAATCAAGAGCTTTTTTAAGTTCACCTGGATATATTTTTGTTCCAGGACCATTAGCAACGTTCATTACATTTTTTTGAATTGAAGCTCTGTCAGCAGAACCTCCTGCTTGCATAGCTAATACTAGTAAAGCACCAGCATCATATGATTCTCCAGTGTAAGGACCAGAAGAGTCAATACCTGCAGCACTTGCTACATCAGCAAATGTAGTTGCACCTGCACCAGTAGATCCAGGTAAAGAACCAAATGAATTGTTTAAAGCATCACCAAATCTATCAGTCAAAGAGTCACCAATCATTCCATCTGATAATACAAAAGTATCGAATGAACCCGCATCTAAAGATCCTTCAATGATCGATCCACCACCTTGGTCAAGGTAACCTAAAACTGCTACAGCATCACCACCTGCAGAAGCAAGTGTTGCAACTTCAGATGAATAATCAGCTTTACCTTCTTCATGAGAAAGAACAGTAGTAACGGTAATACCGTGCGCTTTTACAGCTGCTTCATAAACATCTGATAAACCTTTACCATAGTCATTGTTTGTATATGTGATTGCAATACTCTTAACACCTCTATCTTTCGTGATATCTGCTAAGATTTGACCACCTCTTGCATCTGACGGAGCTGTTCTAAAGAAAAATCCTTTATCATCTAAGTCAGTTAATCCAGGAGAAGTCGCTGATGGTGATATCATAACAACACCATTAGGAACTGCCACGTTTGTTGCAATTGCACCAGTTACACCAGAACAATCAGCACCCATAATTGCATTTATTCCACCAGAAATTAAACCTTCAGCTGCTGAAGTAGCGGCAGCTGAGTCAACACAAGTTGAATCTGCCCTTTCAACAGTAATAGTTGATCCACTTAAAAGCGACCCAGAATCTGATGCTTCTTTAAAAGCTAATTCTGCAGAAGCAGCCATTGCTGGAGTTAAAGATTCAATTGGTCCTGTAAAGCCAAGAATTATTCCTACTTTAATTTCTTGTTTTTTGCCTACAACTGGACCTCTCTGTTGAGTAAAATAAATCATTGCTGCAATCACAACTATTGCCGCAATAATTATCATACCCCAATTCTTATTTTTTGTTTCAGCCATAATATTTCCTTTTAATTGTTAACAATTTATAAAAAGTTATTAGATTATGATTAAATTAATATTTCAATGGTTAATTTATCTAGTTTTTTGAAGCATAAACACCGATACTATGACAATAATCCCACCAGTGATCATTATGGACGTTGGAATTTCTCCAAAAATGAAAAAAGTTAGCACTAATCCAAAAACTGGAAACAGAGCGTAAAAAGGTAGAACCTGTCCTACTGGATAAAATCTGTAAAGATAAAACATTGACATATGTCCCATTAAAGAACAAAGAATTCCATGGTGCAATGCAAGTAGCCAAGCTTTTACGTTTAAGTTTTTTATATGTTCAATTGTATTTCCTTCAAAAAAAATAGATAAAATTAATAAAATTACAAAACCTACTAGTCCCATAAAAGCGCTATTAAATTTTACATCTAATTCCTTTAGATATCTTGAAAATACCTGAGATGATGCATAAAAAAGAGCCATACAGCAGATCAACAAAAATCCTAAAATTTCATCAGCAATTTTTGGATCAAATCCAATTAATATAATTCCTAAAAAAGATGTAATTATTAGAATCCATTTTTTAAAACTAACTGACTCTCCAATAAATAAAGAACTAAAAATAATAGCAATGGGGATAGATAATTGAGCTCCTATAACAATCGGAGCCAAAATACTTGATGCACTTATAGACAAATATAAAAATAAATTTACACCAGCTCCCATTGAAATTGCAAAGCCTAGTAGCGGTAATAAATATTTTTTGTTAGGTAGTTTTAATTTAATAAAAGGTAAAAGACATATAAATACGATTGCCATTCTTATAGATCCAAACAAAATTGGAGGAATAGATTCATTTAAACCAAGCTTTGCTGTAGGATAAGCACTACCAAGTAAAAACATTACAAATAAAATTAAAAATGTATGTTTAAGAGACAATATTATCTCATTGAAAATGGATCAAGAGTTGGCTTATCTGATGTATAATACCAAGTTGTTTTTACTCTAGTATAATCTTTTATAGATTCGACACCTGCTTCTTTACCGTACCCACTATCTTTCATCCCACCGAATGGAGCAGATGGTGAAATTAATCTATAAGTATTTACAAATGTAATTCCTGCTCTAATTGCTTTTGAAACTCTCATGCCTCTTGAAAAATCACTAGTATAAACACCAGAGGACAAACCATATTGATTATCATTCATTTTATTTATTACTTCTTCTTCATTTTCAAATTTCATTACAGATAGTATTGGTCCAAAGAGCTCATTTTCTGCTGTAGGTAGGTTGTGATTATCACATTCAATAATTGTTGGAGGAAAATAGTATCCTTCATTTGAAAATGAATGTCTTTTACCTCCACATTTAATTTTTCCACCTTGCTCTAATGTTAATTTAATATTTTTTTCTATTATCTCTAATTGTTTAAAATTACCAATTGGACCCATTTCACTTTCAGGATCCATAGGCGCTCCAATTTTTATTTTTTCAGCTCTTTTTGCAAGCTTATCTAGAAATTCATTATAAATACTTTTTTGTAAATATAGTCTTGAACCAGCAATACAACTTTGGCCGCTTGCACCAAAAATTCCTGCAGTAATTCCATTTATTGCATTTTCTTGATTTGCATCTTCAAAAACTGCTACAGGACTTTTCCCTCCAAGTTCTAAACTTACTTCAGATAAATTTTCAGCTGAATTTCTAATTATGTGTCTCGCGGTTTCTGGTCCACCTG